>Ga0209555_10002943_pt1 | contig 11695 bp, 5 predicted proteins | sample SaaInl85LU_5_DNA_FD_184643 | JGI IMG/M metagenome (GOLD analysis project Ga0209555, IMG submission 184643) | Marine microbial communities from expanding oxygen minimum zones in the Saanich Inlet - ESP_85LU_5_DNA (SPAdes) (version 2) | ecosystem: Environmental > Aquatic > Marine > Intertidal zone... | reverse complement strand
AACAAATTTTTATGACTTTATTGTTATTGATGAAGGACAAGATATTTTTGATAGAGGATTGGATTTATTTTTAAATAAATTATGTGGATACAATGAAAATGGATTAACAAATGGTAACTCGTTGGTATTATATGATATTGATCAAAGCTATTCATTAGGTGGTAGATCAGTAAGTGAACTAGCGGACCTTTTAACAGAGTATTTCACTCATTTTAAATTAAATGAAATAAAGCGTAGTGCTCAAAACCCAGATATTCGATTATTATCTTCAGTTATATTAGAAAATCCAAAAGAAATTTTGATTGAAAACTTTAATGAAACATATAGTAATATTGAAATTAAAAAACACTCTTCCTTATCTAAAGTTAAAAAGCACTTAGTTAAAAATGTCTTAAACTCAATTAGACAAAAAAATTCATCTCTCAAAGGGACGGACTGTGTCATTCTTATAGAATCTAAACTACTGAAAGGAGAATATCAAGGTAACCCAGATATGCATTATGAATTAGAGGTTAAAGATATTGAAGAGTTAAACGAAAAAAATATTACAGACACAGCAAATAAATTAAGATATACATCTATTTTAAAGTATAAAGGACTTGAGAGTAAAAATGTATTTTTAGTAATTACAGAGCCTTCAGACTATAATAAATATGAGCTTTTTATTGGGGTAACTAGAGCAATAAATAATGTTGAGATAAATATTGTTTGCTAATGAAAGTCATTAATCAACATATTAACAAATATATAGATGCTTTTATAGAAAATCCAACTGATAGTTTTGAAAGTGTTTTTTCTGAAATAAATAATGATGAAAAAGTTAGATTAAAAAATCTATTAATTTACATTGATAAAACACTGGATATTACTTCTACCTATAATAACGCAAAAATAAACTACTTACATCTTCATATTGAAAAAGATTTTGATTTTAACGATAGATTATTAATCCTTGAGTTTCTAGTGTTAAAACACTTTTTCTATTCTTTAGAAAATGATAAATCTAAATTAACTAATGAGTTAATTCAGGATAATATTTCACGGCTTGTAAGTGAAATAAAAAACAATCAAATACCAGCCAATGCAAGCGGAAAGAATGGTGGGAATCGTATTTACAAAAATTGGAAAAATAAAAAGGATGAAAAGAGAGCTGAGTTAAAATTTAATAAAGCTATCCTTTATTCTAATAAACTACAAGTGAATACAGTGGTTAATACCTTAACTAGGTATTTTACAGAATGCATTGAAAAGTTTAAATCTAAACAATATGGAATTAGTATTAAAGATGTCGACCTCAGAAAATCATATGTTGCCTTTAACAAAGAAAATACATTAAATCAATTAGACGAAATAGACAATCTCGTAGACAACATTGAAAACATAATCCTTTTTGATAGTGAAAGTAAATCAAACTTCATCAATTTTAATCTAAAAGAACTCAGAGAGTGGAATGATGACGGTACATCATTTAGAAATTTAATGGTTATAACTTTTGGCAAAAAGAAAATATATTTAAATAGCCTAAAGAATAAATTAAATCAAGTTGAATTTAAGTTTAATTCAGAAAAAAATAATTTGATAAGACCTTATATCATTACAAATTGTGAAGTCAATCATTTAATAAAAGAAGATACTAAAAAGTCACTAAAAATTAATTTTTATGGTAATGAAAATAATACCTTTTGGGATAGCTTTTTATTAGAAACTCAAATACACGAAAATTTATACGAATTAATCTCAATAAAAATGAGAAACATATATTCGTTAGTTGTTAATGATAAAATAAAAGAAATTGTACTTGATTGTATCTTTAATGATAACAAAGAGTTATCTCTTATTTCAGAAACTACCCAACAGGAATTCCCTGATGAACTTAAAAGTGAATTAAAAGATAATCTGTCTAATACATTAAACTACATTATTAATTCATCTTGGAAAGATGAAATTAAATGTCTTATTGACGAAAACACAACTCTAGTTATTTCAAATGAATTCTTAGAAAATAATATATTAAAAAAAGAATTACAGAAAGAATTAGGGCTTTTACGCTCTAACAAATTAATCAATTGGGAAGATTTAAATTCAACTGCCACTGAGAACTTAATAATTCTAAATTATTTAGATCCTGGACATTACCCCTATTACTTTTATCCGAACATAATTGAAACACCTGCAATAAATTCAAATGGATTATTTCTTAATCTATTCTTTAAAAACAAGTATCAATGGGCAAACTTCAATAACAACAATGATTATTTCAAACTACTTAACCATCAAGTAAGATCTGACTATTTCGATTGGAATACGGTTAAAAACAAAGTAAATAACCTAAGACCTACAGTAAAAGAAAAAACTTCTTGGGATATAGAAAGTTCATATGTTAATAATGGGAATAAAGAAGTAATAAGAATTAAGCTCTCATCCGAAAATAGACCTCATAATTATCACACCTCAGACTTATTTATTTATAAATCTAATGATATAAATAAAGTTGTAAGAGCAATAGACTTATTAGCTCTAAACCCAACTGAAATACAGAGCTTAGATGATATTACAAATGCGCTTCCTATATATGATAAACTAGCAGATGTAAACAAACAAGAAGAAGAATTAGATGTTATTCGTAAAAAATTCAATATTGCAGAAGGTGAAGATGCTGGTCGTCTTTGGAAAGTTCTATTAAAGCGTAAATCAGAAGACAAAGGAAAAGAGTCTTTGTATACTGAAATTCAAGAATTATTAGGCAAAAAAAACCTTAAGATGGTTTCTTTTCAACATTTTGAAAATCATTGGATAAACCCTGAAAGCAAATCGTTAGCACCTATAGTTAAAAAAGTATTTTTATCAATTTGTAATTACCTAAATCTTCCTAAAACTTATATTATTCTGATAAGTCGAATTAAAAATAAAACAAAGCAAACTACCAGAAATAACACAAGAAAAATAAATCTTTTATTTAAAGACTTATTTGATGATGGTTGCTTTGATGATATTTCAAAGACAAGAGAAATACTAACTACAAAAAAAGAGTATTATCAACAAAACCACTCTTTAGAAGAGTTGGGCATAGATGAAAATCATTTACTTGAAAACCTGGTGGCATTAGTAGAGTTAATTAACCCTGAAATAAGCTTGCAAAAAGTGGATTCAATTGAAAGTATCAATTTATGAGTATAATAAAAGAAAAAAGAGAATCACTTGAACGATTTATAAAAGAGCAAACTTTAGGTCCAGGAATAAATGGTTTTAGGTTCATTGATATTGAAAATGAAGATTTTCAAAAAACAAAAATAGATAAACTAAAACCTATTGATTATGCTAATGAAATAATAGATATTGTTCCTGCAGCAGTATATAGCACTGGCATACTATTCCCGCAAGATAATAGTAAAACCTGCACAGAAGGGATTGTTCTTGATAATAATGAAGGTGATGATGAAGAAAATGAGTCAGAAGAAACAAGTTCTCAGAATAAAAGTACTGATAATATTGAAGAAACAGATACGATAGCACTCGATCAAATGTTTCCTAAAACAATGGGGTTCACTTGTTGCCTTGATAGTGGTTTTTTAGAAAATGAAAAATTAGAAATCAAACTCAATGCAAGATATTATAGTAAGTTAAAAAGAAAAAAAGATGCTGTATTTAACAATAGATATGGGGTAAATTGTGAATTACCTTACGAAATAATTAATCAATTCATTATCAATCATCAATTAAATAGCTTTCATTTAAAAGAGGTAAATGGAAATTTATTTTTACTTATCAAGTATCTTAATTCTGAAGAAATTTCTCAACTAAAAGCTAGAATTAGAGAGATTCAAAAAGAAACTGCAGAAGAAATATTTTTACTCTATCAAAAATTTTTTATTTCAAAAAAAATAACTCAAAAAAGAAGCTATTTAAGTAACCTTAAATCAACTATCTATTATGAATTACAAAATCAAATTACAGATGACACCTTAAGAAAAAAAATTTATGATATTTCTCAAAAAATTGAAGAGCAAGAGAATTTAATTGGCCATTTCGAAAATTTACTAAATGTAAACGGTGGAGGATTTGGATTATGGCAATCAAAATTAATTAAGAGAATCATATCGATCAAAAATATTAATTTCCCAAAAGATAAGAATAAAATTTCCTTCTTATATAAAGATTTAAACAAGGATTTTATTGTTTCTGATATAGATGGAAATACTATTAGTAATGGCTTAACAGATGTTTATCAGAATGAAATAAGTAAAGTAGACGGCAAAGCTTCATTATCATTAAATCTACAGTTTAGTAGAGATACAAGAAACTCAAAAAACTCAAAAAAGGTTTTTGTAAAAGTTCAGTTAATTAATACGAGTACTCCATTTACACTAGAAAAAGATAGCTCTAGATATTATTCAACTTTTAATGAAAAAGTAAATGAAAAATGTTTTTTTGGTGTTAAACTATCAATTACTAATAAACACCTTATCCCCTATAACGAATTAAGTTTAGATGCCTCTAAAAAGAAGTATTCAGAAGACGAAACAACTAATTACATTTATAGACAATTTGAAGATTTCGGTATAGGTCACGGTTGCTCTGTAAAGTGGGATAAAAAGCTCAAAACCATTGAGTCGGAATATATTCCTATTTGTGACACTCCAGATGTTGACCCTATACCTAGAAACAAATCAAAAGATTTAATTATAGACAATACTGGGAATTACAAAAACCCATTGTTTTTAGAGAATTCGAAGGCACAACAATTTAAATGGCTCTCAACTTTTTCTGACGCAAAAAATGAAGAGGTCATTAGTGGATTAAATGCTTTTGTTGATGCCTATGGAAATTGGATAAAAGACAAGAGAAATGAATTAAAAGAGCAAGAAAAAACAATAGCCAATCAAGAACTGGATAAATGCTATCGGGATTATGAACGAATGAAAGAAAACATTAATACACTTCTTTCAAATCAAATAAACATAGAATCCTTTAGGTTAATGAATTCTGCTATGTTTATGCAAATATGGCACTCTGTTAATACTAAAAAAAATAAAGTCCTTCCATTGATGGAAGATGTGAATTTTTCCAACTTCAATGCCGATTTTTATAAAAAAGCTAGTGACAAATTATTTTCGGAAACAGAATCTGCTTCTTGGAGAGCCTTTCAATTGGCCTTTATTCTATTGAATTTAGACGGAATTTTCAAAGCCCAAGAAGACCTTAACTGGACTAAAAGAAATGATTATGTTGACTTAGTTTGGTTTCCAACTGGTGGTGGTAAAACTGAGGCATATCTTGGGTTAATAGCTTTAACTATAATAAACCGTAGAATACTACACAAAGAAAGTGGTGGTGGAACTGCGGCAATAATGAGGTACACCTTAAGACTATTGACATTACAGCAGTTCCAAAGAGCTACTTTAATGATAATGGCATTAGAGCTAATTAGAAGGTGGGATGTATCTGTTTTAGGAAAAGAGCCAATTAACATAGGGCTATGGGTCGGAAATAATTCAATTCCAAATAAACTAACATACAGAGCTAATGATAGAAATAAAGATTCTTTACAATATGAATTTGAAAAACTAAATGATGTTAAAGGAAAAGAGAATAAAATTCCCTTTAATGAATGTCCTTGGTGTAATTCAAAAATAATTGGAGATACAATACCTGATAATACTGACAATATTTATGATAAAGACCGATTACATCTAAGATGTTCAAATAATAAATGTTCATTTTCATTTGGAAAACGAGTTTCAAGAAGAAGATCAGATCAAGGTGCTATACCTGTTAATCTTTGTGACGAAACAATATATCAACACCCTCCTAGCTTACTTTTTGGAACGGTTGATAAATTTGCACAATTAGCTCATAAGGTTTCGAATTCGGATAAGGCAAGAAACAAAGATTCTAGGAGATTGTTTGGAAGAGGGAATTGGGAAAATGGAAAACCTATAAATGGGTATTTTCCTCCAGATATTATTATTCAAGATGAATTACATTTATTAAATGGCCCTCTAGGTTCATCCGTAGCGTTATTTGAATCGGCAGTTGACCAATTATGCTCAAGAACAGATGGTACAAGGCCTAAAGTAATATCATCTACGGCAACAACTAGAAATACAAACCTTCAAATTGCAGCATTATTTGATAGAAAAGTGAATCTTTTCCCAAAACAAGGTGTAGAATGTGATGATTCTTTCTTTTCATTTTACAAAAGATCGTTCCTTAGTAATGATAAAGAAAATTTTATTTATGAATCTAAAAGAAGATATGTAGGAATATTGCCAACAGGAAGAACTCAAATTTGGATGCAAATGAGGTTAGCTGCTATTACAATGACTCATAGAGCCTTGTTTGAGTTGCAACAGTTGGAAAATAGCGAAAGTATAGATTTCGAAAAATATAATTCGTTTGAAAAATCTATGGATTATTTTCATACTATTATTTCTTATTTTAATAGTCTAAAAGAAGTTGGTAAAACTCAGTCACAAGTACAGTCTTACATTTTAAAAGAAGTTCGTAGGGTTTTCAATAGAGTAATTAGACCACAAAAACTACTTCATTCTTTATATACCTATGGTCCAATAGAAGAGTCCGAGTTGACAGGAAGGCTCTCAGGTGAAGAAGTCAAAAATGAGCTTAAAAAAGTAGAAAAAAAATGGGACGCTTCATTACGATTTGCTCAAATAAAAAATAATGAGATAAAAAGAGGTAATGTTCCTCCTGAATTTTTGGTTGCTACAAATATGATTTCTGTAGGAATAGATGTTTCTCGCTTTAATTTAATTATTATGAACTCTATGCCTAGAAATACAGCCGAATATATACAAGCTAGTAGTCGTGTAGCAAGAGATTCTTATGGTTTAGTACTTACAGTTCATCATCCGTTTAGAGCAAGAGATATTTCTCATTATGAGAAGTTTATAGAATTTCACGAAAAAATGTACAGTTATGTCGAACCAATATCGATAACTCCATTTACATCAAAGTCTGTTAGCAGATATTTAGGATTATACTTAGCTACAATGTTGCGTCATACAACTGATTTTATAGAAAGAGCCTCTGCATCAAATATTTCCAGTTTAACCGTTACAGATGTTAACCATATAATTAGGCAACTAACAACTAATTTTGATAATCGTATTATTAAAAACAAAATTTATGATAAGGAAATTCAGAATCTTCTGAAGCCACAAAACCTTGAATTTATAAAAACTTGGATAGATAAAGCTTTTATTGAGTGGGAAACAGAAGCATCTAAAGCTCTTGCAGATAATAAAACATTTGTTTTTAGTAATAAATCAAAAAGAACAAATGCTAACCAAGAACAATTATATGTTGAACTAGATGCTTATGAAGGTGATATTCATAGTAAAAAATGGCAGATACCATTGTCTTTAAGAGTTATTGAATCTGAAGCAGCCATAAAAATTAATTCAAAATGAAAATACTAAATCAATCACAATATAATCAAGGTATAGGCAAGTATAAACTTCTATCATCAAATGCAGGTGTTGGTTCTATTATTACTACTAAATTAGGTTCATATGCTTTAATATTAGACATTAATAAATGGAAGTTTATAGAATGGGCTAATAGAAAGATTTCAATCATTAGAGAAACTGAATCTGATAATCAAAAAATCTACGATCGAACTAGAATTGAAATAAATAATAGAGGGCTTTTGCTAGTTGATGATAAAAGGTTTGTAGAATTCTTGAAAATAGAAAAAGAACTAGAGTCTTTAGTTTGTTTGATTGACATTCCCCATATGTCATTAAATGAAAGTTTTAATACTCCTAATTGGAAAAATCACCCAATAAAAACTGCACTTGATCGAAATGAAGAAGAAGGTAAGTATTCTGATTATATGATAAATGCAACTCATTTCCCAAAATGGTTTACAAACAGGAAAGGTCATCTTAAAAAAATAAATGATTGGAAAGAAATTTGGAGAAAAGAATGTCAAAAACAGGGGGGTATTTTAAAAGATTTCCATTTTGCTCCTCCAAGAGATGGAAACGATTTTAAACGTGAGTTTAAATCGAAAAATATAGAAGGTACTCTTGTGAATAATAGAGTGTATCAACCTTTAAATCAAACAAACATATTATTAATTTGTCCGAATGGACATTTATCCGATATACCTTGGTCTAAATACTTAAATTGGAAACTTAATCACAGAAATGAAGACCCTGAAGCTAAAGATTTATTAGGTTATGATGGTTGTTGTACAAAACCAGAATTAATTTGGACTGAAAGCAAGAATAAATCTGAAGGGTATGGGAGTATTTATATTCATTGTAATAATTGTGGTTCAGGTAAAGACCAAGCTTTTAAAGTTAATTTAGAAGGTATAAACAGTATTAAACCAAAATGTAAAGGAGAAAAGCCTTGGGAACAAGAATTAGATAGTTTTTCAATTCCAAATGAAACCTGTAATCTCAAACCCGAAGAAGGAATGCGGATTTCATTAGTAACTGCAAATAATGTTTATTATGCTAGTGGTTTTTCAAGCCTATATATTCCAATGCATCTAGCAGAGAATAAATCAAAAGAATTGATTGATGCTTTAATTGTATGTAATGATAAATTTAATCGAACACTAGGTACAAAATTTGAGAAATCAAAAGAAGAATGGTTTAATAAAAATGTTGATGAAGAGTTTTTAGAAATAGACTGTGGCATAAATATCTCAGATTTATCATTTTCGATTAATGAACTTATTTCAAAATTGGGAACTGAGTTTAATAATGATTGTACAGATGATAATATAGATAATTTCGAAAACTACAGATGGCAAGAATATCATTGTTTTACACAAAATCCTTCAAATGAAGATGATGGGTTGAAATTTACAGATATTGAATTATCAACTGAATTAAGCACATATTTTTCCAAAATTCAACAAATTGAAGAGTTAAAAGTCACACAAGTTCAACTTGATTTTACCAGAGTTCAACCAAGAGATAGAATAGTGAAAAACGGCACAGTTGAGTATTCCAAAGAGGCTAAAAATATTTTTTCAGAAGAAGCAAATAAACTCTATATATTACCTGCAAATGAATCTTTAGGCGAAGGTTTATTTTTTCAATTCAATCAAGAAAAAATAGATGATTGGATTAATTCAAATGATAAGGTGCTATCTGAAAGGTTTAAACGTTTTATGCAAGAACCAAATATTGATATTCAGGGAGCAGCAACAATGCGGAAAATATATAATAATGGCATTAAACATTTTTTAATTCATAGTTTTTCTCATATGATTATGCGTGAACTTGAATTCTCTTGCGGATACCCAACTGCAAGTTTAAAAGAACGTTTATACATATCAAATAACCCTGAAAAACGAATGTCAGGTGTTTTAATATATACAGCAGAAGGATCAGAAGGAAGTATGGGAGGTTTAGTTTCACAAGGGGAACCTGAAAGGATATCAGTAATCATAAAAAAAGGATTAAAAAGTATGGAAAACTGTTCTTCTGATCCTTTATGCTGGGAGTCTGAAGGTCAGGGTATTTTTGATCTGAATTTGGCTTCTTGTTTTTCTTGTTCACTGGTTTCTGAAACTGCTTGTGAAGAAATGAACTTAGGGTTAGATAGAAGAGTTTTAGTTGATGATGAATTTGGTTATTTTATGGATATGATCAGGTAGCCCGATACTAAATCATGCACATTTGAAATTCGTTATAATTCCAAAATAGTAATCTTAAGTTTACTTTAATGTAATGATGTGGTCCTTTTAACTTTTTTTATGTCTATAAGAACGAATTTAGTATATCCATAAGAAATAAAGGAAGTTCCTATAACATCTTTAAACCTAATTACTCAGGTTTCAAATTAGTAGGTGTTCAATTAAAAGTAAAAAACGCTGCAACCTTTCAAATGATTTTCAAGATCATTATTCTTGGTATAAACTTCATTAAATTCTTTTGGTATACAACTATTTTCATTTTATGGTTTGGTTTTTTATCTATTAAATGGATTGTGGATTTTACAATTGGATTTTCCAAGGGTTTTATGGAGGAAAATTAATTTAAATTATAACTGATTATTAAGTTTTAAAAGTTAATTTTATACATTTGCAGAGTATTTCGAACCCATTTAGGGTACCAACCGAGTGAGAGACACCACGGTGGTAAAATAATACGGACAATAAGTCAAAATAAATGTCTACATCGAAATACAAGTAAATCTATTTGTATGAGAAAATTAATATTACACATTCCGCATTCATCTAAAAACATTCCGTTCTTTGATGGATATATTGATGATAGAGAAAAAATCTCAAAAGAAATTGAGAAATTAACTGACTGGTATACGGATGACCTTTTCGTTAACGAAACAGACGACAAAATTATAACACCATTTTCAAGAATATTTTGTGATGTAGAGCGTTTTTCTGATGACAGTCAGGAAGAAATGTCTAAGTTTGGTATGGGAGTTCTCTATGAAAAGTTTGACAACGGAGATATACTTCGAAAAGTAACTCGAGTTCTACGTGAATCAATATTAGAGAACTATTACAACAAACACCATAATAAACTCTTACACTTTGTTAATAGAAGTCTTGAAGAAAAAAATGAGTGTTTAATTGTAGACTGTCACTCCTTTCCAGAAGAAACTCTTAATTGTGCTGTAAATAAGTCCTCTTTTAGACCGGATTTTAATATTGGTACAGATTCATTTCATACCCCAAAAGAAATTATTGAGATATCTAAAAGATATTTTGAAGAATTAGGATATAGTTTAGGTGTCGATGAACCCTACAGTGGCTCAATAGTTCCTATGGAGTACTATAAAAAAGACCGTAGAGTAAAATCGATAATGTTGGAAATTAACAGAAAACTATATTTGTCAGGGATAGAAAAATCAGATGGTTATTATAAAACAAAAGAGGTAGTTCAAGGGTATTTGAATTTACTTAAAAAAAACTCCTAAATTATTTACAATTATAGAGAATTTGATTTACTTCCTTCAAAATTAAAGGAAGTTTACAAACATTACCTCGATATTATTAAAGAAGGAGAAATGGATATCGTTCAGTGCGGGTGGAATAACTATAAAATGTCTGAAAACAAATTAATAGATCTATTGGAAAAAGAATTAAAGGAGAAAAATATTATTAAAATTTTAAAACATTATGCTTAATCAACAGTTAAAACAAATGTCTTATATATTAAAAAATTAAAATCTAAAAATGTGATTTCTAAAGATGATGAAATAAAAATTAAAAGTTTAGAAAGATGGTTTACCAACTATCTTGAAGAGGAGGAATAACATCTTTAAAACCAATCTCTCCAGTTTCAGGTTGGGAGATTTTCAAGTTAGGGGTAAAAACGCAGCTACTTTTCAAATGATTTCCATGGTCATTATTCTTTGTGTAAACTTAATTAAGTTTTTTTGGTATACTTCTATCTCCATTTTATGGTTTGTTTTTTATTTATAAAATTGATTGTGGATTTTACAATTGGATTTTTTAAAGGGTATAAAGAATTCGATTAAATTAACTCCAAATCTGTATTATTTTCTAAAATATACTTCACTCTCATATAGGTTTCCAAAAAGTTTTTACGAGTAATTGTATCTTTCGATATTTGGTTGAAATAGTCTACTACACAAGACGGACTAGTATTTTTACTAGTCCGTTTTTGATAAATGTCCTTCTTGAGTTATGTTCCATATGGTTAGTTTAATTGATGTTCTACAA
>Ga0209555_10002940_pt1 | contig 11701 bp, 22 predicted proteins | sample SaaInl85LU_5_DNA_FD_184643 | JGI IMG/M metagenome (GOLD analysis project Ga0209555, IMG submission 184643) | Marine microbial communities from expanding oxygen minimum zones in the Saanich Inlet - ESP_85LU_5_DNA (SPAdes) (version 2) | ecosystem: Environmental > Aquatic > Marine > Intertidal... | reverse complement strand
GGAGACTTAAATCCAGCAGTAATACCAGAAGTATCCATGCCGCCGTAAGGACCAACAACGGGCTGGCTCATAACCGCCGCCTCGTCCAAAGCGTTCCGGCGCTGCCTTGCGCTCAAGCCTTGAGCAGCCGCAGAACCGACAGTTGCTGCACCCGTACCTGCCACACCCTCTGTCGCTGCCGCGCCGACGATGTTTTTGGTTGGGTCAAAGTCTGTGCCTAGAGCTTGGTTGATAGCGTTAATCGCGGTGTAACTTTCAAATGCACCTTGTCCGCCCTCTACTGCACCCCGTTTCGCAATTTCCTTACCGAAACCCAAAATCCCTTTACCAACTTTAGGCAAAACAGCGTCCACCATGCCACTCGACGCAACCTGTAGATTGGCCGGGATATCGCCCGAAACATACGCTAAGTCCTTGATTACGCCCAAAGCCTTGTCAACATCTCCGCCTTGAGCCTTCAAGGCTTCTTGGAACGTCTCGTTGCCATCTAAAGCACCGCTGACATAAGCCTCGTCTATATTGCTAGAAATGCCTTGCTCTAAACCCGTAAGTTGTTCGCCCGCGTTGAGAGCCGCGGATATTGTTCTAGTAACAGGGTTTGCGCCCAAAAGTACGTCCAAACCCGTGTCCGAAACCTCGCCAGCCGTCGTATTAACAATGCCTTGCGTTGCTTGTGGTCCTGTAAGTTGATTACCCGACAAGTCCGTCACGGTAAGAGGACCACCAATATCACCTTCAAAAACTGCCTGACCAGACTCCGGCTGCAAGTAATCGCGAATATAAGGAGAAACAGTTCCCGATAAATAACCCCCAAAATCCTGCATGGCTTTAGACGTAAGAGAACCTGGTCTATTCGGATCCGCCGCCAGCATTCGATTCCGTTTGTCCTCTTCAGACATAAGCAGAGTACCAAACTGATTAGTCAGGTAGGGTATTAATGCGTTAATACCAACTTCCCTGCCCGTCGTAGGTATCATGTTTAAAGGAGAAGTTATCTGGGTCTGACGGCCCAGCCCTGAAAACATGTTTCCAACATTCTCAGGGCCAACAATCGCTGCATACTTCAACGCATCAGAAATTCCCGCCGCGTCGTCAGTAGCGTACTGGTCAACAAAATCCTGCTGAGACATGGTGCCGTAGTTCGACGCAGCAGCTTCCGCCGCTAAATCCGCCGCCGCCGCAGCTGCCGCTGTGCTGTACTCATTTCCAAACGCATCATACGAAAAAGTGGCGTCTGGCGTGACAGGAAGCTGAACATTCGAGCCCGCTAGGTCCAGTATGTCCTGTGTGCTGGCGTTTTGGAAATACTCCTCCCAACCGCCGCCTGCAACTTGAGACGAGTCAGGAAGTGCGGAGCCCGCATCGTCCTCGCCCAACGAAGCAATCCCAGCCCCGTTGCTCGTAGGAGACTGAATCTGGTCGCCCCGTGGATCAAGAGCCGCGTTGCTCGCTGCAGTGATAGCGTTCTGTGCCGCCGCAGCTTGAGCCTCGGCCACCTGGTCCGCCTGTGCCGCAGCCGCCGGAGTGTCATACGCATTCCCAAACGCATCGTAACTAACAGACGTAGTGGCCGGAGCTTCAGGAGCAAGGTCCGTGGTGTAAACTTCACCCTTATATACAAACGTATCCTCGCCCGCAGCGCGGTTCTCCGAAAATACCTCGCCAAAAGACTTGTCGTCGTCCGTAGTAGTCGCAGCGGGTAAAGTAGACTGGTTCTGACCTATATACCCACCGTCGTCGTTAGGCGTGAATACAACAGGGTCGTCGTCGTTGTTTAAAACAGTGCCCGTCTTTAACGTCGTACCAGTCTTAACAACCGTGGGAGTAGGTCCAGCACTCGGGCCGTCGTCGTTACTACTGCTGCTAGAACTGCTGCTGCTGCTACCACCACTAAATAAATCAGATAACCAACCCATTACTTGCTTCCTCTATACAAACTCTCAATCCCACCAGGAGTAGAGTACTGCTTGATATTACCTAAACCAGGAATCCCCGTCCCACTTAACGGACTCATCCGACTGCTCGACCCATACCGACCACTAGGTGGACGACCAGCAGGGGCCTTCGGAGCACTCGCCTCCGCAAATAAATCACGCAAAGCCTTCTCAATCGCATTCGCCCCAGCCTTGTCCTCCGCCTGCGGAACAAGACCCGAGGGCCGAGACTCAGGACGCATCGGAGCACCCTTAATCTCCTTGCCGCCCAACAAAGATGAAGCATAATTCTGAGCAGAAGACGAAACCTTCCCCTTCTGAACATTCCCTAAGCCACCGTTATAAGCCTGCAATGCCTTCGTATAATCCCCGCCAAACTCGCCAATCAACGCACCAAGATACTCAGCACCAAATCGCAAGTTATCAACAGGATCAGACCTATCCTGAATAGGAGTAACACCCATACCAGGCTTTATACCCGTCTCTTTCATAATCTGAGAGAAACCAATCTCTCCAGCAGCACCCTTCGCACTCGGATCCCAGCCGCTCTCCTTCGCAATCAAACGATTGTAAACCTCCGGATCAACACCATAACGCTCCGCCATCTGCGTAGCTATCCGACGGTAGTTGTTGTTCTCTGACATAGCACTAAGCTCCATGGTCCAAGGTCCTGGGCCCACGATACCCCAAACCCAAATGAAAATAAAGTGGGCATAATTTTCCAGGGCAGGGAACCTAATGAACCTGAGCCTTCTTCGCCCTCTTGGTCCGCTTGTAACTCCGGTTCTTACTAGCAGATAACACCCCAAGATTCTTCGCAGAATTATCCCTCGGATTACCGTTCCGATGAGTAACGTCCTTCCCATCACCCTTCTTAACCCTACCAGACTTCTCCATCGAACGACGAGCCGCGTTCCGCGCTGCACGGTTCTTCTTCTGCTTGGCAGAGGAATGATAATTAGCATACTCGGACTTATAATCTCGGGCCATGGTCCGTTCTCCTTCTGTTCTCAAATGGTATTATACCCGAATGAATTTACAATACCAATATTATAGGGTGCAGTGCACAGCGGCGGGGTCGTATATAGGGGGGTGCCCCCGTCGGGACAATACAATGTTCACTAGGATCGTCCACAGTTACCCCTATACCTGTAGCAAGTAGCAAGGCTCGATGTGTCATAGGCTCCTGGCTCTCGGTCCTTGTATGCAGAGTAGTGTATCTGCTGCAGAATATTATTGACCCGACCCTTTGGTTTTTCTGGGCGGCACTGATGTAATCGTTGGGCGTCCGGGCAGGCTGTCGTGAACCAAGCCCCTTCAGGTCTTGGCCCTACGGGCTTCCATCCTTGACGCATATGATCCTTGACGGATCATGTCGGTCTCCGAACCGACAGTCGGCCAACGGCTATGCGCCCGTTGGATCGGCGCTTATCGGATGGATGGAGAGGACAGCACTGTCGGGCGGACGCCCGACCGTCGGCCACGGCTAAAGCCGGAGCCCGACTCCGTCAAGCCAAGCGATCTACGATACGCTAGGCCTTCCGGGCCTCGTCCTTACTAAGTTTTGCCCCTTAACTCTTCAACGACGGGGTCATTGAAGAGGGGGCAAAACTGGCGCTCGTCCTCAACTAACACACACACAACGACATCCGGACGATGACCATCTTGCTCGCGATAGTCTAATTTCGAAAAAGAGCTTCCGTAAAGCCCTGCAATTATTTCAGCGCGTCTGACCTCGCGGACGCATCACCGTCGTCGAAACAATTTGTGATCAATCAATCGTATTGATCACAATTTGTGTCAACGACTCCCGTTGTTTCGCGCTAAAATAATGGCTACCCTGCGGGCTCCTCCTTCGTCGTCGGGGCGTTGACCTCAGCCTTTTGCGGAGCAGGCAGGTGGACTACGTCCTGCTGCCTTGCTCCTTCTCATTACACCCTTCTCCGCCAAGTTGGTAACGGCCGAACGTCGTTATGAGTGCTTGGTATTAACTCAACTAAGGAGGCCATCATGGTCACAGACTTATTCCAACAACTTCATGACGAGTACATCAAAGCAACCGAGTCACAGTACTTCGAGCTTTGGTACAATATCAACCCCGCTAACGTGCAATACGAGCCGGGCGCGGACGAGATCCCGTTCTAAGCATTACTCACTACCTTAACTAGCAACTTAACTAATACGGAGGCCATCATGGCTAAACTATCTTACTCTTATAACAGCATCATCGACACACCACTTCCATCCGATCAGACCCTTCGCGAGATGTTCACCATACTCGAGACGCTCAAGTACGCTATCGACAACAACCCCCAGGTGACCAGCTACTCCGCCGAGTGCACGTTGTACGATCACTACAAGGAGATGATTGCTGTCGGCTTGAAGCAGCTTCGGTCCGATGCAGACCAGCGGCTCTCGTACTCCGTCCCGAAAGAGTCTGCGGCTGACGTACACAAAGCTCGTAACGTAGAGGATGCTGCATAATGCGTAAACAAGATCTAGGCTACAACGCTTTGTTCCACGAACCAGAGTCATGGGACGAACTCCTAGATTGGATTGATCGGCACAACAGTGCTGATCGTCCACATCTACTCTCATCCGCAGGCATGGCGGCTAACATGACCGCAGCATTCGCTGTCAAACTACACAACTCAACTAAGGAATCAAACGATGGATAATCTTACAACACAACTCACCGACATCATCATCGCCATCATTCAGGACAAGGTGGACGAGCGGATCGAGATGAAGCTCGCCGACATTCAGGAGGGTCTCGACACCGCAGCATCGTTCGATATCGAGGACCATCGTTCCGACATACTCTCAATGGTCGAGGAGGACTTCGACATCGACGACAAGGTCGATCACGTCCTCAACATGAAGACCTTCACCGTCACTGTAGACTAACCAACCAGCGGGGGCTTCGGTCCCCGCACCACCATAGGAGCAAAAAATGTCGAAGCAGAAAGAAATTGACGCAGCGTGGCACCAGCATAACACCAGAAAAGCATGGCTCGAAAGTTTGTCAACTGATCTATACATTGACTTGTACGAAGCATATGGATGCTGCCCCCACGAACATTTTTTCAACATCGACACAAGCATAAACTACTACACCATAGGAGACTAACATGAAAAGCGGAATCATTTACAAGGGGCCAAGCCAACTCGATGGTAAGCCTATTGTGGTTATCGCCACATACTCTAACCGCAACACCAAGACAGGAGCCGTCGTTCAGACGTACATCCTGACCCTGGAGAATCCTCTCGAAGCTAGCAAGACAGGCCGAGACTCAACCATCTGCGGCAGCTGCATCATGCGCGGCACCCCAACAGATGACCCCAAGCGCAAGATCGCCAAGGGCCGACGCTGTTACGTCAACCTCGGGCAGGGTGTCCTGATCGTCTTCAGAGCATTCGAGCGCGGCGTCTACCCGATAGCCGACAGTCCAGATGCACGACGATCACTTGGCGCTGGGCGATTCATTCGCATCGGCACATACGGAGATCCAGCTGCCGTACCCGACTACGTTTGGGATGAGCTAATAGGTCACGCTCGCAACCACACGGCATACACCCACCAGATCGGATGGAGACCAGACATCGCAATGCAGTCGGCAGACTCATACAGAGAGGCTCAGATCCACTGGGCAGCGGGTCATCGCACCTTCAGGGTCGTCGCAGACATACTCAAGGTCGATCCAACACGCGAGGTACTATGCCCCGCATCCAAAGAGGCTGGCCGTCGAGTACAATGCGCCGACTGCAAACTCTGCAACGGAGCATCTAACGCCAAATCAATCGCAATAGTGGAGCACTAACATGAGCAAGTACAGCAAAGAAGCAGTCCAAAAAGAAATCAAAAAGTCAGGGGTCTCCGCAAAGGAGGCCTCGCTTATCCACAAACTGTTGAAAGGACACAAGTAATGCCAGATATCTACTGCCGCCACTGCGGGGAACCATGGGATATGGATGAACTGCACGATATGGATGACCACAATTATAAAGACGCGACCAATCGGTTCCGCAATCTGGGCTGCAATGCTTGGTCTGAAACAGATCTCAAATGCTCAAGCGCCATGGTAGATCCAGAAATGGCAGCACATGCCGAGGCCGTCCAAGGAATGCTAGAGTATCCGGACGAGTGGATTTACTAAAACATCTAACAACAGAGGAGGGGCTTCGGTCTCTCCTCTAACTACTATCATCACAGAGCGTCATGCTATTCCTCGCTTCACTCGGGCATGATCGCATTGCGCGTCACGACGCGCCAAAGAATTGAGTGCCTTCGGCACAAGGTCCTTGTTGGTCCTCGCTGCGCTCGGACGGAAATTGCGCGCGTGGGGCCGCAGGGCAATCAAACGGCGCGTGGGGCCGCAGGGCAACGAGCCAGAAGCCGGGGACGAAGAGCCGCGAACAGCGCCTTCGGATTCTCGAACCTCGACCCTGGGGTCCCAGAAAGGCCGGCATCAGCTAACATGGCCCCCTGATCTCCCTCAAACAAAAGTATGTCTCGGTGAGAGGCCCTCTTTACTAAGAAGAAATTTGAGCCGCCGCGGGCCCAATATGCAGCATTCCACGCGATCTGATGAGGCGAGATGTTTGCTGCGTTTCCCTTGCTTACCTTTAACTCACACCAAAACGACAACCCGTCCCAAACCAAATGCACATCGGGAACACCCCCTCCATGCTTGTTTTCAATCCGCGTTGCGAAGCACTTCTTCGGCAGGTTCTGCCTCAATTGCGTCCAGAAGTTCGCCTCCGGTCCCTTGCTCATTGGTCACATCCTTGTAAGTCCCTTCGATCTGGAAGGCTTGGGGATACTGCTTCTGTAATGCAGCAAGTCGGGTGGTAATCTCATCCCGTGAAAGCTGATCGATGGTGTTGATTGTTTCCCGCCTGTCGATGGTCAAACCACCAAGGGCAGAGCGTATCTTCTCCGCATTGATAGCAGCCGAAAACTGGCCAGCCTCTTCCGCTCCCGTGCTCAGTTGATGCAACCTCTCAAGCTGTCCAATGGTTGTCACACCATAGCGGCGCTCTCGTTCCTGTCGTAGCTCGGTGATGTACTCCAAGACATGCGGATAGTCCCGACCATTTAACAGAATGGATGCCTGTTTCGGGGCCACATCATGCGAATACCCTGCCTTGCGGGCGCACTCAGCATTGGAATAGATGCCCTCCACGATCTTCTGTGCAAAAGTCATCTGCCTATTGGTGAGCTTGCGCCCGTGTTCTTCTTCGATCTTCTTCTTGATTGACGGCATGAATAGTCTCCATGTTTTCAACAACAATACAACAACAGGATCGCCCTGTTCAAGGGGGCCGCTGCTGTTTACACCTGTTTACACGATTTCCCCTGATTTTGTAGACGGTCAACAACACTCAACAACATGGTTGTCGGATGCTTGAGAAATTTCAGAGGCTGAAACGTAAACAATAAGGCCTTATTGTAAACAGGTGTAAACAGTCGGTTCAACTATAGTGTGTTTGTTTACGCTGTTTACAAGATTTACACGAAAACTTTTTCCTTTTGGGCTTTTTCTAAAAAATCTAGCGAAAATGTGTATACAGCGTAAACAGCCCCCTCGAATATTTTTTGTTGACGGCTTTGCTTTATGTTGCTAGTCTACAAGTATTCAACATTACGAAAGGACTAGAAATGTTTACTGTAGATTGTATGGAAGATGGCACGATGACCTTGGACTGGGACCCTGCGTCCTACAAGACCAAGGGCCGAGCAGCGAAGGCCTTGTACCGCGCATTGTGTGACTGGTGCCGCAAGGTTGGCATGAACCCTGACTATGAGGTTTCGATTTGGACACCAGCGCAGCGCAAGGCCCATGGTCATTCTGCTAATTGGGCCGTGAGCCTAGAAGCGGGGCCCTATGAGTGGGCTATCTTTGCCTCGATGCAGATCCCTAGTGACTGTGCGTGGGGATATGTTGAGCCGTATTATTCTTTTGATCTGGAGTTTGTAGGATGAAACTAGAACTAAAGAACATCAAGCACACATCGTGGGCATCTGAAGAGACCCACTGTTACCAAGCCTCATTGTATGTGGACGGCAAGCCTGTTGCGATTGTCAGCAACGATGGACGTGGGGGCGCGGACCGTGACTATCCGCATCCTAAGTTCAAGGGCGATTACCGTGCGCAGATGCGTGATGTGTCTCGTTACTTCTCAGGCTTACGCCGCACGGCTGTGACGGAGTGGTCTCCAGAGGGCATGGAACAGTGCCTAGAATTTTGGTGCTGTGATCAGGTCAACGATTGGCTCAGTGCTCGTGAGTTAAAGAAGAAGTTGAAGGCTGGTTTCTTGTTTCAGTTTGCTGACAAGGTGGGTGTGTTTGCTCACAAGACGCGGCCTTCCCGTGCTCACAAGGCTACCATCTTGAACGACCTGCCTTTTGACGAGGCGTTGTCTATCTGGAAGGAGACAGCGTAATGACCAGATACTGGGTAGAGTTTAAGGACTACGAAGACAACCATGTCAGTGTATATATCTACGCTTACAGCGCGAAACAGATACGAGACATGTTGCCCGAATATAACCTCATAGCAGTAGACGAAACTGAATAAACAAAGGAGAAATCAAATGCCTAATCATTGCTATCAGAGTGTGTACCTTCACGGCCCATGCCATTTGATCCATCACTTACATGCTGCGTTATCGAAGCCGGAGCCAGAGTTTTGCAGCACGATTGCGCCTATGCCGTTTGAGGTGTTGTGGTCCGAGGAGACGCGGTCGGGTCAGGTGATGCCTGACTGGTATGAGTGGCGGCACAAGAACTGGGGTACGAAGTGGGATGTCTGCGAGGTTGAGATCGACCATGACGGTCTTGAGTATTCGGATGAGGAGGAGGTTGCGTGGTTCTCGTTCCGTTGTTGGACTGCGTGGGGTCCGCCTGTTCCTGTATGGGATCGTCTTCATGCGATGGGCATTGAGGTCCAAGCTGATTACGAGGACGAGGGCGGCATGTTTGCGGGTGAGTATCACCACGGTGAGGACAAGTGCTGGCAACCGGAAGAGGAGGCAGTGTGATGAGGTATAATCTTGTATGCATGCATTGGGTCGTGGAGAGGCTGGACGAGATCTCAAAGAGGATTGAGGAGGACATCAAGATGAACCCTGATGTCGATGTGTTCTGCGATGTGGGTGTAGAGGACCTACGGGGTGAGCTTGTTTACCAGATGGGTGTCCGCGCCCATGAGACATGGAAAGATAATGGGAGGGGTAAAGATGACTGATCGTGAGATGGACAAGATATTGGACGAGGTATTCCGCAAAGTGTTTGGGGAGAAGTGGTGATGGGTGAGTTAAGCGGATGGTATGAGGGTGAGAACGGAGCAGTTCAATTCTATGCCCGAACGAAGGTTGGTCAGGACATGGTAGACCTTCTCGGCGATATGTATGCGGGGGACCCTGACTTCGGGTTCACTGACATGGAGGTTGATTACGATGGCAAGGATGTCACTGCCGAGGTCTATGGGATCATGAAGCAAGTGTCGTTTATAAAACTAATGGGAGGGAGTGGTGATGGGTAAGATGAAAGAGGAGTTCATGCGTCTGCAAGAGACGCCGATCATGGACCCGTGTTCCGAGTGCCAAGGTACAGGGACCGTGGAGGTTGAGGTTGCGATGCCTCACAATGCGGGCCGTGATATTGGCGAGTTGTATTGTGAGGAAGAGACTTGCGATGCTTGTGGTGGCGGCGGCGAGGTTGAGCGGCTGTGTGGTTGCGGGCAGTGGGTTACGCTGATCATGGGCGAGGTAGATTGGGTGTGTGAGGATTGTGCTGATGAAACTGTTTAGAAAACTATTAGAATTTATGAAGACAAAATTTTGGAGGGGTTTGTTCTCTTCGAAAATACAAAACAAAGTAAAGAAGATCGTCAGAAAAAGAAAAGACAAGGAACATTTCGGGACACATTACTACCTGAGTGATTTGCTGGATGTGATGCCCCGTGCTTTTCTGGGTTTAAATATGTTGCAGAAGACTGATCCGGAAATTCATAAACTGTTTTCCAAGACGGGTTGTGCCATTGTGTCTAAGGACATGCGAATGGCTACAACAAAGTCTGGATACATTGATTTCAAGAACGCCCCTTCTTTTGGGTGTGCTCACTTGGTGGGCGAAGTACATGACGATGATTACGAGGGTGCGTGTCCGATCATTTGTTACTTTAATAAGATAAAGAGGCCCTTCAACGTGCAGCCCAGCAATGACACGATCTATGAGTTTGGTGTCGTGTATGACACTGAGCATCTGGCGGGATTTCCCCCCGCCATGTTGGATAAAGTTTATATGAGCGTGGACGAAGAGGGTGCTCTAAAGGCTCTGAAGACCTGTCGTCCTACTTGGCTGCGTGTTGGCAACTCGTCTTTCTCTCGGATGACTTGGAAATATCCAGAGCTACTGGAGCGGTACGCAGAGCAGTGGGGCAACACTGACATTGAAGGGGTTGCGTCTTGGTGGTTTAATGTAATTAGTCACCTCGCCATGTCTACTGAGAGTGGTTTAACTGTGCGTGTAAAGAAGAAGAAAAGCGTTATCTCTTTTGCCATTGATATGGAGCGGACCCCATACTTTTTCTCGGACAGGGAGAAGGTTGTAACATCAAAGGGTCAGACCAAAAAGATCTTTCACGTTGTACGAGGGCACATGCGCAAGATGTCGGACGGCACCGAAAAGCATATCAAGTCTCACTTCAGAGGGCTGCGTAAGTTCGTTTGGAACGGGTACGATGTGTCGATTTCCTTGACGGGTAAGCATCACAATTCAATGTTCTCATATACGGGAGACATAGAGTTGGCGGCTAGTGCCGAGGATCAAGAGGCCCGAATCAAGAGTGGACGTTATGTGGACAGCGAAACTCTAGGAAAAAGGATACATGAATATTATGCTTAAAACTTATGAGGTAACTTGCGAGGGTTTGATCCAGCGCATGGTTGTGGTTGAGGCGCACAATGTTGTTGAGGCCTCGCACTTGGGGCGGAAGGAGTTCGCTGCGCTGATCGGCGCGGAAGTAGAGGGGGTTGGTGTAGTGGACATCTACACTGAGCCTGTGCGTGTAACATTCAAGGAGGTAGAGAAATGAACTTACTGAAAAAGATGTGGACTAACATCAAGAAGAATGCGCAGACCCAGCAACTCACGCGAAGGCAGGAGGTTTTCCAAGAGTTGTCCCGAGGACCGGGGACCGCGCGTCAGGTATCGGATCGCATGGGATTGCGGCTAACTATTGTGCGGACGTATCTGACTACGTTGCATCGTCAGAAATTGATTGAGGCTACGGGTGACATGGTTGGGAAGGAGCAGGTCTGGAGGGTTAAGGAGTAATGGAAAATATACTATCACCCGCAGACGAGGCGATCCTGAAGTATTTGCGTGATGAAGTGGACCGCAAGGCCGAGCGCCAATACCGTAGGGATGCAGGGCCGAATGCTCGTAATGATTATTGGTACGCAGCGGAGGACCTGAAGAATTTTGTAAGCAAACTAAGACAGGAAGGAAAGAACATATGACCGAGGGTTTAACGAGGCGAGAGAAGTACGAGGATCAATACCGCAAGTTGTGGCTTGAGCAGTTGAAGATTGACAGGGTTGGCAATCCGATGGCTCGGGAGCCTACGCCCCAGCAGAAGAACGGTCAGAGGACCGGGAAGTTTGGTAAGATGGGGGGCCGCAAGCTCAAGCTCACGAAGCAGGCTGAGATTATAAATCAGATGATGCGGAAGCGGTTTACGATGCGCGACATTGCAGAC
>Ga0209555_10002936_pt1 | contig 11716 bp, 9 predicted proteins | sample SaaInl85LU_5_DNA_FD_184643 | JGI IMG/M metagenome (GOLD analysis project Ga0209555, IMG submission 184643) | Marine microbial communities from expanding oxygen minimum zones in the Saanich Inlet - ESP_85LU_5_DNA (SPAdes) (version 2) | ecosystem: Environmental > Aquatic > Marine > Intertidal zone... | reverse complement strand
CGCATCCGGCGGCCTGTTCAAAGAATCACTCACCGGCGTAGAAGGCGTTGTGGTGCAAATCCACATCGTGCAGACCGGTGCCAAGCAAGTAGAAAAGTTCGCCGCCTATGAACTAACAGACGTACTGATCAGCTCGTACAGCGTCGGCGGCAGTGGCGGCAGCGCACCCCATGAAAGCCTGAGCTTAAGCTATTCCAAAATCGTAGCCGATCTGCAAGGCGCAGACAAAACCAACAAAAACGGTCAGAACATGAAAGTGGGTTATGATCTCACCACCGGCAAACCGCAGTAAGCCTCAGCACAAACAATATATTGAACCACACGACAGCGTGGCCGGCTGGGCATCACCCAGCCGGTGTTTTCTTAAAGCGGATAGTGCGCTCGCACAAAGGCCGCAACACCGCCCTGCCCATTCAAACCTTCACCAATAATTTTATGAGCGTGCGTGGTAGGGTGCAGGCGATCCCAAAACACAAAACTGTCTGCATCAGTACAGTGGGGCCTGCGGGCGTGATCCATCAGATAATTAGCTGAAGACTGATTATTCAACTCCAAGCAGGATTCCGTAACATTGGCTTTTCCATAAGCAGCAGGGTTATTCAGCATCGCATCTACCTGGGATTTTACGTCGTACAGGTGCAAATTCAGATTGATACTCTGCGCTGCATACTGCGCCTTCAATTCACTGACCAAAGCGACCAAGCCGTTGTTTAGCTCCAGAATCTGCAGTCGGATGGTGTCTGCATCATCACGTTCAGAATTGGAATCAACAAATACAGGTGCGCGATCAAATGCCGGCACGTTCAGCAGCAGGATGTTTCTTGCGCCGGAGTCAATCAACTTAATCAAAGCGGCCCGTTCGTTGGCCAGTATAGAGGTAACACTGCGTTCGTAATTCACCAGATCATTACCACCAATAAACATCGTAAACAGCGATTTTTCGGGCTGGTAGTTAGGTGCGCTTTGCATATACCCCAAGTATGAGTCCACCTGGCCTTCCAAACCCGGAATCACCAGATAATCATCGGCGGCGGCACCGGCTACCGCCCAGTTGTAGTTCGGTATATTCAGATTATCCGCAAGGTACTCGTTCCAGACCCTACCATTGGTAAAATGCCCTAAAAACCATGAGCCATGATAGGGCATCAACTGTTGGGTAGCGCTGTAAAGATTTTGATTATCTGAAGCGCTGTCACCGAATACGATCACCTTACTGATCCCATTGGGTTGCGTTGCACTGAGATCATTGCTCCAAATGGTGTAGTTCAAACTGGCGGAAGTCGAACCAGCGGCCATCCACATCAATGGCTGAGTTACGCCTTTTTTAGTGAACGCGTTCTGACAATATGTTTTCAACGTGGACTGAGGCACATCAGTGTAAAACATATTTGCAGGATCATTCATGATCGCGTTGTTCCACCATTGCCCTTTTATGGTGGCAGGAAAAAAGCTGCTGGAGGACTTTAATCCCCATTCGTAATCAAAATCCGTATTGGTGGTATCTGTACTGGCTTTGTAAAAACATCGTAAAAACGTAGTGTCGGCAAACGCTTCCGTAGCGCTGAAAGAAAGCAGGCAAAACACCCCTGCACTTATTGACTTATACATAAAAACTCCTGATTGCGTGTACGTATCAGGAGTAAGCTATCACGACGACAAAGAAGCGGTTACAACGAAAGTATGATGCACGTATGATCTGTTCAACAACCCGAGCCTTACAACATATCCGTTAGCAGAATTCCAATACCAAGCCGTTCGTTGCGATGATCGTAATCAATCAAGCTTTCACCGTATCCGTTAAAATATTGCACCACACCCCGCAACCTGCCCCACAAAGGAAAGCTCGCATCAAACTGCACTGCCCCATAGTTTGGTGAATTCAAATTATTGCGTATCATCAACGAGAACTCATAATCATTCTGCTCCCAGGTTCCCATCAACTCGAAGTAACCCATGTACTTGTAGATATCAGGGTTATCATCACCGTCTGCCTGTAGTGGGTCATCCTTCTCGTCCTCAGGGATTCGATACCATGGCCGGAACGAAATGAGATAGTTGTCCCGCGCATAATAATAATTCAGAAAAACCCGATTCCAGCTACGACTCAGCAACTGACTTCGCCCATTAGACTCATGCTCCAGGCCAATGGCTAATGCCGTATCGGCGTCATCAAGATTGCTGGTTATCGGCATAAGATAAAAAATCTCAGGCCTATAATTCGTTTCACGAAAGGGTGCAGACATATCATGGTTGTACACCTGCCAGAATGCTTTCAATGTAAAACCAAAGTAAACTGCATCCCCGTACACCATCAAATCATCTTCGTTCAGGGGAACTTTTAAGCTTATCTGTAGTTTCGCTTCGACATTGTCAATGCGTTCTCCCGGATACAGCAGGTTGTATTGCCCCTGGTTGGGATCATCAACATAAGTGTAGGGCAGTATATAATTGGCGTTATGAGGAGTAATGACGAATGGATTCCATTCCGTACGCCGCTCCATGGCCATACGCTCTCGGGCCGCTGAATACTCCCGCTCAGGCACATCGCCAAGCTGGATACGACAGCCCTCTTCCATTTCCCCTTTGGTCATCGTCGGCGTTGCGGTAATTAACTGCTCCCCCATGCACTCCTCCATGGTTTGCGTCGCCGCCACCTCTGCGGCTAACGCAAAAGCCGCCATCCACCACATGACAACACCAACCCAAAGTTGGAATCTGTACATCTGCCTTGCTCCTAATTTTGTTTGTTAACATGCCCACAAGTATCGCGCCCTTCAAGTACATTTCAAGCAGAATTTGAAACTGCTCCTATACTTGAATACATGACGCAACAGAGAGAAATTGCGCCGGATCTCCAGGATGGTATTGACCGTAAGCTACTGAAACAACTAAAGGAACGGTTCCTTGAGGTCAATCGTGGTCGACTGGAGCGAATGCTGTCTACCCTCAGCAGCCGCCACCGGATGTTCCTGGATTCCCTGCCGCTATTACTGCACATAAACCATCCATCCTTGCCGGGTTATATGTCCGGGGCTACCCCGTGCGGCGTTAGTGGGTTCACACCCAACAAGGACAATCTCAGGGCAGCCCAAAGCATCTCTCGCTCCTTTGCCTTTCATCGCAAGGCCCATCAACAGGAACGTATATTCAGTATATTTCTGATGGGCAGCACCGGCACAGTAGCACACTCCGACACCAGCGACATGGACATCTGGGTTTGCTATGACCCTGGATTAAAGCAGGTAGCGATTGATGAACTGCAGGATAAGCTCACCGGGATAGAACAGTGGGCAGATGCCATGGGCCTGGAAGTCCATTTCTTTCTAATGAATCCAATTCGTTTTCGCAATGGCCTACGCAGTGATCTTTCAGGGGAGGATTGCGGCAGCGCACAACACTATCTGCTACTGGATGAGTTTTATCGAACCAGCATCATGGTGGCCGGCCGCTACCCTTTATGGTGGATGATTCCTGCCTACGACGAAAAGCGTTATCAGCAAATATCAGAAACGTTGCTGGACAAACGCTTTCTGAAAAAAGATGACTGCGTAGATTTTGGTGGCATTTCAGATTTTCCTGCCGGAGAATTTATCGGGGCCGGTATGTGGCAACTCTACAAAGGTATAGATTCACCTTACAAATCTGTCATAAAAATCGTGCTTACTGAAGTATATGCCAGTGAATTTCCAAATGTAGAAAGTCTCAGCATCGTTTATAAAAAAGCCGTTTACTCCGGGCGCCTGGATCTGGATGAACTGGACCCATATGTGATGCTGTATCGCAAGATCGAGCAGTATCTGGTTAACCGTAACGAACTACGACGCCTTGAACTGATTCGTCATTGCTTTTACTTCAAAGTCAATGAAAGCCTTAGCCGAACACCACGAGCCGGTGATGCAAACTGGCGATTCCAACTTATGACACGGCTGGTTCGGGAATGGGGCTGGGATGAGCCCTACCTTAAACAATTGGATAACCGTAAGTTCTGGAAGGTGAACAGGGTGCGGGATGAGCGCCAGGAGTTAGTTCAGGAGTTAAACCATAGCTATCGCTTTCTATCCAGCTTTGCCCGTGACAACAACATCGAAGCCCTGATCAAACAAGACGACATGAACATTCTTGGCCGTAAACTCTATGCAGCCTTTGAGCGCAAGGGGGGCAAGATCGAGCTGGTTAACCCTGGCATTACATCATCTCTCGTCGAGGATCACCTCTCCTTTCACTATGTTCGGGACACCGAACATGGCATTAACAATTACTGGTCGGTATTCCCTGGCTATTTGAAAACCAAAGAAGCAAAGGGCCGCGAGCCCATACGCAAAACTCGCAGCGTTCTAGAGCTGATCGCCTGGTGCTACTTCAACGGACTGCTTGATCAGAATACGCGTATCTCTGTTGAGCCGAACGGCACGGATCTTACCGAGCATGAACTGCAACTCACTGTGCAATCTTTTTTTCAGACCAACCCCGACGGTGCCCCCTACGCGGCACAACAAAATTTCGAACATTCTGCGTACCCGACCCAAATCACGCTTTATATAAACGCAGGCGTTGACCCCATGCGGCCCATGACCCAAAAAGGCATTCACCGCCTGTCGGATCAAAGTGACGCGCTTAGTTACAGTGCCTTTCACCACAATTTAGCGATTACCGTCGATCAGATCACCTGCAACAGCTGGGGCGAAATTATCTGCAGTCTTTACTCTGGCGAGAATGCATTGATTGACTGTCTCGTACACTACATGCGACAGATTCCTCCCGACGGCTCCATTCCCTTGCCACGCCTGGAGGTGCGCTGCTATTGCACCAGCAGGGCAACCTCGATCGCCAACCGGGTGGAAGAACTGTTCAGAGACATCATCGCCTGCTACTACAGTGGAACTCGCGCCCTCAACACGCGTTACATTCTGGAAATCGAGCAATTCCTGTATATGTTGCAGTTCAAGCGCAACACACCCTATGTGCGAGGCCTGCGCAGCCACAAGGATTTAATTGATTGCCTGAGTGAGACCCAGGCCAGCTATAGCCCGCTGGTGGTAGACCGAAACGCGCTCTCACGGCACCCTCTTCGCGTGGTCGCCAAAATGGGCGTGCCAGGCCGCATTCAGGTTTTCTATCAACGCAACAGTGAAAAATCCGATATCTTCATTCACGATGAAAAAGGCTCAATCTTTTTTACCCAGAAGCAATATTTCGATGAAAACACTGCGCTGAACCCGATACGGCACTTTCTCGAAAATATCCAGCTGCGCCGCAGCACGCTGGATCGGCGCGAGCGCGCTCCATCCGGCAAAGTGGCCTACTACGAAATCAAACGTAACAATCGTGGGGATATGCAAACAGATCGCAAAACGTTCCCCCCTGTGGAAACGCAAGCCAATCACCACAGCGTGCAAGCCATTGCCCAAACCGGAACCTTCGGTGATGTGTTCTATACCGTGTATTGCGACAACAGGGAGTTTTCACAGCTGGAATACGGTGATGCTCTGTTCGCGGCGGTGGCAGGCTACATTGCATCCCTGCGCCGTAATCGGGAACGTTATCCCTGCTATATAACCGATCTGGATCTTAGCCAACTGGATCTACAACAAGGGGAAGAGCTGCAGACCGTGCAATATCTGCAGCACAAGGAGAAACTGGAAAGCGCCATCAATCAGGCGTTAAAAATTCCGTAATCTACGGCCGTCAACCCAGCATCGAACCCTGCTTCTCCAAACGCGCTTTTACAGCGGCTACCGATGGCCGCTCACTGAACTCCCCATACCAACGCAAAATATTCGGATAAGCCGATATGTCAGCGCTGGTTTGTTCGTGAACCTGAAAAAAAGCATAGGCAATGGTGTCGGCAATGGTCACTTCGCTTCCACACAAAAAAGCATTCTCCTCCAGCAGCCGGTCAAGATAGGGCAGGTGCGCTTTCAAAAACCCTTCTGCCTCGGCAAGCAGCGCGGCATCCGGTGTTTTTTTAAAGAATTTTTTACAAATCACCTCTTGCCAGAAATACACCCCTAACCAACGCCCCACATGATGCGTCACCACATCCACCGTTTGATCAATGCGAGCAGCCGTCAGCAAATCCGCGGAGTAAAGGCGCTCATCGTGCACCCGGGCCAGATAACGGCAAATGGCAGCACTTTCAAACAACAATTCCCCATCATGATCCAATGCCGGAATCTTACCCAGCGGGTGACGGGCCAGGTGCTCGGGCTTTTTCTGCTCGCCTTTCCCCAGCTCAACATGGACATAGTCGTACTCCAACCCCAACTCCTCTGCAGTCAAAAGCACTTTAATGCCGTTAAACGAGTTATAGCCGTAAATAGTAAACATGGCGTTTCTCCTGTTCCTTGGTGGTGTGAAAACCTGCTGCCTTAGGTTATTATGATTGCATAATACAAGTATTTGGTACGATACAAGCCACAATTGCATTATGCAAGTGAATTTAACCTATGGTTAGCAAGAACGAACATCTAAACCGATCCCAATGTCCGGTGGCGCTTGGCCTCGACGTGGTGGGAGATCACTGGACTCTGCTGATCGTGCGGGATCTTTTGATTATGGGTAAACACGAGTATCGGGAATTTCTGGAAAGTGACGAAGGTATTTCCAGCAATATCCTGACTGATCGGCTCAATAAACTGCAGGAGCAGGCGCTGGTGAGCTGGATCACTCACCCTGACAACAAGCGCCGCAAGCTCTATTACCTGACCGACAAGGGCAAAGACCTAATCTATATATTGATAGCGCTGGTGCGCTGGTCAGCAAAGCATCGCGCAGACGAGATCGTTATCCCCGCTGATAAACTGCAGAACATGCAACAAAGCCCACGTCAGTTTGCAGGATCCACCCTCGGCAAGTTGGCGCAATGGGAGGCAACCTTTGGCATAGTGGCCACCTGACACATTCAGCCCCAAGGCCGTGGTTACGACAATCCTCGCAACAGGGTATAATCAACCAAATTTTACCCGAATCGGAACCTCACAGAATTCATGGCTTTACGACATCTGCTGGCGGGGCTTTGCCTGCTACCTGCATTAATGCTTGCTGGCTGCGGCCAGAAAGGTGCGCTTTACCTGCCGGATCAGCTGCCTCCCTCCCGCGAAGCACAACCCTGCCGCGCCCCCAGCTGCGCTGCTGTGCAAAAACCAGCGCCGGAAAAAGACAAGAACAGTGACGAGTCAACCGAACCAACAACCTTGGAAGAGACTCCTGAATGAGCGCTTTTGAATACCAGAACAGCGAGCTGTTCGTGGAACAGGTTGCCATTAATCGCATAGCCGAAGCGGTAGGCACACCCTGCTACATTTATTCCCGCACAGCACTGGAACGCCAGTGGCAAGCCTTCGATCAAGCCTTTGGCGATCACCCTCATCTGGTGTGCTATGCCGTAAAAGCCAACTCCAACCTGGCGGTATTAAATGTTCTGGCCAAGCTGGGTGCCGGTTTTGATATTGTGTCCCAGGGCGAACTGGAGCGCGTTCTGCGTGCCGGAGGCGACCCCGCCAAAGTGGTTTTTTCCGGCGTGGGTAAACTGCGCGAGGAAATGCTACGGGCCCTGGAAGTGGGTGTATATTGCTTTAACGTAGAATCCGAGGCAGAGCTGGAAACCCTCAATGAAGTGGCCGGGCAAGCAGGCAAAGTCGCTGCTATCTCACTGCGGGTCAACCCGGACGTGGATGCGCAGACCCACCCTTACATTTCTACCGGCCTGAAAGAAAACAAATTTGGCATCGACATAGACCGGGCCGTAACCGTGTTCGAGCGGGCAGCACAACTACCGAACATCAAAGTCAGTGGCATCGATTGTCACATTGGCTCTCAGCTCACCACGGTAACCCCGTTTATGGATGCCATGGATCGACTGCTGGAGCGTATTGATCAACTGGCAGCTAAGGGCATCCAAATTGACCATGTGGATATTGGTGGCGGCCTGGGTGTGCGCTATCGGGATGAACAACCCCCGGCCCCCGGAGAGTACGTAAGCGCTCTGTTGAAAAAACTGGGCGATCGCCAACTGAAAGTATTGATGGAACCCGGCCGCGCCATAGCCGCCAACGCCGGCATTCTGGTAACCGAAGTGCTGCTGCTGAAATCCACCGAAGTCAAAAACTTTGTGGTGGTGGATGCAGCCATGAACGATCTGGTTCGCCCATCCCTATACAGCGCCTGGCAAGATATCATCCCGGTTGCGCCCCGAGCGGGCCAAGGTTCAGCCTGCGACATTGTTGGCCCTGTGTGTGAAACCGGCGATTTCCTGGGCAAGGATCGAGAGCTGTGCGTGGAGCCCGGTGACCGGCTTGCTGTGTGCTCCGCTGGTGCCTATGGCTTTGTTATGAGTTCCAACTACAACACCCGCAACCGGGTGGCGGAAGTCATGGCAGATGGCGCTCAATTTCACATCATTCGCCGCCGCGAGACCTACGAAGATCAATTTGCCTTGGAATCCCTGGTGCCCTGATGAAAGTTGAATTCACCAAAATGCACGGGTTAGGCAACGATTTCATGGTGATCAACCAGGTCACCCAGAACATCCAGCTTAACAGTGATCAAATCCGACGTCTGGCCGATCGCCACACCGGCGTAGGTTTTGATCAACTGTTGATGGTATCGCCGCCGACCTCACCGGATGTGGATTTCAAGTATCTTATTTTCAATGCCGATGGCAGCGAAGTTGAACAGTGTGGCAACGGTGCCCGCTGTTTTGCTCGTTTTGTGAAAGAAAAAGGGCTTACCCATAAAGAAGTGATTCCTGTTGAAACCAACACCGGCAAGATCGAGCTGAAACTGGTGGGACACGATCAGGTCACCGTTAATATGGGTGCCCCCATTCTTGAGCCACAAGACATTCCACTGCAGGCAGAAAGCCGACAGGCTCTGTATAAGTTCAACGTCGACAGCGACATTGTAGAGCTGGCTTGTATCTCCATGGGTAACCCTCACGGGGTGCTTCAAGTAAGCAATGTCGACACCGCAGCGGTGGAAAAACTGGGCCCAAAACTGGAGGCTCATCCACGCTTCCCCAACAAAGCCAATATCGGTTTCTGCGAAATTGTGGATCGGCGCAATATCCGCCTGCGGGTGTACGAGCGCGGTGTGGGGGAAACCCAGGCCTGCGGCACCGGCGCCTGTGCTGCAGCAGTCGCCTCAATTGCTGCTAATCTTGTGGATAACCAAGTCAACGTTTCTCTGCCCGGGGGCACACTGCAAATAGAGTGGCAGGGGGAAAACCAACCGGTATTGATGACCGGTCCGGCTACCACCGTGTACGATGGGATTGTATACCTATGACCGAAACCACAGCTGAACGACAACAAAAAGAAATCACGCTTACCGCAGCGGACGTCGCCAATTATCTGCGTCAGAACCCGGGGTTCTTTGCAAACCGGCCCGACATCCTCTACGACATGGAATTACCCCACGCTCAGGGCAATGCCAGCTCGTTGCTTGAACGACAAGCCAACGTACTGCGCACACGCAATACCGAACTACGCCATAAGCTGAATGATTTTGTCAGCATCGCCCGCGATAACGACCGCTTATTTAATCAAATCAAAACGCTGGGCCTTTCACTTCTGGAAGCCAACAGCGTTGCAGACATCAGCAGCCGTCTGCGTCAAATTCTGACTAAAGATTTTAAGCTGGACGAAGCAACCCTGTTCCTGTTCAAGCACAGCAACGAGAAAGGCCCATTTACGGTTACCACCCAAAGCAATGTTCAAGGCGCGCTGGGTGATCTGTTGCGAGGCGAACGCATTATCTGCACTACACTACGCCAGCGTGAAATGAAATTTCTGTTCCCAGGCTATGGGCGAAACGAGGGCTCAGCCGCGTTGATACCGCTGCACTTCAATGGTGATCTGGGCCTGCTTGCCGTGGGCAGCCATGACCCCAATCATTTCACCTCTAACATGGACACCCACTTCGCCCGCTATATAGGCGATATCCTCAGTCGACGCCTATACCACTTCCTCAAGTAGGCCGGCAGCCTGATGCACGAAGAGGAAGATCTAGCAGACAGTATCCAGCGCTATCTGGATCATCTCTCCCAGAAGCGCATGCTGTCTGCCAACACAGTAGAAGGTTACCGCCGCGATCTCCACCTGCTCACCGAGTACTGCGCCCAAAACCAGCTCAATTGCCACACCCAAATCCAACCCCACCACATTCGCGTACTGATTGCTGAGCGCCATCGCAAAGGCAGCAAAAGTAAAACCCTGCAACGGTTACTGGCCAGCGTGCGCGGACTGTTCGGCTTTCTGATCCAGCAAGGGCAAACACAACATAACCCTGCTCAAGGCATTCGCCCGCCCAAGGGAGAGAAAAAACTGCCACATACCCTGGATGTGGATCAAATGAATCAATTACTTAATATTGATGAGAGCGATCCACTGGCGGTACGGGATCTGGCCATCCTTGAGCTGTTTTATTCCTCCGGCTTGCGTCTTAGTGAACTGTTGAACTTGCAACTTACCGACTACGATCCCCATGAACGCTCCGTTAAAGTGACCGGCAAGGGCAACAAGCAAAGAGTGGTGCCGGTGGGGCGCAAAGCCCAACAAGCCATCGCAGGCTGGCTCCCCCTGCGGGATCAGTTCAACCCTGAAAGCAATGTGCTGTTTGTCAGTCAGCGGGGCACTCGCTTACACCCCTCCACCGTGCAAAAACGTTTCAAGCAATGGGGTATCAAGCAGGGGATCGATCGCAATGTTCACCCACACCTGCTGCGCCACTCTTTTGCCAGCCACATGCTGGAATCCAGTGGCGATTTGCGCAGCGTTCAGGAACTGCTGGGCCACGCCGACATTTCCACTACTCAGATTTATACTCATTTGGATTTTCAACACCTGGCCAAGGTTTACGACGAGGCCCACCCAAGAGCGAAGAAGAAGAAAGATACCTGAACCCATGCGCTTATAACTCTATCCACCACCCCTCACATCTCGGTATGAGACAAATTTAATATATTGTCTTGATGTATCGAAAACCCCATGCTAATTTGAATATTGCAGTAGGTCGACCTGAACCAAAAACAAATAAAAACCGACTCGCTCGCCGTGAGGCAGGCACAGAGGACACCACAATGCAAACACACACCAAACCGATCAGGTCCATTGGGGCCATGATCACGCTCAGCTATTGCCTGCTGTTTTGCAGCGCAACCACCAGTCAATTCGCACACGCTTTTGTTTACGACGATGATCCTGACGCCCTGCTTGGCAGTAGCCGAGGCGGCATGGCACTCTGGGATTTTTGTTACGACAAAGATGATTCAGAACCCCTGCCCGTCGATCCACGGACATTGCTACAGCCAGGAATAAGCGATGGCAAAGCCGTGCACTTCAACGTCAATTGGGCAGAATGCCATACCGACCCTGCCGCCGTACAAGAGGCAGGTCACCCCGAGACCTGTGGCGAGCTGCGAGACATTTTCTACCGGGGCGAAACGCTGATGGACACCGGCAGTGAAAATGTGGCCGCTCTGTTTGTCGGCAACCGTTATGGCTCGTTGGCCGCAGTGGGCGGCATCGCCACATTTAATGCCGCTCAATACAACAAGTTATGGCAGATCTGGGGCGGGTATGACGAGCGCCCGGAGCAATTCGATCTATTGGTATCAAACCGCTATGGATCGGGTATTGCCGAAGGTCGCAACCCCTACCCGCTGGTGGGTGAAGACCCTAATCGGACCAACGGCGGCAGTGGCCAACTGCCGGAAATG
>Ga0209555_10002929_pt1 | contig 11742 bp, 9 predicted proteins | sample SaaInl85LU_5_DNA_FD_184643 | JGI IMG/M metagenome (GOLD analysis project Ga0209555, IMG submission 184643) | Marine microbial communities from expanding oxygen minimum zones in the Saanich Inlet - ESP_85LU_5_DNA (SPAdes) (version 2) | ecosystem: Environmental > Aquatic > Marine > Intertidal zone... | reverse complement strand
CAATTTTATCTTCAAAACGACGGGCCCGCGTCATGCGTGGACGCAGACCAATTACAGCTTGATCGGCTCCGACCTCCAAGACAACAGCCAAACGCCAAGGCGCTAAATCAGTTGGTATGGAAATCTCAGTGATTTGTTCCCACCAATCATCCAGGGTTTCAAATTGTGCCACCGGCCCGCGATATCCGTGTCGACGGTCATAATTGACCAGACCTTTACGCAGGGCTTTGACGGCGATTAATTGATATTCAGTGTTCAATGTCGTGCGAATGGATAAGCCGCCGCCATAAAGCGTTTTATTGCCATAAATCGCATTCACTTGACGGCGCACATCTTCAACATAATATTCCGCTGCATAACGTTGTATGCCCGACACAGGGGTTGCGACTTCTAGATCTTGCGCCTGCGCCTCAAGCACTTGAGCGTCGGTGATAAAGCCGTTTTCATGCATCCGTTCAATGACCCAATTGCGTCGGGCAATGGCTTGCGCGCGACGTCGAAACGGGTGGTAATTATTTGGCGCTTTCGGCAAGGCGGCAAGATATGCCACTTCGGCGATTGATAATTGGTTCAGCGGCTTGTCGAAATAGTGCAACGCCGCAGCTGCCACACCATAGCGTCCCATGCCGAGATAAATCTCGTTCAAATATAATTCCAATAATTGGCTTTTATCGAATGTGTTTTCCAGCCGAACCGCCAAAACCGCTTCTTTCAATTTGCGCTCAAGGGTGACGTCGCTGCTCAATAAGAAATTCTTCGCCACTTGCTGGGTAATTGTTGAGGCGCCCTCAAGTCGTCGGCCCGTGGCAACATTGATGACGTTTTGCACGACGGCGCGCATGACGCCAACAAAATCAATGCCGGAGTGTTCAAAAAAGTTTTTGTCCTCAGCCGATATGAACGCCTGAATCAAATGTTCCGGCACTACATTAATCGGCACAAAAATGCGCCGCTGTTCAGCATATTCTGCAATCAAGCTGCCGTCGCCGGCATGGGCGCGGCTCATCACCGGCGGCGTGTAATCGGACAAATGCTGGTAATTCGGCAAAGTGCTCGACATGCGCCATAAATATAAAGAAATCAAAAATAGGCCAAGCGCAAGCAAGGTCACCGAAATGCCCGCAAAATCGCGAATAAGCCTGCCTGTAAACTTCATGAAATCCTCTGTGCCGCAGACCCGATTATAGGCCAAAATACGGCACCAATGTGACAATTCTGAGATTGCAAAGCTTTGACGACATAAAGCTTGGGGAAAGTAAATTTATTGGACGATACCGACCAAACGTTCTTTGGAAAAATAACTATCGACAGATTTGACCAATCGACCAGCAAGTTTCTTATGCCAAGCCGACGACAATAATTGCTTTTCATCGCTGCGATTTGTCAAAAAGCCCAACTCGATAAGCACGGATGGCACGTCAGGTGCTTTGAGCACCCGAAAACCTGCGAAACGGTGCGTCCGCTCTAGAAGTTTGGTACTGCCACGCGCATGATCGACCACTAAATTGGCAAATTGCACTGACAGGTTTTTGGTTTCACGCTGAGCCAAATCAATCAAAATATCCGCCACTTCTTTCGGCTGATCGTCAAAATCAATACCGGCAATTATATCAGAACGGTTTTCCTTGCGCGCAAGAGCGGCGGCTTCCTTGTCGGAAGCGGTTTCCGACAAAGTGTAAATAGACATGCCGCGCACCGAAGATCGTTGAATGGCATCAGCGTGAATAGAGACGAATAAATCGGCATTATGTTTGCGGGCAATCGCCACGCGCTGGCGTAACGGAATATAAATATCTAAATTTCGGGTCAGATAGACGTCATATTTGCCGGTATTTCGCAACTGCTTAGCAAATTGGCGGGCAAAATCCAGCGTGACGTTTTTCTCTCGCGCTTTGCGCCCATGGGCACCCGGATCAACCCCGCCATGGCCCGGGTCGATAACAATCACTGGTTTGGCTTTTCGCTTTTTAGGTTTGGGCGTTTGTAAAACAGGCTTTGCGGCGGGGGCTGGCGCCGAGGCAGTTTTTTGTTGATTGCGTAGCCGGTCGGCGTTCACTTGCTCGGTGAACTGTGCTGCTGTCGACGGCACCATATCAATAACTAAGCGCACGGGCAGTCCAGAGGTTTTGCCCAAAATAAAACTTTTGCTGACCGTGGCGGGTTGTTTCAAATCCAGTACCAAACGGCTTTTGTCGGCAGTGAATTGGCCAAAACGCATGCCGCCAATAAACCCTTGCGACTTGGGCTGTAAACTATCCGGCCATTGCAAACTTGGTAGATCAACGACCACGCGGCGCGGGTTTTCCAGCAAAAATACTTCAAAATTCACTCGCGATGACAGGTCGAGCACCAAGCGAGTGCGTTCATTAGACACGCCAATACGCACATCATCAACTTTGGTTAGCGCAGATGCAGTGGCCACATTGGCAAGCATAAGCGCCAGAGCTAACACTCCGGGGCGCAAATAATTAAAGAACGAAGAAATAAATTTCATACGATAGATTTTCACCCATTTTGCGCGACTCACGGCAATGCACGCACTATAGCAAACTCATTGACAACTGGCGACCCGCTGCGGCTTGCCGATATTGGCACACATATAACTTGCAATGGCGCGCCGACGCGCTTAATGTCAACACGCAAGCAGCGCGATACTGAGGCGCTCGAACTGAAGGCCCAAATTGGGAGCCAGTTTGCACCCCTCAGATAAACCTGCCAGCCAAAGGTGGTCTGCCACCGCAAAGTAATCTTATAAAGGTGTCTCGTGCACAGCGAATCTCGACAAATAATAGGCATAAAGAACGGTCACAAAGTGAACCGTGCCTGTGTTGCGCCTGCATTTAGCCTCACACCTTTTACGCAACAATTTAATAAAACACTGACCTCTGATCCGCGCGCGATGAAGCTAACGCCCGCCGCCGATTACGTCGCCGGAGAAATTTATGACCAAAACAATGCTTATCGATGCCGCCCACCAGGAAGAAACCCGTGTGGTGGTGACAGAAAACAATCAGATCGACGAATTTGATTTTGAATCCAGCACCAAAGCCCCGCTTCGCGGCAATATCTATCTCGCCAAAGTTACCCGTGTAGAGCCCTCTCTACAGGCTGCTTTTGTCGAATATGGTGGCAATCGCCACGGGTTTTTAGCGTTTAACGAAATCCACCCTGATTATTATCAAATTCCGATTAGCGACCGCGAAGAGCTGATGCGCGAATATGCGCAAGAAGAACGCGATAATGCTGCTGATGAGGATTCGGATATCGACGAGACGTCGAAAGCCGCCAGCGATGACGATAATCAAGACGATAGCGACGGCAAATCAGTAGAAGATTTGGGCGGCGACGCGCATGAGGAAGTGGCAACCCCAACCGCCTCACGGGCGCTGCATCGCAAATATAAAATTCAAGAGGTTATCAAGCGGCGGCAGATTATTCTGGTGCAAGTGCTGAAAGAGGAGCGCGGCAATAAGGGCGCGGCTTTGACAACCTATATGTCGCTCGCCGGTCGCTATTGCGTGTTAATGCCAAACACGGCGCGTGGCGGCGGCATTTCGCGCAAAATCAATAATGGCGCCGACCGCAAAAAATTGAAATCCATTGTCGAAAAGCTCGATGTGCCACAAGGCATGGGCTTGATCGTTCGCACAGCTGGGGCGCAGCGGACACTGACTGAAATCCGCCGCGATTGGCAGTATTTGTCGCAAATGTGGGCCGATGTGCGTGAAAAAACCGTCGTCAGCCAAGCCCCTGCTTTGGTCTATGAAGAAGGCAATCTTATTCGCCGCTGCATTCGCGATATTTATTCAAAAGATTTTGACGAGGTTACCGTGGCTGGCGCAGAAGCCTATAAAGAGGCGCGCAATTATATGAAATTGCTAATGCCAAGCCATGCACGCAAGGTCAAATTACACACGGAAGCGACGCCTTTGTTCAAACAATATGGCGTCGAAGATAAGCTGGCCGCCATGTTCAATCCAGTGGTGGTGCTACCATCAGGCGGTTATTTGGTGATTAATCAAACCGAAGCTTTGGTCGCCATTGATGTGAACTCAGGCAAATCAACGCGCGAATATTCAGTTGAGAAAACCGCGCTGGCCACTAATTTGGAAGCCGCGACAGAAGTTGCCCGCCAAGCACGCTTGCGCGATTTGGCCGGTCTTTTGGTTATTGATTTCATTGATATGGACGAGAACCGCAATAATCGCGCCGTCGAAAAACGCATGAAAGATGCGCTGAAAAATGATCGGGCCCGCATTCAAGTCGGCCGCATCAGCAGCTTTGGCCTGATGGAAATGTCGCGCCAACGCATGCGCGCTGGCGTTCTTGAAGGCAGCAGCAACACCTGTAGTCAGTGCAATGGCTCTGGTATGGTGCGTTCGGTCGAAAGCCGCGCCCTGCATGTCTTGCGCGATATTGATGAACGTTGCGGCAAATATAGCTCAGGCGAATTAATTGCCCATGTGCCGGAAGATGTGGCCAGCTATTTGCTAAACCAAAAACGCCTGCAATTGGGCGAGATTGAAGAACGCACTGGTGTACAGATTATTGTGCTGGGTGACAGTGCTTTGAGTGCCATGGAAATGGCCTTTACCCTGCCCGATCAGACCGAAAGCGAAGGCACCTCGCGTATGGAAGGCGACCCTAAAGCAGCGCTTGATGGCGATGATGGCAAATCACGCCGCCGCCGCCGTCGTGGCGGACGTGGTCGTAATCAGTCAAATGATAATCCCGACCATGACTCGTCTGATGATAACTCGGAAGACCAAGAAAGCGCCAATGGCGCCAGTGAGGCGGCAGAGGACCATGAGTCCAATGATGACAATGAAACCCCGTCATTTGGCGAGGGTGAAGATGATGATAATAAGCCGAAGCGGCGTCGCCGTCGTGGACGTCGCGGTGGCCGTGGTCGCCGTCGTGATGGCGAAACAACCGCTGGAGAGGGCGAGAGCTCAGAAGCCGCTGACGGGGCATCACATGATGGCCAAGCGATAAGCGATATGCCGGTCGAAAAAATCATGATTGTTACGCCGGCTGCTGAAACTGAGCCTGCAAGTGTTGAGACGGCTCAAATCGACGATACGGCCACTACAGATATAGCTGCTGAGGCTGACACGATCGAAGAAGCTATTGCTGAAGAAGTGGCTGAAAAACCAAAGCGCAAGTCTCGCGCCAAAGCGGCCGATAAAGACAAGCCGAAGGAAAAGGCCACAGCCAAACCGAAAGCTAAACCGAAAGCTAAACCGAAAGCTGAGCCAAAGGCCAAAAAAGCCGCCGCGAAAAAAGCTGATGCCGAGACTGAAGCGGTCAAGGCTGAGCCGGAAGTGGTTACAGCCGCTGAAGTCGAAACAGTCGCCGAACCAATTATGGCCGCCGCAGTCGAAACCAGCGAAACGCCAGAACAACCGGTCAAACGCGGATGGTGGAAGCGTTAAGCTAGCGCTTGCGTCGATGCTCCGTCATATTAAAGCCGTATTTAGCCATAGTGTGGTGTCCATGATGAGAGTAGAAAAATTTCTGCAATTACCCTGCGCGTTGGGCGGGGCCTCATTAGTGCTTGGTGATTGGCAGGCGCGGATCTTGGGGCTGCTCATCGGTCTGATGATGATGGTGACCTCGGCGCAGGCTGGTGCCATACGTGACGGCGAAATTGAAGAATTAATTGACGATTACACGCGCCCCTTGCTCATCGCTGCCGGTCTTAATCCCGAGGCAGTTGGGTTGACGGTTGTCAATGACCGCGCCCTGAATGCCTATGTCACCATGGGACAGAATATTTTCGTACACACGGGCCTTATTCTCGAATCCGACAGTCCCAATATGGTAATCGGCGTGATGGCCCATGAAATTGGCCATATCACCGGCGGCCATTTGGCGCGCTCAAGTGACGCCATTACGCGGGCGCAAACACCGGCCCTTGTGGCGACAATTTTGGGTTTTGGCAGCCTGCTGGCGGGCAATCCTGAAGCTGGCATTGCTCTCATTAGTGGCGGCCAACAAATTGCTCAGCGCAGCTTTCTGGTTTATTCGCGAGCTCAAGAAGCCAGCGCCGATGTCAGTGCCCTGAAATTATTAGACGCCACTGGCCAATCGCCAGACGGTATTATTGAACTAATGGATACGCTGGCTGGGCAAGAGATTTTGAACGAAATCCATCAAGATCCTTATGCACGCTCCCACCCGATGTCGCGCGATCGGGTCAATGCTTATATCGCAGGTGCTGCCGATTCAAAATATCGCCACCAAGCCGATGATCCAGAAATGGTTTTCCGCCACAATATGGCGCGAGCCAAATTATTTGGTTTTATTGACCGGCCCGAAGTCACTTTTCGTCGGTATGAGGGCGATCAATCGCCACCAGCTCAATATGCCCGCGCCATTGCCTTTCACCAGCAAGCCAAACTCGACCAATCAATCGCACTGATTGACGGCTTGATTGCCCAATACCCTGAAAACCCCTGGTTTTACGAGCTCAAAGGTCAGGTTTTTTACGAATCCGGTGTCGCCGTTAAAGGCTTAGACCCTTATAAAAAAGCCATATCTCTTAAACCAGACGAACCGCTCCTATTGGTCGGACTAGCGACCTGCCAAATTGGCCTCGGCGTCGAGCAGAGTGACTATAATGATGCGGCGATTGAAAATTTACGCAAAGCCCTGCGCATGGACCCTGAAAACGCCACCGCTTATTTCTTCATGTCAAAAGCCTATGGGCAATTAGAGCGCGCGCCTTATGCGGAATGGTCATTGGCAGAATATTATGCCTTAATGCGCAATCCGCAGGCTATCAGCTATGCCCAACGCGCTTTGCGTGGCTTACCAAAAGACTCAATCGAGTATTTGCGCAGTCGCGATATTTTGAAAATGACTTTTTAAGTTGAGAGATTTTATGACCCGATTTTTGACCGCCCTATTTTGCTTCGCATTTGGGCTCAACATCTTCATCGCTTCGGCGCAGGCGGCAGAGTTTAGCGCAGCTGAAAAAAAATCAATTGAGGCGGTGGTGCAAGATTATCTGATGCAAAACCCTGAAGCCTTGGCCGATGCTTTGCAGAATATGCAGGCCCATTATGAGCGTGCCGAGGAGACCCGCGTGCAGCGCACGATTGCACAAAATGCAGACGTTCTGTTTCGCAATAAGGCCGATTTCAGCATGGGGCCGGTCGACGCGCCGGTCACTATTGTCGAATTTTTCGATTACAATTGTGGCTATTGCAAACGCGTGTTTCCAGTTTTGATGGAAGTGGTCAATCAACGCGACGATGTGCGATTGGTGTTTAAAGAATTTCCAATTCTCAGCGACAGCTCAGAAGTCGCGGCGCGGACGGCGCTAACACTTGATAATCAACTCACATTCCTGACCTTTCACGCCCGCTTGATGAATAATAAAGCCGGGCTTAATGACGGTTTCATCAGCCAAACCTTAGCCGATATGAAACTGGAAGAAAGAGCCATTGCGACGCAACGCAGCAGTCAAAAAATTACCGATATTTTGGACGAAAACCGCCAGCTTGCCCAAGCTCTAGATGTCGCCGGCACGCCAGCCTTTGTGATTGGCAATCAAGTCTATCCCGGGGCGCTGGAAAAGCACGAATTTGAGGCCGCCATTGAGGCGGCCTTGGCGGCGCAGCGCAACTCAACTAATTAGCTTAGATAAGCCCCGCCAAAGGCGAGCTTGGATCCGCATAAAGGCGCTTAGCCATACGCCCTGCCAGATAGGCTTGGCGTCCGGCAATCACCGCATGGCGCATGGCTTGGGCCATTAACACCGGATTTTTGGCCTCAGCAATTGCTGTATTCATCAACACGCCATCGCAGCCCAATTCCATGGCAATCGCCGCGTCTGAGGCGGTGCCAACGCCAGCATCAACCAACACAGGCACCTTCGACTGCTCGATAATCATCCGAATGTTAATCGGGTTTTGCACCCCCAAGCCGGAACCAATCGGCGCCGCCAAGGGCATAATGGCGCAACAGCCAATGTCTTCTAATTGTTTGGCCATAATTGGGTCATCGCTACAATAAACCATCACATCGAAGCCCTCTTTGACCAGCAATTCAGCCGATCGCAACGTCTCGGGCATATTCGGGTAAAGGGTTTTCTCATCACCCAAAACTTCCAATTTGACCAATGACCAGCCGCCGGCCTCGCGCGCCAAACGCAGCGTGCGCACCGCGTCTTCGCCAGTAAAACAACCGGCTGTATTGGGCAAAAATGTGTATTTTTTCGGGTCGATATAGTCGATCAACATCGGCGCAGATGGGTCAGACAAATTAACCCGCCGCACCGCCACGGTTACTATTTCTGCGCCAGCCGCCTCAGCCGCTGCCGCATTTTCGGCATAGTCGGCATATTTGCCGGTGCCAATAATGAGGCGGGAAGAAAAGTCTCGTCCGGCAATGGTTAAAACATCATCTTTTGAACTATCTGCGTTCATCCTCAGCCTCCGCCAATAAAATGGACAATTTCAATTCGGTCACCCGCCGCCACCATTTGGCTGTGATAGGCAGACTTCGGGACGATTTCGAGGTTTAACTCAACAGCAATTTTTTGGCTTGGCAAACTCATTGCCTGCAACAGCTGTAAAATGCTCATTGGCGCTTCAAACTCACGCATTTCGCCATTAATTTGCACATTCATCGTCGTTCTCCGAGAGCGTTTGATAATGCAAATCTTCGTTTCAAGACGCAAGTCCTGTTCTTGCCTTTAACTAAGTTATAGACTGAAATCCTTGATGTTTTTTGAAATCTCGTTTACCCACAGAGTATATTGTTGCTTCTCAGGCTTCGAAAGGACTTGGCATGGCCCAAGCTGTTTACATTATCAACGGCCCTAACCTGAATCTGCTTGGCAGTCGGGAACCGGAAATCTATGGCACAACCACTTTGGCTGACATTGAAGCGGCCTGCGCCAGCAAGCTGAACAGCTATGATTTGCCGATGAGCTTTTTTCAAAGCAATGATGAGGGCGAGCTCGTGTCGATTATTCAAACCGCGCGTTTGGAAGCCAGTGGCGTCATTATTAACGCTGCTGCCTATTCGCATACCTCAGTGGCCATTTTGGATGCGCTGCAATCGCTCTCGCAGCCCATCATTGAAGTGCATTTATCGAATATTTACGCTCGCGAAAGTTTCCGCCATCACTCACATATTTCACAAGTGGCAACCGGTGTGATCTGCGGGCTTGGCGCGCAGGGCTATGAAATGGCTATTGACGCGCTGGCTAAGCGTATTAAACCTTAAATAGACGTTGAACGAAACGGCAGTGTCACGCGGAGGGCAAAATGGCGAAACTACCCGATAGTAAACTCATTAAAGAATTAGCCGATCTATTAGATAAAAGCAGTCTGACGGAAATTGAGTTGGAAGCCGACGGCATGCGCATTCGTGTTGCCCGCCAAGGCGCCACCCAAATGGTCACCTCACAGCAAACCATCGCTCAGCCAGCACCAGCCGCGCCAGCACCTGCCGCCGACGTGACGCCAGCACCGGCTGCTTCGGCCAATCCAGCGAGCAATCCTGGAGCCGTCAAGTCACCCATGGTCGGCACCGCCTATTTGGCCCCAGAACCAGGTGCAAAAGATTTTGTTACCATTGGCAGCACAGTAAAACAGGGCCAAACTTTGCTGATTATTGAAGCGATGAAAACCATGAATCCAATCACCGCTCCGCGCGCCGGCAAGGTTACTGAGATCATCGTCACCAATGAGCAGCCCGTCGAATTTGACGAAGTTCTGCTGATTATTGAGTAAGTCATGATTAGCAAAATCCTTATTGCCAATCGCGGAGAAATTGCCCTCCGAGTTATCCGCGCATGCCGCGAAATGGGCATTGCCTCAGTGGCTGTTCACTCAACGGCAGACAATCATGCCATGCATGTTGGGCTGGCCGATGAAAGCGTCTGCCTTGGCCCCGCCCCCGCTGCCAATAGCTATTTGAACATTCCGTCAATTATTGCCGCCTGCGAAATCACCGGCGCCGATGCCGTGCATCCGGGTTATGGGTTTTTGTCTGAAAACGCCAAATTCGCAGATATTCTGGAAGCCCATGGCATTACCTTTATCGGCCCAACCGCCGATCACATTCGCCTAATGGGCGATAAAATTGCCGCCAAAGCCAAGGCCATTGAATTGGGTATTCCGGTGGTGCCGGGCTCTGACGGCGAAGTGAAAGACGTAGCGGAGGCGCTCAAAGTCGGCCGCGAGATGGGCTTTCCTGTCTTGGTTAAAGCCGCATCGGGCGGCGGCGGGCGCGGCATGAAAATTGCCAAAACCGAGGATGATCTGGCCGAGGCCTTTACCACGGCGCGCAGCGAAGCCAAGGCAGCCTTTGGGGATGATGCGGTTTATATTGAGAAATATCTCGAAAAGCCGCGCCATATTGAAATTCAAGTGGCCTGCGATACGCACGGCCATGCGGTGCATTTGGGCGAGCGCGATTGTTCCTTACAACGTCGCCACCAAAAGGTTTTAGAAGAAGCACCAAGCACCGTTCTGGATGAAGCCGCGCGGGCCAAAATCGGTAAAATTGTTACCAATGCGATGCAAGGCATGTCTTATCGCGGGGTCGGCACGATTGAGTTCTTATATGAAAAAGGCGAGTTCTATTTCATTGAGATGAACACCCGCCTACAGGTTGAACATCCGGTGACCGAAGCGATTACCGGCATTGACCTTGTGCGCGAACAAATCCGCGTTGCAAATGGCGAGGTCTTGAGTTTCACGCAAGATGATATTGTGCTCAGCGGACACGCCATGGAATGCCGCATCAATGCCGAGCATCCTGAAACATTCGTGCCGTCACCAGGCAAAATTCAGACCTATCATGCCCCCGGCGGTTTAGGGGTTCGAATTGATAGTGCGGTGTTTTCTGGCTATGCTATCCCGCCCTATTACGACAGTTTGATTGGTAAATTGATTGTCCATGCTGCCGACCGCGAGACCTGTATGCGACGCCTCGATCGGGCTTTGCGCGAATTTGCCATTGATGGCGTCGAAACCACATTGCCGCTGTTCCATCGCTTATTGGCCAATGAAGATTTCCAAAAAGCCGATTACGACATTCATTGGCTTGAAGGATTTTTGCAAAGCGAAGCCGAGAAGAAAACCGCCGGTTAAACCCGACTATGTGATGGCCGCTTACTCACCAGTAAACGGCATATCGTCGGCGCCCACACAGGCTTTCGGCCAAAGGTCATAAACAGCATGTTCCAACGCGTTAATGCCAGGGCTGGAGGCAAACATCCAACCATTGAACAAACGTTTTTCCTCGCCATTCTTATTTTCCAAAATCGTTAAAAACGCTTTGGTTTCGGGCGGTTCTTCCGGCGGCGTGGAAAGACAATCATGCATGGTGATGCGCAAATCATCAATTTCCACTGGCTCATCTAGACGCAATTCTAGTGGGCGGATTTTCGCCGTCACCTTGTGCAATAGGGTGAATCGCCCAATGCGCATCACTCGCGTGCTTGGTGTTGAACTGTCAGTGGGAAGCTCAATCACCGGCACATCAAATAGCGGCAATGGCAAAGAACCGTCAAATTCTTCGGTTAACCCGTCAAAATCATCGAGAAGCGGCGGCTCAACCGGAACCGTTTGAAAATCATCATAACCCGCCGTAGGCCTTCCATCAAAAGGATTGGTGTCGGGTAGCGGTGGCGCAACAAGCACTGGCAATGATGGTGTCGTGCTGGCATCGGGAGATGGTAGCTCTTGGGCTGATAGCGATATTGGCCCCGAGAGGAGC
>Ga0209555_10002928_pt1 | contig 11744 bp, 8 predicted proteins | sample SaaInl85LU_5_DNA_FD_184643 | JGI IMG/M metagenome (GOLD analysis project Ga0209555, IMG submission 184643) | Marine microbial communities from expanding oxygen minimum zones in the Saanich Inlet - ESP_85LU_5_DNA (SPAdes) (version 2) | ecosystem: Environmental > Aquatic > Marine > Intertidal zone... | reverse complement strand
AAGCAACTGTGATTTCTTCGTGGCCAGCAGCGACAGCAGCTTGCGCACCTGTCAGCATAGCTACGCCAGCGACAGCACCCATCAATTTGGACTTAAGTGTCATATTTTGAACTCCCATGTTCATTTTTGGCTCTTATGTTGAGCGTCTTACTTGGAACCTCATATTTGAGGCTCTGACGCGTTGATAACGCGGATGCCGTGGTTGGCCCACAGAGCAATCGCATTAAAGCAAACATACATATCGAATTTAAGAAACCCTAAAGTTGGCGCCTCGAGAGCACAAAAGCGACATTATCGCTGCGGGTGCCAAAATTTTGAGCGCGTTTGCAGACGCAGCAAGGAATTGAAACTACATAATTTTTTGAAGCTTTCCCAAAATCTGGTAAATTTACGGTTGTTTAGAACGCGACAAACCACAACCAACTGGCTATAAATGTGGTGTAAAACTGGCCCTATTTGCAAAGTCTAAATTTCGGGCAATGCTTGTGTATATTCTGCAATTTAACGCGAGGTCCGACTCATGGACGGTAACTTTTCTTCGAATGATATCAGTGCTGTAGTCGACGCCGACCGCAAGCACGTCTGGCACCACCTGATTCAGCACAAGCCCTTTGAGACCGGCGAACCCCGAATTATTGTCGAGGGAAAAGGCATGTTGGTGTGGGACCAAAATGGCAAAGAGCACCTTGATGCAGTGTCAGGCGGCGTATGGACCGTCAACGTTGGATACGGCCGCGAAAGCATCGCAGATGTCGTGCGTGACCAGCTTGTAAAACTGAATTATTTCGCCGGTTCAGCAGGCTCAATTCCTGGCGCTTTGTTTGCAGAAAAACTGCTCAGCAAAATGCCTGGAATGACACGCTGCTACTACGCAAACTCCGGCTCTGAGGCGAACGAAAAAGCATTCAAACTTGTACGCCAAATTGCAGCCAAAAGATACGGTGGTAAGAAGCATAAAATTTTGTACCGCGACCGCGATTATCACGGCACAACGATCACTGCGCTTTCCGCAACTGGTCAAGATGAGCGCGCCGCACAGTATGGGCCATTTACGCCGGGGTTTGTGCGCGTGCCGCACTGCCTTGAGTACCGAAAGCACGAGCAAGATGGCGCGCCTGCGGAAAATTACGGTGAATGGGCTGCAAACCAGATCGAAGAAGTTATCCTGCGCGAAGGGCCAGAGACTGTTGGCGCGCTCTGCCTTGAGCCAATCACAGCAGGCGGCGGCGTCATCACTCCCCCCGATGGATATTGGGAGCGGGTGCAAGAAATCTGCACGAAATATGACATTCTACTTCATATCGACGAAGTTGTCTGTGGCGTAGGCCGCACGGGCACGTGGTTTGGGTACCAACACTATGGCATCAAACCTGACATGGTCACGATGGCGAAGGGTGTCGCCTCCGGCTATGCCGCGATCTCATGCCTTGTCACAACTGAGGAAGTCTTTGACATGTTCAAAGATGACCCGTCCGATCCAATGAGTTATTTCCGCGACATCTCAACTTTTGGTGGTTGTACCGCTGGCCCCGCAGCGGCGCTGGAAAACATGCGTATCATCGAGGATGAGAACCTTCTTGAGAATACGACGGCGATGGGTGAGTACATGCTCGACAACTTGCATGCGCTTGCGGACAAGCACCCGATCATCGGCCAAGTGCGCGGCAAAGGTTTGTTCCTTGGCTGTGAGTTGGTTGCTGACCGCACAACTCGCGAACCAGCAAACGAGAAGATCGCTCAGGCAATCGTTGGTGACTGTATGCAACAAGGCGTTATCATTGGCGCAACAAACAGATCACTTCCAGGCAAGAACAACACGCTTTGCTTCTCACCTGCGCTGATCGCCACAAAAGACGATATCGACAACATTACGAACGCAGTCGATGCGGCGATTACACGGGCAACTGCCTAAACCACACATCATCAGAGCGGCGCAGGCTGTGCCGCTCTGATAACCAGTCCAGTTATCTGGCAAAGTGTCTCATTATTTAGCAAACTGGCCATATCTGTAATTTTGATTTCGCTGACAGCCAAATATCCTCATCTCGCGCGCTCAGCACTATTCAGCAAATTTAGAGCGCACGTTTGACTACGGTTGCCTAGAACACCTCTTGGCTCTAAAATAATGCCAGATTATTCCTGCGATAAGGCCAGATTACATGGCATTGCCCGTCGAGACATTTTTTCTGAACAGCACCACCCAAGGCACGCTTAAGGCGCAAATCCAGCAGATGGTTGCGGAAGGCATTCTGTCTGGGCGCTTTAAACCAGGTGAAAAGCTACCCTCGTCGCGCAAACTCGCCACGCACCTCGGGGTCAGCCGAATTACGGTGACCCTTGCCTACACAGACCTACTGGCTGATGATTATATCGTCGCGCGCGGCAGGTCGGGATATTACGTTTCGGAAAACGCGCCGCAACCACCGCAGATGCCATCGCTCAGACCCACAAACGATGCGGTCGAATGGTCACGCGTCTTGGCGCACCGCAACAGCGACGTGCCACAATTGGCCAAGCCAGCCGATTGGCAACGCTACCAATACCCGTTCATCTACGGACAAGCGGACCCTACGCTATTTGATCGTGCAAACTGGCGGCTTTGCGCCTTACAAGCGCTCGGCAAGCGGGATTTTGACGCATTAACAACAGATTACGTTGATCAAGACGATCCAAAGTTGATCGAATTTATCGCCCGTCACACTCTTCCACGCAGGGGGATTAAGGCGCGCCCAGATGAAATTCTGGTCACAATGGGTGCTCAAAACGCGCTATGGCTGTCCGCACAACTGTTGCTGACACAGCGTCGCAATGCGGTGATGGAAGAGCCCTGTTATCCGGGCCTGAGGGACATCTTAATGCAAAGCCGGTGCAACCTTCACCACATCCCAGTTGATGAAGACGGGCTGCCGCCAGATTTACTTCCCAAAGACATTGATGTGGTTTTTTGCACCCCCTCACATCAATGCCCAACAACAGCCTCAATGCCGCTTGAGCGCAAAACAGAACTACTTAATCGCGCGGCATCAGACGACTTTTTGATCGTAGAGGACGACTACGAATTTGAGATGTCGTTCCTGAAGGCACCCTCTCCTGCGCTAAAGTCACTCGATCAGGACGGGCGGGTAATTTACATCGGCTCATTCTCGAAATCGCTGGCGCCTGGTTTGCGGCTTGGCTACATGGTCGGCCCCGCGCCTTTTATCAAACAGGCTCGCAAGCTGCGCGCATCGGTTCTGCGTCACCCCCCCGGGCAAATTCAGCGCACTGCTGCGTACTTTTTGTCCCTCGGGCACTACGACGCACTGATCAAACGTATGTCCAAGGCATTTTACCGCCGCCGCATGGAAATGGAAAAAGCAATTGATCATAACGGTTTAACTGTTGCAGGCCGCGGTGCATTTGGCGGATCCAGCATTTGGATGAAGGCTGAAAACCGGCACAATACAATGGAATTAGCCCGCGCCCTAAAACCCCAAGGCGTTTTGATTGAACCCGGTGGTCCGTTCTTTTTGCAAAAAGAGGACCGCGTTTGTCATTATCGGCTCGCGTATTCTTCAATTCCCGAGGAACGGATCGCAAAAGGCATTGAAATACTGGCTGCGGCAATCTGACTGGACTTAATTGAGCGCAAAACTGGACCTACTCAGAGGTTCACGAATCCGAGTATGTTGTCTCCAATTCAAAAGGAGACTGCCTCATGAAAATGACTACAGAAGAAGCGTTCGTCAAAACGCTGCAATCGCACGGCATCCGCCACGCATTTGGCATCATCGGTTCAGCCATGATGCCCATCTCAGATTTGTTCCCTAAATCTGGTATTAAATTCTGGGACTGTGCGCACGAAGGCAGCGCGGGTTTCATGTCTGATGGCTACACACGCGTCACTGGCGAAGTCTCCATGATGATCGCGCAGAACGGACCAGGCATCACAAACTTCGTGACCGCTGTGAAAACCGCATACTGGAACCACACACCGTTGCTTTTGGTTACACCGCAGGCAGCGAACAAAACAATCGGCCAAGGTGGTTTCCAAGAAGTTGAGCAGATGAAACTGTTCGAAGACATGGTTGCTTACCAAGAAGAAGTACGTGACCCGAGCCGCGTTGCCGAAGTACTTGCTCGCGTCATTTCGAAAGCAAAGCGTCTTTCAGGCCCTGCACAGATCAACATTCCACGTGACTACTGGACACAGATTGTTGACATCGAAATCCCTGAGCCAATCGATTTTGAAGTTTCACCAGGCGGCGAGACATCAGTTGCAAAAGCGGCTGAGATTATCTCAAACGCGAAAAATCCAGTTATCCTGAACGGCGCTGGCGTTGTTCTGTCAAAAGGCGGCATCGATGCGTCTATCGCACTGGCTGAACGCCTCGACGCACCAGTCTGTGTGGGCTACCAGCACAACGATGCATTCCCGGGTTCGCACCCACTGTTTGCGGGTCCGTTGGGCTACAACGGTTCAAAAGCAGGCATGGAGCTGATTTCCGAAGCCGACGTTGTTTTGTGCCTCGGCACACGCCTGAACCCATTCTCCACACTGCCTGGTTACGGCATTGATTACTGGCCAGCAGACGCGAAAATCATTCAGGTCGACATCAACCCAGACCGCATTGGTTTGACCAAGAAAGTAACTGTAGGCATCGTCGGTGACGCAGCCAAAGTTGCCAAAGGTATCTTGGGCCAGCTGGACGCATCTGCAGGCGACGCAGGCCGCGAAGAGCGCAAAGCAAAAATCGCGCAAACCAAATCAGCATGGGCACAGCAACTGGCTTCCATGGATCACGAAGACGACGATCCAGGCACAACTTGGAACCAGCGCGCACGCGATGCAAAGCCTGATTGGATGTCCCCTCGTATGGCATGGCGTGCTATCCAAGCTGCACTGCCACGCGAAGCGATCATCTCTTCCGACATCGGCAACAACTGTGCAATCGGTAATGCCTACCCAGACTTCGACGAAGGCCGTAAGTATCTTGCACCTGGCTTGTTTGGTCCATGCGGATACGGTTTGCCTGCAATCGTTGGCGCGAAAATCGGCCAGCCGGATGTTCCGGTTGTTGGTTTCGCAGGTGACGGTGCGTTCGGTATCGCAGTGAACGAATTGACTGCTATCGGCCGTGGCGACTGGCCAGCAGTTACACAGATCGTATTCCGCAACTACCAGTGGGGTGCTGAAAAACGCAACTCAACCCTGTGGTTCGACGATAACTTCGTCGGCACCGAGCTGGACACCGAAGTTTCATATGCCGGCATCGCAAACGCATGTGGCCTCAAAGGTGTTGCAGCGCGCACAATGGAAGAGCTCACAGATGTGCTGAACACAGCGATCAAAGAGCAGATGGAAGACGGTGTTACGACACTGATCGAAGTCATGCTGAACCAAGAACTGGGCGAGCCTTTCCGTCGCGACGCGATGAAAAAGCCAGTTGCAGTAGCGGGCGTCTCAGCATCTGACATGGCTGCTGAATAAGCACTCCACCACATCGCTAAACAACATTACCCGCCTCAGGAAACTGAGGCGGGTTTTGAGGTGAAAAGACATGGAGAAGAGATGTGCATGCACAGATGCCTTCGACCATGCGGAGCAACGGGAACAAACGCGCTATGGCAAAGACGAATAATTTTCTGAGCACAAACACTGTCGTTTGCCCACCAGAGTTGCTGCGCCAAGCCCAAGCCGCCCCCACACCGCGCGTCGCCATTGCCCGCGCCGGTGCAGCACTGCCGATGGAAGCCGCCCGCGACGCCACACAGGCTGGCATAATGGAGCCTGTGTTTACGGGCGAGCGCGCTTTGATCGAAGCCGAAGCGGATAAACTGGATTGGGACATTTCTGCGTTTGAATTGATTGAGGCGGAAGGTGAAGAAGAATCTGGAAAGGCTGCGGCATTTGCCTGTGGCGAGGGCCGCGCGGATGTTTTGATGAAGGGGCATCTGCATACAGATGTGTTTATGAAATCTGCTCTGAACCGCGATGCCGGCCTGCGCGCGGGCAAACGATTGGTTCATATTTTCCACATCGGTCACCCAAGCGGCGGTGCGCTGACCATCTCGGATGCAGCCGTAAACGTCAGCCCCAACATGGAAACCCGCCAAGACGCCACGCGCGAAGTAGTGCGCCTGTTGCACTTACTCGGCAATGATCGTCCCAAAGTTGCGTTCTTAAGCGCGACTGAAAGCGTCATCCCTTCCGTCCCTTCATCCGTTGAAGCCTCCGAGCTTGCCGCATGGGCGAAAGCGGAGATTGCGGATGCTGATTTCTCCGGACCACTGGCACTGGATCTGATCCTGTCACCTGAGGCGGTTGCGACCAAAAAGCTGATGGATGATCCGGTCGCGGGGCAAGCCGACGCGATCATCGTCCCTGATATTGTTTCAGGAAACGCCATCTTCAAATCTGCCGTTTACATGGCCGGTGGGTGTGCTGCGGGCATCGTGATGGGGGCGGCCGTCCCTATCTTGCTGACCTCTCGTGCCGATCCACCTGCCGCGCGCATGGCATCCGCTGCCCTTGCTGCAATTGTAACCGCCGCCAACAAATGACCCATGGACCGCAGCACCGCACTGCACATCCAAAACCGACCCTGAGGAGGAATTATGGGATTTAATCAGCCAGTCGTGGACACGTCCCCGAAAGTTAGCGACGAAGTCCGTAAAACCACCTGCTACATGTGCGCCTGCCGTTGCGGCATCAATGTGCACATGAAGGAAGGCAAAGTTGCCTATATCGAAGGCAACAAAGACCACCCTGTGAACCAAGGTGTGCTCTGCGCCAAAGGCTCGGCCGGTATTATGCAGGTCAATGCGCCCTCACGTCTGCGCGCACCCATGAAACGGGTCGGCGAGCGTGGCTCTGGTGAGTTTGAAGAAATCACATGGGAAGAGGCCTACGACATTGCTGTGTCCAAGCTGAAACCCATCCGCGACGAAGACCCTTCAAAACTGGCATTCTTTACGGGCCGTGATCAGTCACAAAGCTTCACGTCGCTTTGGGCCCAAGGTTTCGGCACGCCAAACTACGCAGCCCACGGTGGATTTTGCTCGGTCAATATGGCTGCAGCCGGTATCTACACCATGGGCGGTGCTTTTTGGGAATTTGGGCAACCAGATTGGGACCACACCAAAATGCTGATGATTTTCGGCGTTGCCGAAGACCATGACAGCAATCCAATCAAGATGGGTCTGGGCAAAATCAAAGCCCGCGGCGCCAAAGTTGTTGGCGTCAATCCAATTCGCTCGGGCTATAATGCCGTTGCAGATGAGTGGGTCGGCATTACACCGGGCACAGATGGCTTGTTCATTCTGTCGATGCTGCACTGCTTGATCAAAGCGGGTAAAATTGATCTTGATTATCTTTCACAATTCACCAACGCACCGGTTCTTTTGGATGAAACCGGCGGAAGCGCCGAAGAAGGTCTGTTCCTGAAAGACAAAGACGGCAAAGCATTGGTCATCGACCGCAATACTGGCAAGCTTGCACCTTTTGATGGCAAGGGCGTCTACCCTGATCTTGCCGGCACACACCGCAAGGCAGGTGTCACGCACCGCACCGTATTCCACCACATGATCGAGCGGTACATGTCCGAGGAATACGCGCCCGAAGCAGTTGCAGAGCGTTGCGGTATTTCGGCAAAACGCATTCGCAAACTTGCCGCCGAGTTAGCTGATGTGGCGTTCAACCAAGCGATTGAGCTAGATCGCCCTTGGACAGATTTCCGCGGCAAGAAGCATGATAAAATGGTGGGGCGGCCCGTTTCGTTCCACTCGATGCGCGGAATATCAGCCCACGCTAACGGCTTTCAAACCTGCCGCGCGCTACACGTTCTGCAAATCATGCTCGGCTCTGTTGAAACGCCGGGCGGCATGCGGTTCAAACCACCCTACCCCAAGCCAGCAACTGCGCACCCCAAACCGCACTGCAAAGTCACTCCGGGCGCTGCGCTTGACGGGCCTCACTTGGGCTTCACCCACGGGCCAGATGACCTTTGCTTGCGCGAAGACGGCACTGCCGCACGTATCGATAAAGCGTTTACATGGGAAAACCCCATGTCCTCGCACGGCATGATGCACATGGTGATTTCCAACGCCCATGCCGGTGATCCTTACAAGATTGATACGCTATTTATGTATATGGCGAACATGTCTTGGAACTCATCCATGAACACATCCGGTGTCATTGAGATGCTCACAGATAAAGATGAGGACGGCAATTATGTCATTCCAAACATCATCTATTCTGATGCGTACTCATCCGAGATGGTCGCTTATTCCGATCTGATCCTGCCCGATACTACCTATCTTGAGCGCCACGATTGTATCTCGCTTTTGGACCGGCCAATCTGTGAAGCCGACGCCGTGGCGGACGCTATTCGCTGGCCGGTTGTTGAGCCTGACCGCGACGTAAAGGGTTTCCAGTCAGCCCTTTGTGATCTTGGCGCACGTCTTGGATTGCCTGGTTTCGTGAATGAAGACGGCAGCCAAAAATACGAAGACTACGCCGACTACATCACCAACCACATCCGCCGTCCCGGTGTTGGTCCGCTGGCGGGCTGGCGCGTAGGCGAAGACGGTCTGCAAGGTGGCCGCGGTGAAGTAAACGAAGCACAGCTTGATGCCTATATCGAAAACGGCGGCTTTTGGATGGAGCATGTCCCAGAGGATGCCGCCTACTACAAACCGTTCAACATGGGCTACCAAGATTGGGCTGTGAAGATGGGCTTCTTTGATGCAGTCCAGCCCTATATCTTCCAGCTTTATGTGGAGCCGATGCGTAAATTCCAGCTGGCCGCCGAAGGCCACGGGGAGCGCCAACCACCAGAGCACCTGCGTGAGCGGATCAAACACACTCTCGACCCGCTTCCGATCTGGTACTCCAACGAGCCTGAGAACCTTGCGGATCAATACCCTGTCACGGCACTGACACAACGTCCTATGGCAATGTATCACTCGTGGGGCAGCCAGAACGCTTGGTTGCGCCAAATCCATGGCCACAACCCCCTCTATGTTCCGACCAAAATTTGGGAAGAAAACAGTTTTGAAGAAGGTGATTGGGCCAGGGTTGTGTCGCCCCACGGCGAGATTGTTGTTCCGGTAGCACACATGGCCGCACTCAACGACAACACCGTTTGGACATGGAATGCGATTGGTAAGCGTAAGGGCGCGTGGGCTCTTGAAGAGAACGCACCAGAAACGACCAAAGGCTTTTTGCTGAACCACCTCATCCACGAACTGCTGCCTGCAAACGGCGACGGTATGCGTTGGGCAAACTCTGATCCGATCACCGGTCAGGCCGCGTGGTTCGATCTTAAAGTGCGCATCGAAAAGTCCGACGTTGCGGGCCAAACCCTACCTGATTTTGCACCGCAACAATCACCTGTAGGCAAAGGCCCCAAAGACCTTGCATGGAAGCTCGGCAAATGAGCCCTGTAAAACTGACACTCTTGGGCGTTGCTGCCGCCATCGCCGTGATGGTTGGGTCTTTCATCTGGTTCGTTGCCACGTGGGATGCCAGCAAAGAAGAACCCATCACCTATATATCACACACAACTCTGAGGGGGCTCGCATGACAACTCTGCCAACCCATACGGAAAAGAAACTGGGACTGGTCATTGATCTCGATACCTGTGTGGGCTGCCATGCCTGCGTGGTGTCTTGCAAAGGCTGGAACACTGAAAACTACGGCGCGCCCCTGTCCGATCAGGATGCGTACGGCGCCAACCCATCAGGTACGTTTCTGAACCGTGTTCACAGCTACGAAGTACAGCCAGAGGCAGGCCCTGCTCAACTGATCCACTTCCCTAAATCATGCCTGCACTGCGACGACGCACCGTGTGTCACCGTCTGCCCAACAGGCGCCAGCTACAAGCGTGTTGAAGACGGCATTGTTCTGGTAAATGAAGCAGATTGTATCGGTTGTGGTCTGTGCGCTTGGGCCTGTCCTTACGGGGCGCGGGAGCTGGACCAACAAGAAGGCGTCATGAAGAAATGCACCCTCTGCGTTGACCGGATTTACAATGAAAACCTGCCCGAAGAGGACCGCCAGCCTGCCTGCGTTCGGACCTGTCCTGCGGGTGCCCGTCACTTTGGCGATTTGGGCGACGAAAACTCAGACGTCTCAAAGCTTGTTGCTGAACGTGGCGGCGTTGATCTGATGCCAGAGCAAGGCACTAAACCTGTTAACAAATACCTGCCTCCTCGGTTGAAGGACGACTACACCAACACCGGTGATATCGACATCCTCGCCCCCCTTCTTGAGCCTGTTGCGCCGGATGCCAAAGGTATTCTGGGCTGGCTCGATAAAGCACTGGAGAAACTCTGATGCATCCAGCACCATCCATTATTCTATTCACAGTCCTTTCGGGCCTGGGCTTTGGCCTGATGATTTTCTTGGGGCTTGGCATGCCATCCCCCACAGGTCTTTCGGCGTTCATCTGGTTCGCCATTGCCTATATTCTAGCCGTTGGGGGGATTATCTCTTCGACATTCCACCTCGGGAACCCGAAGAATATTCTCAAATCGTTCAGCCAGTGGCGGACAAGCTGGCTCTCACGTGAGGGATGCCTTGCGGTAGCGACACTGCTTGTCATGGGTGTTTACGGAGCCGCGTTGGTCTTTTTGAACATGCGCATTCCTTTACTTGGCTACGTCGGATCAGCGCTCGCGTTGGCAACCGTTTACGGCACGTCCATGATCTATGCACAGCTCAAGACTGTGCCCCGTTGGAACCACCCTACCACCTCAGTCATGTTCATCGCTTACGCTGTTTCAGGCGGTGCACTGCTTGCTGGCCAAGTCAGCTTGGCAGTTTGGTTTTTGCCTGCTGCGGCCCTGTTGCAGCTTTTCATCTTCTTGACCGCAGATGGCCGTTTTGGCGCCGCGGGCAGCAAAATCGCGTCCGCAACACAACTGGGCAACATCGGGTCAGTCCGCCAGTTTGAACCACCCCACACCGGCAGCAACTACCTCATGAAAGAAATGATCCACGTCGTGGGGCGTAAACATGCGCTGAAGCTACAGATCATCTCGGTTGTGCTGTTATTCACACCTGTGTTGCTTTTGCTTTTGCCCTTTAGTCACGCTCTTGCGCTGGCCGCGGTGCTGGCGCACGTGGCCGGTGTCATCGTTGCGCGCTGGTTGTTTTTTGCACAAGCAGAGCACGTTGTCGGGCTGTACTACGACAAGCGCTAAGCCGGGGCTGTAGCTTCAAACACTCTACGGAAACCACATCAGGCGGCCTGTTACAGGGCCGCCTTTTTGCTGTGCCCGTGACATGACAGACAGGACGAAGACAGCAAGAGATCGGACGCTAGAAAGCTCTGCAACACATCCCCCACCTCCCCCACACCGCAAACAAAAAAGCAGGCCGGATTACCCAACCTGCTTTTGTAGTCTTCATGAATTTCGTTGCCTGCGAGATTAGCCCTTTACGGCACCCGCTGTCAGGCCACTCACGATCTGACGCTGGAAGAACATCACCAAGATGAACAGCGGTACCGTTGCTGAAACAACAGCTGCAACCGCGAACATCACGTTGCCTTCAGTCTGAGTGGTCCCAAGGAACGAGGCGATTTTCGGCACCATTGTCTGGTTCTCCTTACTGAGCAACATCGCTGTTACCGCAAAGTCATTGTAGGCCAACAGGAAGCTGAACAGACCCGTTGTAATAACGCCCGGCCACATCACAGGAATGATCACATGGCGGAACGCTTGAAACTGGGTGCAGCCATCAACCTTAGCGCTTTCGT
>Ga0209555_10002927_pt1 | contig 11746 bp, 22 predicted proteins | sample SaaInl85LU_5_DNA_FD_184643 | JGI IMG/M metagenome (GOLD analysis project Ga0209555, IMG submission 184643) | Marine microbial communities from expanding oxygen minimum zones in the Saanich Inlet - ESP_85LU_5_DNA (SPAdes) (version 2) | ecosystem: Environmental > Aquatic > Marine > Intertidal... | reverse complement strand
TTAATAGCTTCAAGAACATTTATGCCGCTTACGTTTTCTCCATCGTTATTAACGAAACCTTCTATTTCTCCCTCGCAAACCAAATCAAGACTTTTTACAAAATCAGTGCTTTGTAAAAAATTACCGCTAGGTGGAGACAGTAAAGAATAATTTATATCTACACCATCTTTACCTCCTCTACCCCTAAAGGATTTTGATATCCTGTTTTTGAGTATTCTCATTATAGATAGTTATTCTTTAATAAATTAAGATTTAAAAATTCAGATATTTGATTTTTTATATTGTCGGTATAACCAAAATCACTATTATCAAAAACATTATCTTCCAAATCTTTGTTTGTTATGTATGAACTTACAATTTGAGAGCCAATCCTTAATCTTCCGTAACCCAAAGGTAATGGTTGACCCTGTCTTGCTAAATTGTCTGGAGTTGAAAATATATAACTTTGACCTTTGATTGCAGCTTCGATTGTTCTTCCTTCTAGCGCCTCTTGAGGAAATAATAAATATTGAATACCCGTAACAATAAGATTGGTAACAAGAGAAACCAACATAGTAACTGGGTCGGCACCACTAATACAAGGAACAATTTCTATTGTAGATTCTGGCTCAACGTCTTTAAAAGCCTTAACGTTTTGAACGAGTTTTCTGTTCACTAAAATTTGATAGTTTATACCTCTTGTGCCTTCTTTAACCAAATAGTTTTTAAAGTTCGGGTAAATAGAATTAATTGCAGAAATCGCGCTTTTTAAATTACCGATATTAAAAAACTCAAACCCCTGTTGAAACTCTTTAGAGATTTTTCCGTATAAAATTATTTTTGTTTTCATGATGTTGGATTTAAGTATGTTGTATCTGGTTCTTCAAATTCCTCGTTTTTGATATCTCTTCTGTTTCTCCAATTTACAGGTTCTGTATATTGCATAACAAGTTTGCTTCCGACCTTGAGTCTTCCATATCCAATAGGAACTTTAGAGCCTTGTTGTTCTTTGTTTTCCAGATTTTGGAATCTTGTGCTTTGCAAAACAACAGCTTCTTCTGCGCCCCCATAAGATTCTTCATCTGCTGGAGAAATAAGATTAAGAATACCGCCAATAGCCATAGATTGAGCAAGACCCAATACCCCTTGAAACAAGGTAGAAACAAATAAATTTAATACAGCGCCAATATTTCCACTTATAATAGGAACTATATTATATTCTTTTTTGCTTTTTATTAACTCATATAAAATTCCTTTTTGAGCCTGTTGTTGTATAAACAAACGAAACTGGGGAAGGTTTGCACTTAAAGCGTCAAATATAAGTTCTTCGTCTATTTCAAAAGGAAAAGAAACTTCTTTTTTAAATTTGTGAGCAAGTATTCCGTGTAATTTTATTTTCATAGTTGGGTTTTGAGTTTTTCTATGATTTCTTTGTCTACATCCAAAAACTCTGGAACATAAATAGAAAATTTTTGCGTTTGGTTGGAAAAAATAACAAAAGGAACACAGGTCGCTTCTGAACAATTTTTATCATATGGGCTAGGTTCTTCGTTTCCATTTGGATGAGAATGAAATACGGCAACAAGCTTATTGTTTTCTCGCGCGTGTAAAAAACTTTTGGCAGAAATGTAAAATTCCGATTCTTTGTCTTCCGCCATATTTTCTACTTCGACAATATCAAATTTATTGTCTTTTAAAACTATGAATCCACATACTTCTTCTTTTGGTTTTTTAAAAGAAGACTTTCTTATTTTTCTACTAATCATTAGAAGCTAAAGTTATCGGTTCCAGGAAATCCGCCAAAAGGTAAGGGTTTGTCGGTGTTAATTCCGTCTTCCCCCTCGTAGGTTTTGTTGTCAAATCTTAATTTGCAGGCCCCAAGCTTCTTAGAACATTCGTCTTTAACCCAAAGATCGTCTCTTTTCTCTGGTTTGAAGTCATTGGACGTTGGTGAGTGTCCAGATTTACAAACAAAATATATAGGGTGGTTCTGAAAATAGTTTGCTGTAAATCCTTGTGCGTTTGCAACCCTATCGCTTGTTGTAAAAACATAATCTCCAACTTCGTAGGTGTGATTTCCTGTTTGCCATCTTCCGCTATTCACAAGAACACCGTCTCCATAGCCGTGTATATCCGCACCTGTTTTATTAATCGGAAAAATATCTTCGTTTAATTTCCAATCAGAGCCGCTTGGAACAACAAACATATTATCTCTGATGTCTGAAATAGGTCTATCAAAACCATCACTTAAAGAAGCTGAATTATAACCATATCTACAACCATATCCTCTGTAAACCCAGTTACAGTATCTTGCGGAAATTTCTCTGTTGGGAATATTTACGTTTTCAAGCTCCAAACTTGAAACAAGCTCAAATTCTACAACTACCTTGTTCTCTAGAATTTTTCTGGAAATAAAAAACTTTTCGTCGCCAAGCCTTGCTGAAGAGTCTGCTGCTCCCCAAGGGTTTTGGTTGTTAGGGAAGTTAACATCATCAAGAAATTTAACAAAAGTTCTTCTTCTTACTAGTTTTGCGCCATTTAGGTTGTTATATTTTCTAAGCAATGAGGAAACATAAAGCCCAGCATTGGAAATTCTTATTTTTGGCCTAGGGAGACCCTGGTCACCTAATACTTCAAAACCTTCTGCTTCAATAGGTACAGCTAAATATTCTTGGCCTTCAAATGTAATAGGTCTAACAAAACCATTTGCCCCTCCATGAAAATAAATTACAGCTTGAGAATCATTCTGGTAATCGTAATATAGAGCATATAAATCTATTAAAGCAGTAGCTTCTAAATCCAATATTTCCCCAACGATTTTATTATTAATACCTTTTCCCATAAATATAATTACACATGAATTACTCTTATCGTAAGTTTGAAACACAAGATTTCCAAGAGCTTTTTAAAATCTTTTTAAAATTTCAAGAAAAAACCAAAATAGAAACTTTTTTTAATTTAACTGATGGGAAATCTCCTTCTTTCATTGAATTGTACCTCAGAAATGAATTCAAACAAATAATCAACAAAAGCAAAACATATGTAGGATTGTGCAATGGAGAAATTTTTGGGTTTGCTTGTTTCTGCGATAGTCAAATAAGATTAGATGGATTAGATTTACTAATAGTTTGCAAAGACCCAAGTCAAAGATTTAATCTGAGAATGAAAAAGTTACTTTTAGAAATTTTTGACGACGTTAAGAATAGCAGCGAAAAGCAAACAATTTTGTGCGCTCTTGGCCCAAGAGCAAAATTCGATTCTTATAAGAGATTTGTTGCAAAAATGTTCAATATTTCTATAATAAGAAAAAACCAACTAAAAAAAACAATAATTAAATTCAATGATTAGAAAATACAAATCGTCAGATTATGAATTCGTATTAAATGGCGTAATTTCAATACAAAAACAAATAAAAATGGCAAATTTGCCTTTAATTTCAAAAGGCCGTAGATACAAGAAAGAAGTCGCAAAAAAATTCGTAGAAAGTTTATTAAAGCCAGAAAATCTTTGCTTTATTTTAACTGATGAAGATGAAAACTCTATTGTATTTACTTGTTTTAAGCCAATAAATAAAGATTCTTGTTGTTTTGAGTTTTTCTTTAAAATTCCAACCGCCACCATGCATTCAAAAATTATTCGTGAATTTTTTAATCATGTTAAAAGCATAAAACCAATGTATGGGTTCAAAAATATGTACGCTAACCTTATGGAGCGTAAAGGATACAATAAATGGATATACATGGCAGAAAAACACTTTAACGCTGAAATAATTTCACAATCTAAAAATAAAAAAACAGTAGTTTTAAACATTTAATAATTTTTCATTTTAAGTGTAAAACAATAATATGGCAGACAAAAAAATATCACAATTAACAGAATTAACTACTGTAGACCCAGATAATGATCTTTTAGTGATTGTGGATTTTAACACAAATGAGACGAAAAAGGTTAAAATAAAAAATCTTCCTTACGGCTCGGAGATTACATTCTTTGCTCTTACCGATGAATCAACCAGTAGCAAACGAGTTGTCGGTTCATTGGATGCGGCTGATATCCCTGGAGTTTGTGCCTATGTTCAGATTGGTAACTCAGTGACATCGATTGGGAACGGCGCGTTTTCTAACAGTTCACTCACTTCAGTCACAATTCCAAACTCAGTGGAAACGATTGGGAGCTATGCGTTTAGTTACAATTCACTCACTTCAGTCACAATTGGAGATTCTGTGACATCGATTGGGAGCAGAGCGTTTTATAGGAATTCACTCACTTCAGTCACAATTCCAAACTCAGTGGAAACGATTGGGAGCTATGCGTTTGGTTACAATTCACTCACTTCAGTCACAATTCCAAATTTAGTGACATCGATTGGGGACTATACGTTTTATACCAACAGTTCCCTCGAATCAGTCACAATTCCAGATTCAGTGACATCGATTGGGGGCTATGCGTTTGCTCTCTGTTCACTCACTTCAGTGACAATTCCTAATTCTGTGGAAACGATTGGGAACAGCGCGTTTGGTGGTAACTCACTAACTTCAGTCACAATTCCTAATTCAGTGGAATCGATTGGGATGTTTGCGTTTTCTAACAACTCACTAACTTCAGTCACAATTCCAAACTCAGTGACACTTATTGGAAACTGGGCTTTTGGTAGAAACTCCCTCACATCAGTCACAATTGGAAATTCTGTGGAAACGATTTCGAGTAATGCGTTTCGTGACAACTTACTCGAATCAGTCACAATTCCAAATTCTGTGACATCGATTGGGAGCAGTGCGTTTAATAATAACTCACTAACTTCAGTCACAATTGGAAATTCTGTGGAAACACTTGGGAACGGCGCGTTTGTTTTGAACTCACTAACTTCAGTCACAATTCCAAATTCAGTAACCACGATGGGGGCCTATGTGTTTTCTGACAACTTAACTTTAAACGATGTAACAGCTAACATTACAAAGACTGTTTTTGATACGGGAACAAACATACTGAATAACACAGCAGCCAGTCTCACCCTCCGAGTTCCAGCAGGTGACGCAACATGGGACGCGCTTGAAGCTGCAAGTCCATCCGCGTATCAAGGTAATGCCGCCGTAACCGTTGTTCGAATCTAATATGGGCAAAACAATCCATTATACATCAGGACTTCCAAGAGCTTGCTCAACGCTCTTGCAGAATCTCCTTGCACAGAACCCAGAAGTCCATGCTACGGCGACCAGCGGAATGCATGAGATCATGTATCTGTCCAAGGCTTTCTTTAAGACTGACGAGTTTCGCACTATTCCTAATCCGAATGATGGTGAAAAGTTGTTCGGTGACTTTATGCGAGCAGGTATAACTAACGCATTCAACAACGTGACGGATCGCCCTATTGTGGTGGACAAATGTCGCAGTTGGATTGGTAGTGCTTCACTATTGTTCAAACTGTTTCCAGATGCAAAACTATTGATACCTGTTCGTGATATTCGCGGGGTGCTTTCGAGCATGGAGAAGAAGTTCCAGCAGCATCCAGAGTTTCAAATGGAAATGAGCCAGCAGGACACGGTTAACATTCAGACTATTGAGGGTCGTGTAAACTTCTGGCTCCAACAACCACCTGTCGGAATCGCTATTCAACGCATCCATGAGATTGCACGTCTTCATAAAGATAAAGTTCACTTTGTTCATGCAGAAGACCTAACCAGCCACCCGCAAGAAACGATGAACAGAGTGTGGAGTTACTTGGGTATGGAGCCGTTCATCCATAACACCGCCAACGTAGAGCAATACACACAGGAGCATGACCTTGGATGGCCTTTTGGTGATCACGTTATTCGCCCAGAGATCAAACCGCTCGTTCCAGACTGGCATGACACGCTTGGTCGCCAGCTTTCCGACCAACTCAATCAAAAATTTAACTGGATTAACGAATTATGAAAAACGCATTAATTAACAAAGAAACAAATAGCATTATCGAAGTTAAAGATGGTGATTTTTTAGATATACCCGAATTTGAAGAAGTAGTATCTATTTCTAATGCAAAAGCCGCCATTTTCGAATCTTCGACTGAGCCGATGTTTTTAATTAACAACGAAGTCGTTGGCTTAGACGTAAAGATGGCGACCAAAAGAGAAGAGAGGAGAGAGCAGCGATTTGCTGAAAATTCAAACCTTTTTAAATCTCGCAAGATCGAAGAAATTAAAAAGGCCAGAGATGCAGAATATAATGCAATTCTTGTAACTAGCGATGGCCTTCAATTCAAATCAGATTTAGAAACAATCATTGACGTAAAAACTTTGATTGAAATCCTTCCAGATGGAAGCTCTTTTGACGGCTATAAATCAGCAGATGGTTCATACAATACGATTACCAAAGAGCAATTCCAGACAGCGATTACAGAAGGTATAGCACGGAAGTCTGCCGCTTTTGCTAAGGAAGCCCAGCTTGTAGCGTCTGTAAGTGCCGCTACAACACTTGCAGAACTTGAATCTATTACTTGGTAATAAATAAAAAATAATTTAAAAAAATAATCAAGGCCAGTTTTAAAGACTGGTCTTTTTTTTTGCAAATTTGACTTGACAAAAGTCTTTTTTCTGATATTAATAAGACAATGAGCAAATGGACTGAACAACAACGCGGCGCTTTCTGGAAAAAAGAAGGCAAAAATGGCAAATATCTAGCTGGATACGTTACCATAGAAGGTAAGAAATATCCCGTTACTGTTTTTGCTAACCAATATAAGGAAAAAGAAAACCAACCCGAATTTATAATCTATGAAACATTTTCTAATTAATCTTTTGGTTTGCCAATTTTTGCTTTAATTATTTTGGTGCAAGAAATTATCTGGCTAATAGATAAATACAAAAAATCCAAAAAATAATTCACTTTTTATTTGACATTCTGAATATTTTAGTCATTATAACTATCATGTCTAAAAAATTATTAAATGGTAGAACACAAAAAAAGGGCGTAGGAAAGCTTTATGGGCGATCTCACGGAGAAATGGTATTTAACGATCATGTCGGTCACAAAGTTACGCAAAAAATTGATGCGGCGATTAAGAAAAATTTAGAAAAATCAACGCCAAAGTAAAAAACTCTTAACTTAACGGAGAGATGAATCAGCACGACGAAGAATAATCGAATGAGAATTTACATACCACATCCGTTTAAAAAGCATGATAACTTTATTGACATGCAAGTAACTCCTTTTTTCTATTTAAAACCTTGGTATGATCAAAGTTTAGATATTGAAATTCAATATGAATACGGAGACGAAGTTTATGATAATTTCGCAGGATGGTTATGGTTTCAGTTTCATTGGTACTCAGTAAAATAATATGATAACAGAAAAAGAAATTTACGAAAAATATCCAAAGATTTTTGGTGATAAAGATAAATCAATGACTGAGACTTGTATGTGTTGGGGTCTTGAAGTACCAAGAAGCTGGCTTCCAATCATTGATGAACTATGTGACGCTATGACTAGTCGTGGATATGTTCAATACTGTACTGAAGTGGAAGGGGGTATTAATTTCCCTCAAGTTGTAGCAGAGCAAGTAAAAGAAAAATTTAACTGCCTACGCTTCTATTATCGTCTGGAATATGAGCAAGAAAATATACCAGACAGAGTGGTAAATGAGCATCATAAGTATATCGATGGAATGATTGCTTACGCTGAAAATAAGATTTATCGTTTAGAAAAAGATGAAAAACATAGTGCCATATAAACATCCAAAATATAATTGGATTTTCGCTAAAGACAGCAAATATGTATTGCGATTTATTGATCCTAATGTTGTCGGTGTTGTAAGAGGTAAATACGACAATATTTACGCCCGTATCATAGATTCAAAACTAATTATCTATAAAGGATATGCTTGTGATGGATGCACCCTAGCTCCAGACTTTTCTCGTGCATTGGAGGGTTGCTGCGTACATGACGCTCTTTATCAGATGATTGAACAAAATCCTGGCATTTTTACGGAAAAGCAAGCAAATCAAGAAATGAGATATATTCATAAGCATGGAAATTTTAAACTTGCATCTTTGTATTATTGGGCAGTTTCGGGGCTACCAAGAAAGATATATAAATTATGGAACCGTCACTAAATAATAAAAATAGAAATAAAAAATTAACGACCTTTGAAAAGGTTTTTATTATTGCATTCCTTACTCTATCGAGTATACTGTTAATATTCTGGTTAAGTCTATTATAGAATAGAGGAACTTTGATACAATAAGAATATGAAAAACGAAAATAAACCAGATCAATGGTGCATCATTAGAATTTTTGGTAATATCTATAAAGTCTTTGCCTCTTGGAGCGGAGGTTATCTCGATGGAGATAGCTGGAAGCTAAACAGCGGTATTGATAGAATTGAAGAAGATGGAGACTATTGGTTATTTTATGGTTATAGCGGAAGTTGCTATCGCTGTCATAAAAGGAGTTATGGTATCAGTAGCCCTTATAACGGAGCGATTCTAAAAAGTTTCTGTAAAGATACTAATGCAATCTCTATGAACAAATCTGAGGCGTTGGAATACATTAAATCCCAAAAATAATTGATTTTTAATATTGACATATCTATATAATCGTACAAAATACACTTATTATGAAAATGACACTAGAACAACATGGAGATAAATTCTCTATTGAAACAGAAGGCTATTGCCAAACAGCTATCGAAGTACTCGATTATGTATGTCAGATAATGATGTGCGCTGGTTATCATTACGAATCAGTAAAACAAGCAGTATTTGAGAAAGCCGAAGGATATGAATATGAAAGCAACAGTGAATAAAGAATTAGTAACACAAGTAAGCATTAAAGCAGATCGTTCTGATTGGCATCCAATTTTTAATACAATTAAAGTTGGGCCTGATGATGAAGCTGCAGGATCGTATCTCAAAATTGTTGGGGAAGATGAAATGAATGATGGTTGCGTCCTTACCTTAGATTGGGAGGAATGGGACAATTTAGTTGAAGTAGTCGCTAAGTATCGTAAAGATTGGGAATGGAAAGAAGTATAAAAGCTAAAGTCATAAAGACTGAAGATGGTGAACTCGCTATTCAGTTGACTGACGAAGAGATGGAATCACTTAATTGGAAGATTGGCGATGACATTGAATGGTCTGAAACAGAAAATGGTTTTAAGCTTACAAAGGTAGAGTTAAAATAATATGAAAAAACTAAGCGAAATATACAGAGAACTGGGGATCGACTTTACTTTCCCTATTAAGATCAAAGATGCCAAGGGCAAAAAGACCTACTTCGAGAACAAATATGGCTTCTGGAGCAAGCGTGAATACGATGTTAATGGCAACGAAACCTACCATGAGACCAGCGATGGCGATTGGTGGAAGTGGGAATACGATGCTAATGACAACGAAACCTACTATGAGACCAGCAAAGGCTTCTGGGTAAAGTGTGAATACGATGCTAATGGCAAAGAAACCTACTATGAGACCAGCAATGGCTTCTGGTGGAAGCGGGAATACGATGCTAATGGCAAAGAAACCTACTACGAGGACAGCAATGGCTTCTGGTGGAAGCGGGAATACGATTCCAACGGTAACGAAACCTACTATGAGACCAGCAAAGGCTATAAAGAAGGCACACCTCGGAGCCTGCTACGGCGTCGTAGCCACGGCCGAGGCCGCATTTGCTGGTAAAGTTATTGAAGTAGATGGTAAAAAATATAAATTAACGGAACTGTGATATGAATAATAAAATTAAAAAAATACTTTATAAAGAACAATCGCGTCAACTCAATACAATTGAATTGATTGCTTCTGAGAACTTTGCATCGGCCGATGTAAAAAAACTGTGTGGCTCTGTTTTCACAAATAAATACGCTGAGGGATATCCAGCAAAAAGGTATTACAATGGCTGTGAAAATATGGATGAGATTGAAACTCTTGCCATTGAGTCGTTGAAAGAACTTTATGGTTGTAATTATGCGAATGTTCAACCTCATTGTGGAGCAAATGCAAACACTGCAATCTATTCTGCATTTCTCAAACCAGGTGATAAGATTCTCGGAATGGATTTAGCATCAGGAGGGCATTTGTCTCACGGCTCTAATGTGAATATTTCTGGAAAGATTTACGAATCTCATTCTTATGGTGTAAATGAAAATGGATGGCTCGATTATAATGAAATCGAAAAGAAAGCTAAAGAGCTTATGCCAAAGATGATTATCGCTGGTGCAAGTGCTTATTCGCGCCAAATCGATTTTAAAAGTTTTAGAGAAATTGCTGATGAAGTAGGAGCGTATCTTCTTGTTGATATGGCGCATTATTCTGGTTTGATCGCTGGGGGTGTCTATCCTTCTCCTATACATTATGCTGACTTTGTAACATCAACAACTCATAAGACATTAAGAGGGCCAAGAGGTGGCATTATTCTTTGGAACGATGACAAGTATACAAAGAAAATTAATAGTGCAATCTTTCCAGGTACTCAAGGTGGTCCTTTAATGAATATCATCGCTGCAAAAGCTCAAGCATTTATCGAAGCAAATACAGACACGTTTAAAACATATGCCGAAAGAGTTGTAAGGAATGCTCAAGAAATGGCAAGGGTGTTTAACACAGAAGGTGTAAATGTTCTTACAGGTGGCACAGATTCACATATGCTCCTTTTAGATTTATCAGATAAAAATCTTTCTGGTCGAGTAGTTGCTGATGAACTCGAAAAGGTCGGAATTACAGTTAATAAAAATGGTATTCCTAATGACCCAAAGTCTTTTGTTGAGACGAGTGGCATTCGAATCGGAACTGCGGCTGAAACTACAAGAGGTAAAACCGAAGAAGATTTTAGAGATATCGCTCAGAAGATTTGTAATGTTATTTACAAACTAACGGAACTGTGATATAATAGTCTTATGAAAAAACTAAGTGAAACATACAAAGAACTGGGAATTGATTTCTATTTTCCTATCGAGATTGAAGAGGCTAATGGCAACAAAACCTACTACGAGGACAGCAATGGCTTCTGGTGGAAGAGGGAATACGATTCCAACGGCAACGAAACCTACCACGAGGACAGCAATGGCTTCTGGTGGAAGAGGGAATACGATTCCAAGAGTAACGTAACCTACTACGAGAACAGCGATGGCTTCTGGTGGAAGCGGGAATGCGATGCCAAGAGTAACGTAACCTACTACGAGAACAGCAAAGGCTATTGGAGCAAATATGAATACGATTCCAACGGCAACGAAACCTACCACGAGAACAGCGATGGCTACAAGGATGGCACACCTAGGAGCCAATCCTGTGCTGGTAAGGTTATTGAAGTGGATGGTAAGAAGTATAAACTATTGGAACTATGAAAAAACTAAGCGACACATTAACAAAACTTTCTGAAGCTATGGAATCTGGAATAAAGCAATACGAAACTAATAATGATGAATGGTGGAATAGTCTTTCAGAAGATGAGAGAATGGATGCCTTTTATGCTGTTGTTAAACGTATTCATAAAGCAGAATTAATTGACAAAGGAACTTATCGTTGGGCTTTATATGAAGTTTTCGGATTTGATGAATCAATGTATACGCTTGGAATAGATTGCGGATATATGGATTTACACAATGCGATTTCATGTAATAATGACTAATTTAAAAAGTTGTTTACAAACTAAAGGAACTGCGATATAATAATAATATGAAAAATACAATAGAAAATATTAAAATGTGGGGCATCAGAGGCTGGCTGTCTTATTGTGCGCCAAAACCTCTGAGTTACATCGGTGATTTTTTAGATTACATTTTGCCTAAATATTCATATAA
>Ga0209555_10002926_pt1 | contig 11747 bp, 9 predicted proteins | sample SaaInl85LU_5_DNA_FD_184643 | JGI IMG/M metagenome (GOLD analysis project Ga0209555, IMG submission 184643) | Marine microbial communities from expanding oxygen minimum zones in the Saanich Inlet - ESP_85LU_5_DNA (SPAdes) (version 2) | ecosystem: Environmental > Aquatic > Marine > Intertidal zone... | reverse complement strand
CCATCACTTTACCAAAACATATTTTAGTGAGACAAGAGAGAATTGTACATATACCTTTCACTAGATATTTTCCAACTTCTAAATATGAGATAAATGCTTCTTCATTTAATAAAAATACAAAAAAGAGCCGTGGTAACGAACGGTTAGTGATTAATACTGATAATTTTTTTGACAAGGTTTATAGATATGCGTTAAAATCATTCACCAATCCTAATATTATTGATTTAAAATGGTACAAAAATGTTACAGAATATTACAAAAAGCTCCAACCATTAGAATTGTATACAATTTGGGCGTACACAAACAAGGGTGATGTGTATTTAAATCTCTGGGAGCGAAAGTTGCCCATAGATTACTCACGAATTGACATGTCCGTGTTTCTTTATGAGATTATAGAATATCTTGGTATAGCTGGATTTCCGAGGGATATATTCAACACATCTTATGAATATTTTAGTACAGATTACATGCGGTACACGAAGATGAAATCCGCAGATGTATACAAGTTCTGGGGCGTTTTACAAAATTCACCGAGTGAAAGATTTAAACCTTCATTCATAGACACTTTATTGGAAAGAATGTCTATGCGATTGAGTCGTCTTATTCGTAAGGCTCCCATGACAAAAGAAACTATGGTGGTGTATAGGGGGGTGAAGGATAACTTTTTCACGGCCGATGATTTCAAAAAGAAACCGGATGTGAATGAAGTATTCATAAATAAAGGATTCGTCTCGACGAGTTTGGTTCCGATGGTGGCGCGCGATTTCACTGGAGGTTCGTGTTGTTTCAAAGTTATAACTATCCTCCCGGGTACGAGGTGTTTACCCCTATATGGTCTTTCTCAATATTCGGAACATGAAATATTACTCAACAAGAATACTAAATACATTATACGTGATAAATACGTCGCTCATTTACCGAATAGTATTAAAGATTCTTACCAGGTGAACGTAGGTACCCATGATATCAAGATGACAGATATAATAATAGGTTAAAGTATTTTCTAGAAATTGTGGCTATGAAGTTTATTTCATTTTTGAAAAATCGTCTCGAAAATGAAGACCAACAAGTACATGTCTCCTCGTCGGTACGTGAGATGGCTTAAAGTCGTAGGGTCATATACAAATAGAATGGATTTCAAGGCTGTTCAGGATGAAGCTCGTGCTGTCTTTGAGAAGAAGAATGCTGATTATGGGGATGCTTTCGCCAAACATGGTCTCGTAGGTATACTGGTACGGATTCAAGAAAAGATCCAAAGATGTATGAGTATCACGAGTAAAAGTGTACAGCTTGTAGATGATGAATCTCTTCGTGATACACTACTGGATCTTCATAATTATTCTGCGATGGGAATGATGTTAGAGAATAAAAACGATAGCTCACCAAACATGAAACTTCTCATTAAGAAAGTATCACCCGAGGCCATCACCCCCACTCGAGCCTCCCCGGGCTCAGTTGGGTACGACCTATACAGTACCGAAACCATGAGTATCGGAGCCCACGAACGGGGTATTGTATGCACTGGTATCGCCGCCACCATTCCAATGGGTGTGTATGGCCGCATTGCTCCTCGTTCTGGTCTCGCTGTAAAACATGGTATTCAAACAGGCGCTGGTGTCATTGATCCTGATTACACGGGTGAGCTCAAAGTCATACTGTTTAATCACGGGACCGAAAGGTTCGATATTAAACAGGGTGATAGAATCGCTCAACTCATCTTGGAAAAGTGTGAGACGCCTCTTATCGAAGAGGTTCAGGAAATCAAGGAGACCCAGAGGGGTACGAAGGGTTTCGGTTCTTCTGGGTGTTAGTCCAGGCACATGGTGAACAGTAACCTGTTCTGGAAATACACGATGAGTAAAGATATGATGGTCGGTAACAGCTCGACGCTGAACTTCTTCCTATAAGCAGCGGTGATGAGTAACAAAACCAGGGATATTACAGAAAAGATGGACAGGTATTGAAAGTACGGACAGAACTTTTTTTTATCAGAGAACTTCTCAAACATTTATAATAAATAAATATTTTAATTTCCAAAAGCAACACCAGCCATACCATTCTTCACTCTCAGAATGTTATAGTTGACTGCGTATGTCCTGGTCAATTGGGAACCGGAACCACCACTGGGGGTTTTAAGGGACAACTTGGCGTTATCGATACGCGAGAAATTGAGTGTACCCGAGGGCTGCGACTTGTTCATGTTGAGACAGAATGGCCAAGTGTACAAGGGGGCGGAGTCGATAGTCGAGGGAGGGAGATTGGATGTGTGCATCTCTGGCACCACGTTGTGATGAAACGTGCTGGACATGTCCTCGAAGAGTGGGTTCCCATTGATGTACAGAGTTGCCGTGTCAAAAGTGTACCTGTCAGACCAAGAGGTGCCGTTCACATCGGAAGACACGAGATGAATAGCTTTGACGGGGTGATTAAAGTAGGTCAGATCGATGTCCACATCACTATTGTTCATGGGTTGATACTGGACCTGTGTAATGAGGAGTTCGTGCTCAGCCTCGACGAAATGATTGCGCTCATCGGTATCGAGATACACGTACGTTCCGTAAACCTTGGGTGTGGCGTCGGGTGTGAAATTCGAGCGGCACTTGATGCGAATCTCGACGGCATGGTATTGAAGTCCAACGAGGGGCAAAGACTTGGTCCAATCTTCACTGAAGAAGAAGGGGATCATGTAATAGTCGGCACCTGTACCCGGTGCGGAACTCGCCCTGGCGTTGTCACTCACCTCACCTGTGGTGACGGTGCACGAGGTCTTTGATGAAGTGTCTTTATACAGAATATTGTGCACACCCTGGATGAAAAGTGCATCGAGCTTGCATACCTCCTGTCCACCGATGAAAAGGCTAAACTCGGTGGTGTCGGTCTGCCCGGACGAAAAGAGACCGTTGCCATTAGTGAGCACGTTGGAGATGTTGGGAGCCTCTATCCATACGTAACTGAGGAGGTCCCCCTTGGAACGAACGGGGATTGTGACTTCGTTACCGGCGTCGAATGTGCCAATGTAATCCATACGCTCCGGCTTTATGGCAAAGTTCGTATGGCGCTTGTAGTTTTGTCGGAAGAAAGACACCTGGGGATCACCCGTGATATAGGCATCCTGGGCACCCTTGGCGACAAGATCAATCAGTGCAGCAGACATTTATTAATAAATGATATTAAAAATTGGCGGCGAAGATGCAGTAAGTGAATATGGTGCGGTTCCAAGCGCTCACCTGGGATGCTTGTGATGAGGATGACGAACACATCATCAGGATTTTCGGAAAGACCCTCGATGGTAAATCAGTCTGTGTGTCGACTTCGTTCACACCATACTTTTTCATCAAGATTCCCAAGGGTACCCTCAAAGATGCGATGATCGCGTGTATTTCAAAAGTGTGTCCAGATGTCATTTCCCACTGTGATGTCGTCAAGGCGAAGGATGTGTGGGGTTTTCAGAATGGCGAAGAGTGCTTATTTCTTCAGGTATTCTGTCACAACCTGGGTATGCGTCGTCGTTTGGGGTACAGGCTTCGAAAGCCGGTAAAGGGCCTGGATAAAAAACTTCACATTTACGAATCAAACGTCGACCCTGTTCTTCGTCTCATGCATCGCACTGGTATTCAGTCTACTGGGTGGATAGATACATCTGGTGCTGAGTGTACCCGCACGTATCACACCACCGCGGACATCGAATTGAAATGTAAAGAGTGGAAGGATCTCAAACCAATCGATACTACGGACATTGCACCATTCGTGGTGGCCTCTGTTGATATCGAGTGTCATAGTTCTACCGGAAAGTTTCCTGACCCAACGGTTCCTGGAGATGTGTGTTTTCAAATCGCCATATCGTTGGTTCGTTTCGGTTGTGATGAACCCTTCGATAAAACATGTCTGTGTTACAAAAAAACTGACCCATTACTCGAGGGGTGTACCATCAGAAGTTATGACACGGAACGTGAAATGCTCATGGCGTACACGGAGTATTTACATGAACACGATGTGGACATCATCACTGGTTGGAATATTTTTGGTTTTGATTTGGAATACATCATGGAGCGTGCCATGAAGACCCAGTGCCCCCTGGACTTTTTCAATATGAGTAAAATCAAGGGGTACACGTGCAACCTTTTGCGTAAAAAGTTATCTTCGAATGCTCTCGGGGATAATGAACTAAAAATTATTCCCACCCCTGGTCGATTTATTTTTGATATGTTTCATGAAGTGAAGAAGGAGTATAAACTCGATTCGTACAAACTGGACAATGTTGCAAAGTTGTACCTGGGTGATCAGAAGATTGATATGCCTCCCAAAGAAATGTTTGCTCGATTCATCGAGGGGGATCCCGTCAAACTCCGTGAAGTGGCGGAATACTGCATCAAGGATACTCTTCTGCCTCATAGACTTTTGACAAAGTTGAGCACACTCATGAATATGTTGGAGATGGCGAAAGCGACGTGGGTACCATTGAACTACCTTGTGGAGCGCGGTCAGCAGATTAAGGTGTTTAGTCAACTCACGAAAAAGGCGCGGGAGATGGGGTATAAAGTGCCAACTTTTGATTATGGATACACGGATACTACGGGGTATGAAGGAGCGACTGTACTCGAAGCGCAAACAGGTGCTTATTATACACCCATCACAGCTTTGGACTTTGAGGGGTTGTATCCATCCATTATGATGGCCCACAACCTATGTTATTCTTCACTCGTGATGGATCCCAAGTATGATAATATACCTGGTATCACGTACGAACGGTTTGGGAATCATACGTTTGCTCAAGGTGTACCCAGTCTTTTGCCGAGTATTCTAGCAGAGTTGAAACAATTTCGCAAGCAGGCGAAAAAGGATATGGCCAAGTCTACTGGCGCGACCAAGCAGATGTTCAACGGTAAGCAGTTGGCGTATAAGATTTCCATGAACTCCGTGTACGGTTTCACAGGTGCCTCGAGAGGTATGCTTCCCTGCGTCGCCATCGCGTCTACCGTGACAATGAAGGGTAGAGATATGATTGATGAGACGAAAACCTATGTAGAGAAGAACTTCCCGGGTGCTAAAGTGAGATATGGCGACACGGATTCGGTGATGGTGGAGTTTGATGTGGGTGGTCGTAAGGGTCAAGAGGCTATCGAGTACAGTTGGGAGCTCGGTGAACGCGCAGCCGCGGAGTGCACCAAACTTTTCAAGGCGCCTAATAACCTCGAGTTGGAAAAGGTTTATTGCCCCTATTTCTTGTACTCGAAGAAACGATATGCCGCCAAGTTGTGGACCAGGGGTAAGGATGGAAATATGCACATGGATTACATAGACGTGAAGGGGTTACAACTCGTGAGACGAGACAACACCCCGCATGTCCGAGAAGTCTGTAAAGAACTTCTGGACGTCGTGTTGGAGAGTAGCGACACCGTGGCTCCGAAGGCACTCGCGCGAAAGCGAGCCATCGAATTGTTAGAGGGCGAGGTACCCAACGAGAAGCTCATTCTTTCGCAGCAACTGGGTGATTCTTACAAGTCAGCAAACTTGGCACACGTGAGGGTCCGTGACAAGATGAAGTTGAGACAGCCCGGTTCGGAACCACAATCGGGTGACCGCGTGCCGTATCTTCTCCTGGACACTGGTGATCCCAAAGCAAAAGCTTTTGAAAAATCTGAAGATCCCGGGTACACAAAAGAAAAGGGTCTCAAAGTGGATTATGTCTATTATTTCAAAAACAAGTTTCTGAATCCCGTGTGTGACCTTCTGGAACCCCTGTTTACCAACCCAAAGGAGGAAATATTTGGTGAACTCATTCAAAGGACAAAACCACCTAAGAAGCCGCGGGTGTCGAAAAAAAAGCAGATGTTGGTGAGCGATATATTTAAAAAAGAGACGCCATAGATATATATGGGTATACCTGAAAAGGTGACACTTTTGATTGAAAATGAAGTAGAGAGGCAGACACATGAAAAGTTGTGTGAATTAGTCGTGAAGGTTTCACATTTATATTCGGTACCACTGAAGATTGCGCGTCGGGATCTCTTAGGTAGTGAGTATTGTATGGGTGTGAAGAAGAATGGTAAATTGTGTACGAATAAGAGTGTCAAGGATGGATACTGTTTACATCATGTGAATGATTCACGTCCAAATAAACCTATAGAGATCAAAGACACAGTGAGACACAATCACGTGTACCCATCACCACTCCGAGAGGGATGTCCAGCGTGCGAGTTGTTAAGAAATAGAGAAAGTAATGAGTTTAGAGATTTGTCTACTATTATGTAATAATGAACAAAGCAGATATTCTACTATCATCCATAAATACATTTTACGCTGAACCCGAGAATAGAACTACGCTCATGGAACTTCTCAATAAAAGTGGTGGTATTTCTCTCCGTAATCTTGAATGGTTCATCACGAATTATTCGAAAAAAAACAACCTCGCGTATAAGACGTCTGACGGAAAGATATTTAGTGTACATTGCGCGTACAAGTCGAGTCTCGATGGCTATAGTAAAAAATTATTCGACCCCTTTTGTCGGTCTGAAAAAATAGTCTATAAGGTTCCTGGGACAGATGATGAAATACATACGACAGTGGCGCAGTTGAATTTCATCAAGTGGTGCATCAGAAACAATATTATTGAATATATTCGTAAAAACCATGATATTTTATTTAGTAAGCAAGTGACATGAATCCGTTATCAAACACAAATGTTTGGTATCCCACGTAATAAATGTGCAATGTGTATACTTCAGTGAGACCTTTTACAAGTTGAATATCCAACAAAGTTCTGTTTGATTGTAATTGACCAAAGTCCAAGCTTCCCGATGGTTCCACGTTAATCGGATTCATCGAGAATGCATACGTGTATATATTCCTCATCGGCCTCGCCAACCTGCTATTTAAAGGTACCACGTATTTAAAGAACGCGTGATCAGCGATTGGTATGTTGGGTAAACCCTGACCTTGTACAAAAATCTTTGCACTCTCCATCACGTGTTCGAAGAATGAATTAACTGGTGAATATGTATCATTCGTAGAAAAGTTAAACCTGTTGGCAAAAGAAGCGGGAGATTCACTCTCTTCAAAAGTGGACTTTCTTAGAAACCAATTAATAGTCTTCACAGGAATATTCGGGACGAGTTCTATTTTAACATTGTCATCACCTATGATTGTTTGGGTGGATGGATGTTTTTTCACCACATCAGTGATAAAGATCTGTCTCTGAGTCATGAGATATGTACGCTCTTGGGGTGAAACCGTCATCTCCTCCGTGATGAGGTTAAATCTCTGTAGTGACAGAGGACCTGTGTAATCAGTGAAGAATGATTGCGGACGAAAGACTATTTCAAATTCAATCTTTTGTTTGTGGACTGCGCACGTAGGAAAGTAGGGACGGTTTGGTTTATTTGTACTGTATTCATCACCTTCATATTTCCTCGAAAAGAATAGAGGTATTGGTATCATCAATTCGGAATCTGCATCTACTAAAAACGTATTATCTACTAGTAAAGAGGTATCCTCTGCGAGGTTTCTATTTAACGTGTAACGCTTAGTACGTTTTTCGGATGCGTCTAGATAGAGTTCGTCATATATAATTCCCCAATCATCATGATATTTTTCAACAACTAATTCATCTACCCGCATGGTGACGGATTCTATGAGATGTCTACCTAGTTGATCAGCGAGATCTCCGGAGTCTTCGGGGGCATCATCTGAAAAAGCTGGAAACTCGATGTGTATATACATGTTACTCAACAAATCTCCCATGTTTCTCGGATTCATTGTAACCTTTACAGTTTCCCCAAAAGGCCACGTGGTGTTTGTTTTAGGGTTTGACACCTGTGTATTTCTATGAAACTTTGAAAAGTTTGCATGTTGTTTTGTTTCGTACGTAAAGAGTGAATATTTAGGATCATCCTCCGTGAGATACGTATCCTGTTGTCCGATTGCATGCAGGGAAAGGACAGCCGCAGTGTCTGGTCCCGTGACAATCATATTATCTTACTGTATGCATATTTTTAAATCCATTTTCCACATGTCAGATACTGATGTTCCCATGAGCGTTTTGTATTCATCCTCCAATTGTTTCGACTCTTCATTGAGTGCCAGCACCGCCTCTTGAGTGTACTGATACGTCTTGATGTGCAAGAGATAGTCGAAAGAGTCGTTGAGTTTGTCAAAGAGTGGTTCCATCTCAGACTCCAATTCCTGTTTTTTCTTCTTGAAAACAATCAACTTTTCGTTGATGACCATATCCACAAACTTGGCCATGTTGGTGTTCCTCTTCATCTTTTGTTCTAGCACCTGAATCATATGCGCTTTCCTCTTCTTGTATGTATCCAACCTGATCTCAACAAAGTCCCTAAGAATATCTTCTGGTGAATCATACTTGTGGATACCCTTGGTAGGATGGAAGAGATGCATGTTCGTCATGTGGAACGTCTTCTGTAGTTTGAAGTCCTTCACGGGATCCTTACCCTCATAACCGATGATTTCAAAATCAACCTTATCAGTCGTACTGTTATTCGTGTAATTTTGAATAATCTTCTTTTCGACGAGAGTATCAAGATCCTCTTTGAAATCCTGAGTCCATCGTCCGGGTGGGAGTTCGGTCACCTTGAGTGTTTTTCCCTTGAATGACCAGATACCCTCAGCCACCCACGGCGCCCCCGATGATCCTGAAAAGATGCGACCATTGAAACCCCTAAACCAGGGTTTCATGGGTACGAGGTCCTCATTGTTGAGCAAGTGATCAATGTTGTCGCGGATATCCTTGGGGTTAAACGGGGGTACGTAGCAGCTGAAACCAGTTCCGATACCCTCCGTTCCATTGACGAGTACAGTTGGTATGACGGGTACAAAGTGATCAGGCTCTATGCTCTTCCCATCGTCGTCGAGGTACACGAGTACCGCGTCGTCCCTCTGGTCGTACAGCTGCCTCGCTTGTTTCGTCAACTTTGTGAAAATGTACCTGGGCTGACTCGCATCCTTACCACCCATGATGCGAGACCCAAACTGACCACACGGTTCCAAAAGATGAATATTGTTGGAACCCACGAAACTCTGGGCGAGCTTTACGATCGTATCAGCCAGAGACACTTCACCGTGGTGATAAGACGTCTTCTCAGACACATAGGCTGCCAGCTGCGCCACCTTCATCTCAGATGTCAGGTTCCTGGCGAAGCACGCGTAGAGCACCTTGCGCTGGGAAGGCTTGAGGCCGTCGCATACATGGGCGATAGACCTCTTGAGGTCCGCCAGACTGAAGTTGACCAGATCCTTGTGCACAAAGTCCGTGATACCCAACTTACCGATAGACCCATAGGCCACCTCGAGTTCCGAGGGTTTCTTCCCCGTGGAATCCAAAAGCCACTTCTTTCGATCATCCGCCTTCGTCTTGTCGAACGCCAGAACCACAGACTCCGTGGTGGTCTCATCTGGATCGAAGCGTACCGTGAGGTCCCCGATCATCTTGAAGTATTCACGAGCCTCTGCTGACGTGGAGGTACCCAGACCCTTGTAGTACTTAATCTTCCAACCGGGTTTTCCCTCCCCGTACCAATCTCTGAATGTCGAATCGGTGTAGAAAGACTTCACGGTACCACCCTTGGTCGCCTTGATAATGGGCGTCACCATACTCACCACGAATCCAAGGTCCAACAGGCTGGGCCAGAAGAAGTGAATCATGTTGAGGATGAGTCCCTTGATGTGACTACCATCCGCATCAGCATCCGTCATGATCATGAGACGACCGTATCGAAGTTCAGACAGGGACGTGTACACCTTGTCCTGTTGGAGTCCCAAAATCTTTTTGAGATCGTTAAACTCTTTGTTATCCATGAGTTGTTTGACAGAGGCGTCACGAACATTCTTACACTTACCTCGCAGGGGAAAAACTCCGTAGTGATCCCTGCCAACGATGGATAGCCCCGCGACAGCCAGGGTCTTCGCAGAGTCCCCCTCTGTGATGATCAGCGTACACTTGCTAGAGTCCGCGGTACCCGCCTTATTGGCGTCGTCCAACTTGGGTATACCCGTAATCTTAGACCTCCGGTTTCCGTCAGACTTTTTGAGTTCCTTGAGTTCCTTAAACTTGGACAGGGCCAAGAGTTCAGACTGGATGCTCGTCTTGAGAATACTCTTCACGAACGTCTTGGGTAGTTCAAACTTGCTTCCGAACTCTTGGGGTTTCAGGGTACACTCGGACTTCACCTGACTGCCAAAACTAGGGTTGACCAGGGTCGCCTTGACAAACACCGTAAAGGCATTCTTCACCTGGTGGGGTCGAAGCTGAATCTTCTTCTTCATCTCATCGATGATACCAGTCGATATGATATTCACCACATGATCCACGTGGGTACCACCCTTGGTAGTGCAGATGCCGTTGACAAACGACACCTGTTCAAACCCATCATCACTGGGTGCGACACAGACGGTCCAGTTTTCACTAGAGGCTGTGACAATCTCTTCACTCTTGGTATACATCTTGGCGTAGGTACTCAGGGGACACTTGGGAAGCACCTCACCCTGAAACTTCACCTTACAATTGGGAGACGTACACACGTTCGCGTCGTAGACGCGCTTTTCAAAAATCCTGTAAATATCATCATCGATTCCAGACATACCAAACAGGTACCATTCGGGGATGAAGGAAATACAGACGGAAGAAGTGGCTGCGGAGTGAGACGTAATCTTAGGGGGGTCGCACACGCGCATGTTTTTGGTCCACGACTGGACATATTTCTTCTTGTTTTCACCATCCTTGATGGTCACGGTAAACTTTGTGGAATACACGTTGGCCAGTTTGGCTCCGTAGCCATTGCGACCACCGACGACCCTCTTTTGATTATCATCGTAGTTGGTGCTGGTCAGGAGGTGGCCAAAGGTGAGTTCGGGATTCCAGATCCCCTCCTTCTCGTGCATCTTTACGGCGATCCCACCGAGGGGTCCGTTATTCTCGACAGATATGACGCCAGTCTCACGGTCGATCGTCACGGAGATGGCGGTGGTGTTCTTGGGGTACAAAGAGTTTCTGTCGATGGCATTCACGAGAATCTCATCGAAAATCTTTAAGAGCGCGGGGGAGTACGCGAGCATCTTCTTCTCGAACCGATCCTCCACACGGGTCCAGTAGGGTTCATAGACCCTCGATACGGGACCAACATAGGAATCAGGGCGCTTGAGAATATGTTCCACGTGTGTGAGCTTTTGGATACTCTCGGTCATCTTAACCCGTTTACGCGCGCTCTCCTTAAGAGACCTTCGAACCACTGAACGATTTCCGTTTGTGTTTTTGATTTGCTTCGAGGAGCAAAGTTTCTTATGTACCCTATCTCGCGGTATTGTAACAACTTAGGTTCTATTTTTACTTTATTTTTAAAACAAGAGTAACACACTTTCTTGAGATTTAAACCTACGAATGTGTAAAATAACGAATTGTTATCTAAAAAAATCGGGCGAATCCTAATATACTCTCGGACGAAAGATTTATTTACGGAACCACATGCCACCACACGTGGTTCCAGTGGTGCCTCACACTTGTAACATATCGAAGTCCATTTCAGATACATACATATGAGTATGATGTTTTTTTTTATATTTGTATGATATAATGATTGTAGTAGGTGCTGCTGCCGGTGGTTTAGTTGTAGGAATTATTATAGCGGTCATTATATATTTTTCGTTTTTAAGGAACGGTGAGAAAACAGAACCCGGGGAGTGCCCAAAACCCAAGGAGTGCCCAAAACCCAAGGAGTGCCCAGAGTGTCCAAAAC
>Ga0209555_10002922_pt1 | contig 11749 bp, 20 predicted proteins | sample SaaInl85LU_5_DNA_FD_184643 | JGI IMG/M metagenome (GOLD analysis project Ga0209555, IMG submission 184643) | Marine microbial communities from expanding oxygen minimum zones in the Saanich Inlet - ESP_85LU_5_DNA (SPAdes) (version 2) | ecosystem: Environmental > Aquatic > Marine > Intertidal... | reverse complement strand
CCCACCAATGACAAGATCAGAGTTTGCACCGATCAAAGCATTTATTATGAAACAAAGATCACAATTAGAATCATTTACAGTTATCCCACCGGCAACAGAATCAGATGCTAGAGGTACAGCTAGTGGAACACCTACTGGAACTGCTAGTGCTGGAGATACATCAATAACTTTAGGTGGAACAGGAACAGGCACATTATTAGCTGGAGATTATATTAAGTTTGCTAATCATTCTAAGGTTTATATGGTCGTTGCAGACAATTCAGATATATCTACTGGAAGTCTAACAATAGAACCACCATTAAGAACAGCAGTGAGTGGAACAGATATTGTTTATGATGATGTTCCTTTTACAGTATCTTTAACTAACGATATTCAAGAATTTAATATTGGCACAACTGAATTATACGCATACGAGTTAGATGTAGTTGAGGTATTATAATGGCTAGAAGTTTAACGAGTTTAGTTAAATCACAACTAGCTGGTAATAAGATCAATCCAGTTACATTAGTTTATTTAAACATAGGTGTTGGGCAAAGATTTACAGATCATTACAAAGATATTAGCTATGATGGAAACACTTACACAGCATCATCATTATTATTAGGTGTATCTGATGTTGGAGAAAATAATGAAGTTGCTGTAGATTCAATTACAGTTGCTTTTACGGGTGCAGATCAAACCATCATATCTCTATTACTTAATAACGATTACATGGATAAAGAGGCAGAAATCTATAAAGGTTTTTTAGATTCATCACAGACTTTAATTGCTGATCCGTTTTTATTATTTAAAGGACGTATAGAATCTTTTGCTATTGAAGAAGATGCTACCAATTCTCAGGTATCTGTGTCTATCGCATCTCATTGGTCAGACTTTGAAAAAGAAAAAGGTCGTAAGACTAATACTAATTCACAACAATTATTTTTTGCTGGTGATGTAGGGTTTGATTATTCATCAAAATCTGTTCAACAAATTAAATGGGGTAGATCATAATGCAAGATATAGTTAATCTTTATAGACGTTATCCTAAGTATGACAGAATATCAGATGCAGAGTTAAGATTATATTTAATGCCAAGTATAAAATTAAAACAATGTAAGAAACATATTATTAATGGAGAGTTAGTTGGATTTACAAATTGGGCTTTTTTATCTGATGATGTAGCAAAAAGATTTAAGAAAGAAGGTTACTTAAATGAGAATGAATGGTTATGCGGTAATAATATTTGGCATATAGAAACAGTTTGCAAATCAAATTTAAAAGAAATGATGAAATGGACTAAAAGATATTTTGCAGAAATCTATGGTGCTGGAAAACCTATTAATTGGTTAAGAGTAGATAATGATTCTAAAATAAGAAACATAGTTAAAATTCATACAAGGAGTAGTTGGTTAGATGGGTAGTATAATAGGCAGTGTAATTGCAAGTGCAGTATTTAAAACAACTGCTGCTAAGATTATTGGTGGTATTGTTATTGGTGCAGTTGTATCTAAAGCTATTTCTTGGGTTAGACCAAAACCTGATTTACCTGAATTTGATCTTGCAGAATCAGAACAAGCACAAGGTGTTTTATTAAATAAATCATCTAACAATGCACAATTACCTGTTATTTATGGAGAAAGAAAAGTTGGTATTACTAGAGCATTTGTAGAATCATCAGGAACAAGTAATGAATATTTATATGTTGCAGCAGTATTAGGAGAGGGTGAAATAAACTCTATTGAGGAGATTTATATTGACGATAAACTTGTTACATGGGCTAGTGCATTAACGCATGATGCAACAGTAGAAGTAGATAGTTCAGACGCTAATTATTACAAAGATGGAACATCACATATTCAAGTAGAAGCATTTTTAGGTAAAGACGATCAAACAACATCAGATATTTTATCTGTATCAGATAATTGGGGAACTAATCATAGATTAAGAGGAGTTGCTTATCTAGCTTTTAGATTTAAGTGGAATCAAGATATCTTTGGAACACTTCCTGATATTAAAGTCGTTGTTAAAGGTAGAAAAGTTTATGATCCAAGAACAACAACAACTGCATATTCATCTAATCCAGCTTTATGTTTGTTAGACTATTTAAGAAATGACAGATATGGAAAAGGTTTACCTGATTCAGCTTTTGAATCTAACTTTCAATCATTCCAAGATGCAGCAGATGATTGTGAAACACAAGTAACACCTTATTCTGGTGGATCAGATATTAACCTATTTGAAACACACGCAGTTATAGATACTTCGCAAAAACTAATTGATAACGTCAAAAAACTTATCAATCCAATGCGTGGAATATTTACTTACAACAATGGAACATACATTTTAAAAATAGAAGATACAGGAACAGCAACTTATACCATTACCGCAGACAATGTGATTGGCGGAATTAAAGTCAATGGAGAAACAAAGAACAATAAATACAACAGGGTTATAGGAACATTTGTTAATCCTGATAAAGAATGGCAAGAAGATACAGTATCATTTCCACCAGCAGATGATTCTGGTTTACCAAGTGCAGATCAGTTTGCGACTATGAAAGCTGCTGATAATCATACAGAACTTTTAGGTAACTTTGATTTTCCATGTGTAACAAGTCCATATCAAGCTGAAGAATTATGTGAGATTATTTTAAGAAGATCAAGAAATGCTTTAGCGATTGAAGTAACTGTAACATCTGAGTTCTTAGATGTAACTGTGGGTGATATTGTAAATATTACTTATCAAACAGCATCTTTTTCTGCAAAGCCATTTAGAGTAATTGGAGTTAATATTAATGCAGACTTAACTGTAACTTTACAACTTACAGAACATCAAGATAACTTTTATTCTTGGACATCTAAGGCAGAAGCACCAACCATAGCTGATACGAATTTACCTAATCCTAATACTGTTCAACCACCCGCATCAGTAACTTTATCTGATCAACTTATTCAATATAATGATGGAACAGTTATTGTTGCTATGGACATTGTTATTGGTGCATCACCGGATAACTTCGTGGACTACTATCAAGTTGAATACAAACTAAGTACAGATACAGATTATAAAATCCATGCACAAGGTACAGGATTAAATCAAAGAGTCTTAAACGTGATTGACCAAGAAGTTTATGATGTAAGAGTAAAAGCTATTAATACTTTAGGCGTTTCATCTACTTATGTAACAGCACAAAGAACAATCGTTGGAGCATTAGCACCACCTAGTGATGTTGAGGATTTTGCAGTAAACGTGATTAATGGTGAAGCACATTTATCATGGACAGCAGTACCTGATTTAGACTTAGCATATTATCAAGTACGTTATTCTACATTAACTTCTGGTGCTGAATGGCAGAACTCGGTTAATCTAGTCCAAAAGATTGCAAGACCAGCGACATCAGTGGTCGTTCCAGCTAGACAGGGTAGTTACCTTGTGAAAGCCGTTGATAAGCTAGGAAACTTTAGTTCTAATGAAGCGATTATATCAAATACAATTACAAGCGATCTAAATGCTATTACAAGTCAATCTGAACACCCAGACTTTTCAGGTGCTAAATCAAATGTACTTGTAGATGATAATAGTTATTTAAGATTAGATTCTAGTGAATTGTTTGATAGTGCTACAGGTTTATTTGATGCAACAGATGGATTCTTTGATTCAGGTTCTACATCAGCAGATTTATATGCAACAGGAACTTATGATTTTGATGGAGTGATTGATTTAGGTGCAGTTTACAAATCAAGAGTAACCGCAAGTATAACTCAAAGTTCAGATAACATAGATGACTTATTTGATGATAGGGCTGGTTTGTTTGATGATCAACCTTCTAACTTTGACGGCGATACACCAGCAAACTGTGAAGCTGATTTACAGATAGCTACATCTGATGACAATATAACTTACACTGCATTTAGAACATTTGTTGTTGGAGATTATAATGCGAGATATTTAAAGTTTAGAATAGTTCTTAAATCATTTGATTTATCATCTACTCCAGTTATTGAAGAATTATCTGTTTCTGTGGATATGCCTGATAGAATATTTAATGGTAATGACATAACCAGTGGTACTGGTACATATACTGTTACCTTTACAAATCCTTTTTATAGTAGTAATTACGCAATAGGTATATCTGCACAGGGATTAAATACTGGCGATTATTATGAGATCACAAGTAAAACCACAGGTGGTTTCAATATAGCATTTAAAGATTCTGGCGATACAGGTGTATCAAAAACATTTGACTATATAGCAAAAGGTTATTAGAGAGATAATATATGGCACAATCAGATTTAACGATACAAAATCAATCCTTCCCTAGTTTTAGAAGTGATTTGAATGATGCTTTAACTGCATTAAACACAACTCAATCAGGAACATCAAGACCAAGTTCTGCTGTTGCTGGAACAATTTGGTTAGACACAACAAACGCAACATCACCAACTTTAAAATTATATGATGGTGGAGATGATATATCTTTAGCTACTTTAGACTATTCAGCTAATACAGTTAATTGGTTAGACAACACAGTTAGCTTTGATATTGTTAATGACACAACACCTCAACTGGGTGGAGATTTAGATGTTAATGGAAATGAGTTTGTATCAACATCAAATGGAGATATTGTTTTTACTCCAAACGGAACAGGTAAGATTAAATTTAATGATTTAGCTTATTACCCAGAAGTCGCAATTACATCTACATCAAATTCAGTAGCATGGGATTCACAAGCTGCACCTAATGCTAAACACGTTACAACAGAAAACACAACTTTTGCAGCACCTAGTAACGCAACAACAGGTTCATTTATTAGTTTAAATATTCAATATGGTGGAACGCATACAATTGCTTGGAATACAGTATTTGAATTTGCAGCATCAACTGCACCGACAGCAACATCTGTTTCTGGTCAAACGGATCACTTTGTATTTAGATACAATGGTACAGTATGGCAAGAAATGGGTAGAACCTTAAATATGTCAGCAACATAGGAGAAACAATGTACGCAGTAGTTCAAAATAATCAAATCACTCAATTTATAAATTATCCTAAATCAGTAGTGATTGGTGATGTAAGATACCCAGCACAGATATTTACTAAATGGTCTAAAGCTGAAAAAGAAGCGATTGGTATTTATGAGATTATTACAGATTCAACTAATTACAAAGACCCAGCTTATTACATTAACACAAACGAACAATATGATTTTGCAGATAACCAAGTAACTAAATCTTGGGGAACAGCTACACCTAAAAGATTAGAAGATGAAGATGCAGTAGATGAAGAAGGTAACCCTGTATTAGAAGATGGTAAACAAGTTATTAACTATGGACTTAAAACAGAAAAGAAAAGAATTGTTAAACAACAAGCGGCTGGTTTATTAACGCCTACTGATTGGGTGATTATAAAAGCAAAAGAAACTGGAACTAACATACCTACGGCTACTAAAACTTGGAGAGCAGATGTTAGAACTAAATCAAATGAAATGGAAGCTATGATTGATGCTTGTACTACTGTTGATGAACTAAAAGCACTTTATGAATATGTAAATACAGGAACAGAAGAAGATCCTGTAATGACAAGACCACTTCCTGAGTTTCCTAAAGAGGAAATCTAATGCCTCTTATTATTCCTAGTAATACAATATCTGCGGCTGGATATGAAATAGATAACAGTTTAAGATTTGATGATGGGAGTTCAGATTATTTAGAAAAAACATTTTCAACTTCTTCAGATGATATAGATGTATGGACTTTTAGTGTATGGTTTAAAAGAGGATTTATTGGAACTGCTTGGCATCCATTTTTTGAAGCAGATGATGGTGCTAATTCAGATACAATAGGTATTTATAACGACCAATTATATTTAGGTGATAGATCAGGAACAGCTAGTGTTACGATACCAAATCTTTTTAGAGATCCATCAGCTTGGTATCATTTATATATTAGGTGGAATGGTTCATTATCTGGTTTAAGTAATGTATTAAAAATTTATATTAATGGAATAGAAGCAACTAGTTTTTCTGCACTTGTTAATAGATTGTTATTAGATACAGATACTTTTAATTTCGGTGCTAATGTTCAAAAAAGAATTGGTAACAGATCAGCAGGATCGGCACAATATTTTGACGGCTATATGTCTGAATTTGTATTCATAGACGGCACAGCTTATGACCCAACATCATTCGGGGAATTTGACGAAGATAGCGGTATCTGGAAACCCATTGATGTATCTGGTTTAACCTTTGGCACAAATGGCTTTTATTTAGACTTTGAGAATAGCGGTAGTCTAGGTGCAGATGTATCAGGTAATAGTAATAACTTTACAGTAAACAATCTAACTAGCATAGACCAAACAACAGATACACCGACTAATAATTTTGCGACATTAAATCCATTATCAACAGTTCATACAGAAAATATTTCATCTATGTTATCTAATGGAAATGTAGATTATTCACCAAGTGGAGATTATAGCATTGTTAAATCCAATATACCTTTTGGAACTACAGGAAAATGGTATGTTGAAGCAAAAATTAATACAACCCCAGGGGGTTCTGGTGGTTTAGGAGTGCAAAGATTACCAGCAACTTCTTATTCTACAAATTCTTATTTATCTTATCAATGTAATGATTATTGTTACTCTTATCAGGGTGGTGGAAAAATAGCAAAAGGTAGTGCAAGTTCCACAACAGTAGCTAGTGGTTTAGAAGTATTTACTGCTGGTGATATTATAGCTATGTTGTTTGACGCAGATAATAATGAAATTAAATGGTATAATAATGATACTTTAATTTATACTTTAGATTTATCTACTGCACCTGACGGATATTATATTAATGATGGTGAATGGGTTTTTGCTTATATGGGTTATAGTGGTAATGGTACAATTAACATAAATTTTGGAAACCCAACAATCACTATCTCATCAGGAAACAGTGATGCCAATGGTTATGGGAATTTTGAATATAGTACAAAAGATGGTTATGCACTCAACACAAAAAATTTAGCAGAATACGGATAATATGATAAAGGATTTAATATGAGTTACACAGACGGACTAGATAAGCCAAACGAATACTTCAACACTGTCCTGTACACAGGTACAGGTGCTACACAAAGTATAAGCGGAGTCAACTTCAAACCAGATTTCGTTTGGATTAAAAGAAGAAATGGTGCTGCTGGTCACATGTTACAAGATGTTGTCAGAGGATCAACAGAAAGATTAAGATCAGATAATACTGATGCAGAAATTACAACAGCTACAGCCGTTACATCTTTTGATAGTGATGGTTTTTCACTTGGTGCTGAAGGTGGAGTAAATACTAATACTGCAACTTACGCATCATGGAATTTTCTAGCTGGTGGAACAGCTTCATCAAACACAGATGGAAGTATCACATCAAGCGTATCAGCTAATACTACAAGTGGATTTAGTATTGTGTCTTATACGGGTACAGGAAGTAATGCTACTGTTGGTCATGGTTTAGGAGTTGCACCTTCAGTGATTATTACTAAAAATAGAAGCACAACAAGTAATTGGTTAGTATATCATCACAAAAATACATCTGCACCACAAACAGATTATCTTTCTTTAAATTTAACATCTGCTACGGCTGATTTAAACACCCCATGGAATGATACAGCACCTACTTCAAGTGTTTTTAGTGTAGGTACAGCATCAGGAAGTAATGGTTCAGGTAATGATATGATTGCCTACTGCTTCGCAGAGAAAAAAGGATTTAGTAAGTTTGGTTCTTACACAGGTAATGGAAGCACAGATGGTACATTTGTTTATACTGGGTTTAAACCAGCTTTTATTATAGCAAAAGTAAGTGATGGTACAGGTTCATGGTTAATGCATGATACAACTCGTGATATTGATAATCCAGTAATAGAAGATTTATACCCAAATCTTTCTAATGCTGAAACTGGGAACACAAGATATGATATTTTATCTAATGGCTTCAAGCTAAGAAACACTTTCACCAATTCAAACAACTCAGGTAGCACATACATCTACATGTGCTTTGCATCTAACCCATTTGTAACTTCTACTGGCGTACCAGCTACAGCCAGATAATACTTGCATTTATATTGCAACGCACTATATACCATTTAACAAGGAGTTAAAAATGATTCCGTATAATGAAAGTGAATGGGAATGGATTACAAAGCAGTAAAAGATTATTGGACTAAGTTCTTTAATGATTGGCAAAAAGACGTTAAAGAAAGTCAAAAAGAAATCTTGAATTATTGGACAAATTTTTTTAAGAAATAAAAATAGGTAGGCACTAACAAATTTAACAAGGAGAGTGCCGTGAACTCAAAGGACTTTACTAAATATTTACAAGAACAATTAAAGAAATGTTTATTTGATAAACATAATAAGCATCATTCTCTAAATAGACAATCACGTCCACGTGCAAAAGACAATATCATTAATCCTAAATTAAAAGGCATCTAATGAAAAGGTGGTTGTGTAAAAAGCTACTACCTATTATTGCTAGACTTGAAAATAAGCTATGGCGAGTTGTTTACGTTAAAAAAGTTGATACTAGATCATTTAACAAACATCTTATGCCAAACAAAGATGATTTTAGTAATTGCGTAGTTAATGATGAAAAGGATTATACATGAGTGATGAAGTTATAAAAGAAAAGATTGATAACCTAGAATCGCAAGTTCTACATAAATTGCGTAATAATGAAAACCAATTAAGGTTTATTTATGACGAGATCAAAGACATACAGAATAGAATTAAATATATTATCATAGGACTATTAGCTGGATTTGCATTAATCAATTCTGGTGGTATGGAATTTTTAAAGAGTTTAATGTAATGAAAATAGATTTTAAATATATCGCTGGAATTTTAGGAACGATTTTATTAGGACTATCTACTTGGACACTAGTTTCAATCGTGGACTTGAAAGAAAGTAATTCTTACATTAAAGGTGAACTGTTCGGTATTAATAAAGATATTGGACGAGTTTATAATTATATTAATAGCAAATGAGTTGTATATATAAATTGTGGTCAAAGTTAAAATGCTGTTTACGTGATGGCTGTAAATGCGTGAAACTTAACAAGCCTAGACCATCACCCGCAAATCCTAATCCTCAAATAGAAGCAAACCCTTTTAAACATATATTATAATGGCTAAGAAAAAAGGAAATGTCTTTGGACAGACCATTGTTTATGAAAAGAAAATTCGTGGCACATCTATTGGAAAAAATCCTAAAAAAGTTAAGACCATGAATAAGCATAAAAGAAAAGGCAGAACTAAAAAACAAATGCGTTCACGTGGTCAAGGAAAACCAATTTGACATAAAAGTCAAATACTCGTAATAGGAAACATGGCTAGAAAACAAAAAACAGCAACAGATGTTAAAATTGATACGATCGCAAGAGAGATCAAAGAACTAAAAGAAGAAGTTAAACAACTTAATAAAACAGTTTCTTTTGGTCGTGGGGCAGCGTGGATATTGCTGGTTATTGGTTCAATAGCTGCTGGAGTATATAATTTATTTACTAGATAATTTATGTCTAAACATAAACGCATCTTAGTCATATCTGACTTACACATTCCCTATCATAGAAAAGATAGTTTTGATTTTTTAAAAGAAATTAAAAAACAATATAAACCTGATACTGTTATAAACATTGGTGATGAGATTGATTGCCATGCTTTATCATTCCACGATTCAAACCCAGACTTACCTTCTGCTGGACATGAATTAAGTATAGCTAAAGAATACATCAAAGAACTAGAAAACATATTTCCTGAAATGACTTTGCTAGACTCTAATCATTCTAGCTTAATTTATAGGCGTGGTATTAAGCATGGAATACCAAGAGGATTTCTAAGAGAGTATAATGATTTTTTAAATGTTAAAAAATGGAACTGGGTAGATGATTTAGTTCTTACCTTACCTAACAAACAAAGATGTTTATTTACACACGGAAAAAGTGCAGATGTAATTAAAGTATCGCAAATTCATTCTATGAACTGCGTTCAAGGTCATTTCCATAGTAAATTTAGAATTGATTATTGGGCTAATCCTGATAACCTTTTATGGGGTATGCAAGTGGGTTGCTTAATAGAGCAAAAGAATATGGCTTTCCATTATGCCAAGAACTTTAAAACAAAGTTTGTAATGGGCTGCGGAATGATTATTGATAGCATACCAAAGTTAATGCCAATGGTATTAGACGATAAAGGTAAATGGATTGGAAAGATCGTATGAGTTTAGAAAACTTAAAAATAAGAATCAAACTACATGAAGGCTTTAGAGATACTGTTTATATGGACAGCTTAGGTAAAGCGACTATTGGCTATGGTCATTTAGTAACTTACAAAGATAAGTTTGAAGAAGGTAAAAAATATTCAAAAGAATTTCTAGATGAGTTATTTGAGGACGATTTTAAAAACGCAGTAGATCAAGCAGACTATTTTATTAAAACCAACGAATTAGAAATATGTGATACCGCTAGAGAAGTTATTATTGAAATGGTTTTTCAGTTAGGTATTGGAAACGTCAATAAGTTTAAAAACATGATTAAAGCATTACAAGAGAAGGATTATGTAACTGCTGGTGATGAGATGATACAATCTCGTTGGTATAAACAAACCAAAGAAAGATGCCAGAAACTTGCAGACATAATGAGGAAGTGTGAATCCTAAAGATAAACAGGTCGGTGGTAGTCATTACCAATTAGAAATCCAACCCACAGAATACATCTATAAAAACAATCTTGATTATCTATCAGGCAACGTGGTAAAATATATTACTCGCTGGAATAAAAAGCATGATTGCTTAGATAAACAGTTAGAGGATATTGATAAGGCTATACACTATTGTGAGTTATTAAAACAACTTATAATAGAAAGTGAAGATAAAGGCGATTAGAGTACCTTTTTTTTAACATCTGTATTCTAAAGGCTATCTGGGTCATGGTAAGGCAGATTCGTCAAAATTTGAGTGGTCTATGGCTTAAATTAGAACAAAATAAGAACGGAGTAATACCATGATTTGGAATTTGATAGGAATGGCAGTAAAAACAGGTGCAGAAGTCTATAAGAATAAAAAAGAATCTGAAAGACTAGAATCTGTTGCAAAAATGCAACACTATCAAAAAATGGCTGAAGGCAAGATTGAGTATCAAGGTAAAATACTAAAATCTCATAAAGGGGATTACAAAGATGATTTTGTTTTAATTGTGTTATCCTCGCCAATCCTGTTATTAGCTTATTCTGTATTTGCTGATGACCCTAAGATTAGTGAGAAGCTAGACCTATTCTTTGACAAGTTACAAAATATGCCTTTTTGGATTGTTGGACTCTGGGCATCAGTAGTTGCTGCGATTTATGGTTTGAAAGCAACAGATATCATTAACACCAAAAAGAAATGAACTACTTATACGTTACAGTAGTGATGAGTTATAGAAACTTGTCCACTTTTGAAAACGAGTTCACGGCTTTCAGTTTGGAAGATACTACTGATCTCGTAGCTACTAGAAACTTCATTAATAGCCTTAAAAGTAATAATAGATATGAGATTATTGCTTGTGAATACGAAGTTGAGCCAATGGAGTTTTCCGAGCCAACCGATCCCAATATAGTTAATACTGTTCATTAAAGAGGTAGAACATAATACTTATTACCTTCGTGATATTGTCTAATTTGTGATTTAGGTAATAGTTCCATGATCTGGTTAATTGTTTTGATAACCATTTTATCATTAAAGCAAAAGCAAATATAATAC
>Ga0209555_10002913_pt1 | contig 11771 bp, 11 predicted proteins | sample SaaInl85LU_5_DNA_FD_184643 | JGI IMG/M metagenome (GOLD analysis project Ga0209555, IMG submission 184643) | Marine microbial communities from expanding oxygen minimum zones in the Saanich Inlet - ESP_85LU_5_DNA (SPAdes) (version 2) | ecosystem: Environmental > Aquatic > Marine > Intertidal... | reverse complement strand
AATTATAAAACACACAATTTTCGGAAAGATTAAAAGAAAAATTAATTTCTTTTTTCACCAAAACCCATTAAAATAACACAAAACATTACTATACAAACAGATCTCTAGAGAAACACTGAAAAACACACACGACAATGAAGTTAACAAAAAAATAAAAATGAGTGTCAAATTCTACAGCTACATTTCTAAAAAGGTGGTGACATAAACTATAAATTGATTAGATTTACAGTAGATAGAGAAACCATCATTGTGCAAAGTAACAAAGAATATAAAATAAGCAGTCAGGAACATTGGAGGGTTTGTCTTAAATGTAAAGGTGAAGGGAAAAAAAGAAATAGAATACGAAAAAAAACAAAAACTCAATATCAATTAGCCTTAAAACAGTATTTAAACACCTCAAAAAACACTCCCCTCCCACAGCCTCCCAAAGGGCATGTTAGCATTTGTAGTGAGTGCAAAGGTTCAGGTTTGGCTTCAACTAAAATCCTACCTGAGATAGATTCATTAAACCATCCTCATGTTGCCATTGTTGGTGCTGGTATTGGAGGTGTTGCCCTAGCTGTCGCCTGTTTACATAGGGGAATCCCTTTTAGTTTATTTGAAAGAGATCACCGCTTTGATGAAAGATCTCAGGGATATGGTCTTACCTTGCAACAAGCTAGTAAAGCTTTAAAATGTCTTGGTATTACGTCTCTCAAAGACGGAATTATTTCTAAAAAACATGTCGTTCATAATACCGAAGGTAAAGTCATTGCAGCATGGGGCATGAAGAAGTGGCTTGAATCTGGGATGAAAAAGTCACCAAAGAGAACCAATATACACATTGCTAGGCAATCATTACGGATGGCACTTATCGATCAATTAGGGGGTGTAGAAAAGATCCAGTGGGGACACCAATTGACAAATTTTACAGAAAATTCAGAGGGAAAAATAGAGTTGAATGTTAAAGTCAACGGAAAAACGATGTTAACGCAAGAAGCAGATCTTATTGTTGGTGCTGACGGTATTCGTAGTGCCGTTCGAAGACAATTTATAGGGGAACAAAATACTCCACTTCGTTATCTAGGCTGCATTGTCATATTGGGTATTTGCCCACTGGCCTCGATCAAAAACATTCAGAGTTCTTTATTGGATTCAGAAACTGTTTTTCAAACTGCGAATGGGAAAGAGCGAATTTATGTCATGCCTTTTGACTCCTTACATGTTATGTGGCAATTAAGTTATCCTCTATCAGAAAGTGTAGCTAAAAGACAAAGTGCTGAGGGTCCAAAAGCTCTAAAATCTGAAGCTTGTAGAAGAACAAAGTGGCACTCACCTATCCCAGAAATTTTGGAAGCTACCTTAGAAGAGGATATTACTGGATATCCCGTTTATGACAGGGAAATTCTTGATCAAAGTAAGATGAATAAAGACAAGTATGTAACTCTTATTGGGGATGCTGCCCATCCGATGAGTCCATTTAAAGGGCAAGGTGCAAATCAAGCATTATTAGATGCGTTATCCCTCGCAAAAGAAATATATAAAGGGTGTAGACCGAAGTCTAATTGGAAAGAAAAAGGGATTAGACATCATGTTCTAAATGCATTTGAAGAGGAAATGATCAATCGAAGCACTCCAAAAGTTAAAGATTCTGCAGAGGCTGCAAAGTTTTTACATTCTGAAGTGGTATTGCACGAAGCAAATGAGCCTAGGGGTAAAATTTTAAAAAGAAAATAAATCATTAATTTTATGTTTTACAAATTCCTTTTTTTTTCACGATGAAATATGTTCTATTTTTTGTTATTCTTTTCGTTGGTATTAATACACAAGGTCAGGTAATTTTAAACGCAGACGGACAAGACAATACGTATCAATTGATATCTTCTTCACTGGCTCCAAATTATAATCCAATTGAAACTCCTGATTGTAGTCATAGTGATTTTGGAAACCACATTGATGAAGTTTTTGATGACGAATTAAACAAATACGTTTTTAGATTTCATATTCATGTTGAACATGACAATGATCGTTGTATCAAATTTGACAGACAACGAAACGAAATAAAAACATATGATCAGTCACCCGATCAACTCTTGGGGATACAAGAAGAGACCGTAGTCTACAAATGGAATTTTAAATTGGATGAGGGTTTTCTAGCTTCACCAAATTTTACGCATCTCCATCAATTGAAATCAGTTGGAGGCCCCTACTCTAGTATGCCAATGTATACCCTAACTGCAAGAAAAGGCAATCCCGACAGACTGGAACTTAGATATGCTGAAACCAATAAACAGATAACTTTATTGCAAGAAGACTTGTCCCCCTTTATCGGAACTTGGCTTTCAGTAACAGAAAGGGTTACTTATGGATATGAAGGAAAATACAGTATTTTGATTGAAAAAATAAGTGATGGATCAACACTAATGACTTACACCGATAACGAAATGATCAATTGGAAAGAAGATACCGAATTTGTAAGACCCAAATGGGGAATCTACAGAAGTTTGATCAATAAACAAGATTTAAGAGATGAAACCCTTTGGTTCTCAGACTTTAGCATAGAAGAAACATCTTTATTGACCCATGACACGATCCGTAAAGAAGATACTGAAATTATTGTAAATAGTACGATGAAACAGTTGGACATTCAAAACTTACCCAAAGAGGCTACTACAATAACACTTTTTACTTTAGATGGGAAAAAACTAATAACCGAAAAGACAGCTTCAAAGACAAATTTAATATTAAATACTACTTTACTTACCAATGGAATATATGTGTTGAGCTTAAAAGGTGCTTTCACTAACTTTTCAAAACTAATTCAAATTCAAAACTATTAATCCTAATGAAAACTCGAACACTTTTAATTTTAACAACGGCGATTTAATTTTTATCAAGTTCATATGCTCAAAATATTCCGATAGAATACTTGACCATGCAATTAGAATCAAATCAGCAAGAATTTAAAAAGACAATTCTTGAAAATGAAATTAGTGGAATCAAAGTAGAACAGGTTTCTATTACTGGTGATAAAACCAAACGGGAACAATTTGATGAAAATCATAAATTCATTTATCTATTTATAAAAGGAAATGGAATTGTGGTTGCGCAAAATAGCACCTATGATATTGTTCCTGAAACTATTTTGTTACCAAATGCAGCAGAAAGTTTAAAAATTAATGCTGCTAGAAATGATACCCTTCATTTTCTAAAAATATCTAGTTTATTGACCGCACAAGACCTACTGGATTTAAAAGAGTTTCCACAGGAAAACACCCAAAATATATACTATAAAAAGTTTGTTGATACTGAAGCCTATACAGAACCTATAAAAAGTCCCAACACTGTTAGTCGAACCATTCTACCAAACAAGTATATTCCCAGAATTGCGATGGGTACTGTTGAGACCATTGGACCAGACAAAGTAGGAGCTCATGAGCATGGGATGTTAGAACAACTGTTCTTAGGCCTCACAGATAATCATGTAATCGTTTATGCGGATGATGCAAAAGTTAATTTCCCAGAGTATTCGGTATTACATATACCTCTAGGATCTAGTCATGCTGTGGAGGCACTAAGTGGAAAGAAAATGTATTATGTATGGATGGATTTTTTTAGAGATAAAAAAGGGGAAGAATGGTTAAAGACCCACAAGAAAAAATAAACAAATAATATTTTATAAGAAAATAGCGGTTTGAGTTCTCAAGTCGCTATTCTTTTTTTAGGAATCGCTTGGTGATTGTTTTTTGTGGATAAGAGAGTTTCAAGAGGTATACTCCATTTGTCAGTCCAGAAACCTCGATATTACCATCAATCGTTTTGGATTTAGAAAGAACGATTCTTCCTAAATGGTCATAGATTTGTAATTGGTTACATTCAGTATGATTTGTAAAATGTAATATGTTTTTTACTGGATTAGGCCACAATGCAAAGGTTTCCTCATTTTTATTAGGAGGATTGATTCCTAGTGATAAATCTTCAAATACTTTTAGTTCAGTTAGACTCACCCAGGTTCCTGAATAAAATGCTGCACCTGTAACGGTAATTTTAATAAAGCGACCTCTCCCCTCAGAAAATGTATTGATGATCGGGTTGTTTTCAGTTCCAGGCGTTTCATTGTTTGATCGATTAACAATAGTTGTGTATGCACCGTCTTCGCGATCTGATACAGCTATTGTATATTGATAAGCACGATCAGAATAACAGGTTAATTCTGTTCTACCTAAATCATATACTTCTCCTAAATCTATTGTTGCAGTCTGTGGATAGCCTGATACTGACCATCTGGTATCTGTAACCCCATCTACTAAGTTGTCAACTTTGTTTTCTCCATCAGGAGTACCAGTTCCTATAATTGTTTTGTTCAAAGCCAAATTTGGCCCTAGTGCATTGTCAAGGACTGTAACAAAACAGTTGGCTGCAAAACCACCATCTTCTGTTGTGACCGTTAGTGTTGTTTCCCCTGGTGTCTTAGCTACAATAAGCCCTTGTGGACTGATGGTCGCAACTGCACTATTTGAGCTTGAATACCTCACCTTTTTATTTGTAGCAGTAGAGGGAATTATAGTAGGTTCCAACAAATAAGACGATTCTTTAGACAACTCTAAAACACTAGGAGTCAAGACTATTCCTGTCACATTTTGATTACCATGTGTGGCAAAAAAATCATAAACTAAAACTTCCCCATAATTATTCGTAAGCCCCGTAAAATCACCTTCTTCGGTAGGATTACTTTGAGTATAATTACCAACTTTAAAATAAGATTGGTCATAGTCTAAATCCATCACATAGTCATTTCCATCTACTTTGATTAAGTACTGAGAGGCTGTGTTGTTTTGGTATGCATGTAAAAGATTTCCCTCTTCTGAATAGTAACAATAATGTTTTCCATCAACAACTTTGAAAATCACTTCATGCACAGTACCAAGTGTATAATTGTTCGAGATGGTAATGTTTTCTCTTAATTTTCCGCCATTAAAAGATAAAAACAAATGAGATGATTCTAATCTGAGGACCATTGCATCATCTATGCCTGCTTCTTTGTCTCCATGAATTTGTGTAGCTACCAATGCTGGTTTTTTAATTGGCAAATGGGTAATGGCTTGTTTTACATAAAGCGTATGTGTTCCTTCAGTTGTCCAGTAGATATCTAAACTTCCATCTTCTTTTCTTTCTCTTAGTTCGGAACGAATGTTTTTTGAATTTGGGGTGGTACCACTATCGCTTCTTATAGGAGTTCGAAACACAATTGCATCTCCTGTAGTATTCACATAGAAATATTCATTGTTAGGTTCATTACAAAGTGTTTTGTCCTCTGTTCCAGTAGGATATGTTATTTTCCATTGCCTACAGTTCTCCATTAGATCTGAAGGCACTTGTGCGATCATAGGTGTGAAGAAACAAATAAATAGGATTTTTATCAATATATCTTTTATCATTTTTAATCTAATTTGACGTCAACTCTTGTTTCTTAATAAAACTGGTTAACCAATTTTACAATATAAATAAACAAAATTAAATATGAATTTTTACTATTTTCTTAGAATATTATCATGTATTGCAGCTTTTTTTTGATTTATAGTTTTTATTTAATAGAATTAGTTGTTGATGATCAATGCATAGATCAACCAAAGGTATCCTAGTGAATAAAAAAAGCGGTAATCAACTGATGTTGATTACCGCTTAAATATTTTGGAATTACGCTTTAGAATTTAAAAGTAACACCGACTAAAAAATTTCGGGTTGCTTGTGGGTAATATCCTGCACCGTCTAGGGTACTTGTTGCATTGGGTTCCGACCAATTATCATCATAAGTATAGTAGTATCCTCTATCTACATAACTAACATTGTTGATGTTATTGATCAAAACAGAAAATAAGATAGATTTAAATATTTTTGAAGTTCGCAGGTTATAAGTTGCGTTTAAGCCATTGGTAATGTATTCTTCCAAAACATCATTTTCAGAGACTTTACTGTTAAGATTACTCATGTATTGTTTTCCTACATATTTAGACAAAAAAGATACTTGAAAGTCGTTTGTGGGTTGATACATGAATATATTACCGATGATCACATTTGGGGAAAATGAGATATTTGTATCTCCCAAATCTTGAAAACTTCCATCAATCTGAGCTTTAAAATCTCTGTTTCTGTTCCTACTCAAAGAAACATTTGGTTTGATAGAAACTTTGTTATTTACTTTGATGTTTGCATCTACTTCCAAACCAAGTCTATAACTATCTCCAGAAGTAGCTCTGATTGGTGCCCCTACTCCATCTATTTCTCCTGTGAGTACCAATTGATTTTTATAATTCATATAGTAAACATTGGTGTTTATATCAATGATTTTACTTTTTGATCTCCATCCCAACTCATAATCATTTAGGGTTTCATGCGTAGTAACGCCCGCCTCATAATCATTTCTGTTGGGTTCTCTATTGGCTACCGCAAAAGAAGTGTATATATGATTGTTAGCATTCATTTTATAGGTAAAACCTAATTTTGGATTGAAGAAATTAAAATGAGCATTTACATCAATTGCATCCAAGTCTGAGGTAGTTCCTTCGGTTTTATAATTTACAGTTCTTCTTTGTAAATCAGCATAAGCCGATAGTTGTGCGGTAAGATCAAACGTAACTTTAGTAAAAACTGACAGGTCTATTTTTGTAGCATCAGAAAAGTAATATTGATCTCTTATTTTAGTGTCCGGTAACAATTCATTTCCCCAGATTACTTCTCCAAAATGTTTTCCTGTATAGTTTGAGAAAGATGCCCCAGCAATTAAGTTTATTTTTTGGGTCTTATAATTGGTATTAAAGTTAGCGACATAAAAATCGTTATCAAGCCAACGTCTTACAATTACATCACTACCATCTGCAATTAGCTTGTCAAAATCTTCATAATCCACTTCTGCTTTGTATTGTTCAAAAAAACCAGCACCTTTGGTATAATTCAACGCTAAATTTGTTGACCAATTTTCTGTTAATTTTTCATTCCAATGCAACTGATAATGGTTTTGCCCATAGTCATCTACTTCATTATCATAGGTGTAATAGTTGTATCTTCTATCTGAATTTCTTAAATTTTTTGCTTCACTTTCTGACAAATAATTATCCGTAATATAATCTTCAACACCTTGCTCATCATTTGTGATACGAGCCTTAGGGGTTCCATACCACGCTTGATATGTTTTTTCTTTTCCTCCAAAAGCGATAGCTTTGATCAAGGTGTTTTCATCGGTATAGCTGGTTTGTAAGTAAAATGATTTTAAATCGGTTGTGGCTCTTTCTATATATCCATCAGAATAAATATTGGAGAGACGACCTGCTATTTCTATGTGATCGTTTATTTTTCCTGTACTGAATTTAACCGTATGCTTTCGGGTATTAAAAGAACCAAACGTGTTCGAAATTTCTCCATATGCCGCTTCTGATATTGCATCTGTCAAAATATTTAAACTGGCACCAAAAGCTCCGGAACCATTGGTAGAGGTTCCTACTCCTCTTTGCAATTGTATGTTTTGTGTAGAAGAAGCAAAATCTCCTAAGTTTACCCAAAAAGTTCCATGACTCTCTGCATCGTTATATGGAATTCCGTTTACAGTTACATTGATACGTTCTCCATTTGATCCACGAACATTCATATACGTATACCCTACACCTGCTCCTGCATCAGAAGAAGAAACGACTGAAGGCATATAGTTTAACAAAATAGGAATGTCTTGTCCTAAATTACGTTTTTCCAATTCTTTTTTAGAAATATTAGAAAACGTAACAGGGACCTCTTCAGTCACACGAACAGCAGAAACCAACACCTCTTCTAAAAGAGTTGAACTTGTTTCTAAAACAAAATTGAGATTGACGTCTTTGGTAACCAAAACTTTTTTGGAAACCGTTTGATAACCCAAAAAAGAAACTTCAAAGGTATAATACCCTTTGTTCAATTTTGTGCTAAATTCTCCTTTATCATCAGCTAACATTGCCTGGTTACGCTCTATAATTGAGAGGGTAGCACCAGATAAAGGTTTGTTGTTTTGATTGGTTACATTTCCACTAATGCTAAACGTTTGAGCATTTGATAAAGCACCAACCAACAAGAATAAAAAAAAGTGTATTTTTTTCATTTTAAATAATTTTAAAACGAATAAAAAGAGGTAATTATTCTTAAGTTAATATTGAATAATAGATTAATTAAAACATCACAAACAAATACGGATATTGTTTTATGATAATTCCCTAAACAGCATTACCTGTTCTAGGTTCATTGGGTATGATCTCAGCCATAATAAGATTGAAAATTTTGGTGTTAAAATAAACGACCGAACCACAACCCTACAAGCACCCCTTTTTGAGAACGATGCAAAAATACAATGTATTTTCTATTTGTGAAACAATTAATGCATTATTATTCTAGCGGTGGTTTTCTTCTCAAATACTTTTTATGCGCATTTTTTTGTTTGCTCTCAATCCTCTTGCTTATTGCGGATCGACTGGGTTTTGTGGGTCTTCTTTTTTTGGGAAGGGTTAGACTTTGCTTGATCAAATCGAAACATCTTTTGATCGCTATTTCTTTGTTTTTATGTTGTGACCTGGTCTTATCACAGCATAAAATTAACTGATGGTCTTTTGTCAATCTTGAAGACAACTTTTCTTTTAGCAGTTCTTTTTCTCTAAGATTTAAAGCATTTGAATCTTGTAGGTTAAAAGTCAACTCTATTTTGGTTGAAACTTTATTCACGTGTTGCCCTCCTGCTCCTGAACTTCTTACAGCTTTAAAGTTTAATTCCTTTGTAAATTCTTCTCGATTCATACTTGTTGCTTACTTCTTTAAAAGTTGATCAATTTCTTTGACGGCTTGGTGAAAGCGTGTTTTTTTATCGCCTTTCAAAAGAATATAAGGTTTCTTGTATTTGTCTAAGGCATGTTTAAAAGCCATAAACATTTCTTCTCTCTGGGTTGGCCGATCTCTCAAGTCATCTGCCTCCCAAGGGGTATCAATATAGGTTAGCAAGTACAAGTCATATTGGTTTTCTAAGGCATATTTTTCTAATTCTTTGTCCACAAAACCGTCGTAATAAGCCTCAGAATAGACCTTTGTTTCCAATAAATCAGTGTCAAAAATCAATAGTTTATTGGCTTCTTTAGCGAGTTTATTCTCTAATTTCATTTGACCATTAGCAATGGGTATGATGTCTTTTATTTCGCATACTTTCTTTGTTTTGTCCCATTTCTCTTGTAAGTATGCTCTAGAAAACTCTGGAACACAAGCTGTTTTGTAATGCGCAGACAACTGAACAGAGAGTGTCGTTTTACCTGTCGATTCTGGACCAAACAAAACAATTTTAACTAGATTGTTTGGGTGTTGTTTAAGTTTTTTCTCCATGCCAAATAACCTTGAACGGCCAGTATTGTGAAAATTAAATATTGTAAGGATAGCATTCCTAAACCTCTATATGCGTACAAGGGCACAGTAATGAGATCAGCAAAAATCCAAAGCATCCAATTTTCTATTTTTTTATTTGCCATGTACCACATGGCTGTAAAGAAAATTCCAGAGGTAAAAACATCGATATAGTTTTCAGTTTTGAGATCATATCCAAAATATACATATACAATAGAAGTAATGAACATGGTAATCAAAACCATAAAAACACCTATTCTTTTTTCTGTTGATGTAGTCCTAGAAATAGGCACAATGGTTTTATTGTTTTTCTTTCTAGACCAATTCCACCAGCCATAAATACTCATAGCGGAATAGTAAAAGTTCATCATCATGTCTCCAAAATATTGTGCTTTGTACAGTAAATATACGGTAATCACTGTGGCAACCAACCCCACTGGATAAACCAATATGTCTTCTTTTTTAGAATAGACAACGCTTGCAATTCCAAACACAAAAGCAACAGCTTCTAACAAAACATCACCCGTGGAGGTATCTTGATAGGCGCTTAAAAAAAAATTAAAAATGTGGTTCATAATGACTCCTATCGGATTTGACTAGTTTTAAATTGAGGACAACATTTTCTTGAGCCTCAAATGTACTTTCGATCTCTTTTGTTAGAAAAGACATGACCTCGTTATACTCCCCATAAATTTGTGTGCTCATTGGGTTCTCTAATACTGTGAATTTTGAAGCTCTCAATCTTTTGATAAAAGTAATGATATGGCTTTCAAAATCTTGATCTAACGGTAATAAAGTAATTTCAATAGAAACTTTCATATTGTTTTCAAATAATAAGGTAAAAGTAAGCATCCTTTTTTAGTTCCTCTAACAACCCTCAAATTATATTAATCACATTTTGGGTATGACTTGTGGCCATCGTCTTTAAAATTATTTTACCACATACTTCATCATTGTTAGTTATAAACTTTATCTTCGTCTCGATGGATACTGCAACTGTAAGACAACTTAAAACCGAATTAAACGGTCTGGATAGAAATGAACTTATTGAGATTGTTTTAAGGCTATCTAAATTTAAAAAAGAAAACAAAGAATTACTAACCTATTTACTTTTTGAATCTGATGATGAACAAGATTATATCAAAGAAATCAAAATAGAAATAGACGAGGCTTTTGAGAAAATAAACCCCAATTCTTATTTTTACATAAAAAAAAGTATTAGAAAAATTTTAAAAAGTATCAAAACTTACATACGCTATTCCAATGTAAGAGAAACAGAGGTAGAACTCCTTTTGTACTTTTGTAAAAAGTTACGTATCATGAGCCCTTCTATGACAAGAAACCAGCAGTTAATTAATATTTTCTCGAGAGAAATTAAAAACATTGAGAAAAAAATTAAAACGTTACATGAAGATTTACAACATGATTATTTTCATCTTCTAGAAAACCTCAAAAGTTAGTCCTCACCCTTTATTGAAAGTCGTACTGCAAATAAATAGAGATTGAAATTATGAATTCTTTTATTTATATTTATAAAAAATATAAACCTCATGAAAAAATCTATTTTACTTGTAATGACAACGGTTTTGTTTACCAGTTGTAGTGTCATTAGACCTGGACAGGCAGGAATCAAACAAACTTTAGGTAAATTTAAAGGAAACGTCGAAACCCAAGGAATTGTCTTCTACAATCCAATTATTAGTAAAGTTGTAAAAGAATCAATCAAGACCAACAACATCAAATTGTTTTTAACGCTACCAAGTAAAGAGGGACTTAGTGTTAATTCTGAAATCTCTATTCTGTATCGTTTGGAGGCAGATAAATTGACCTCTGTATTGCAAAACTTAGGAAAAGATTATGAGTCTGTTGTAACTAGTGTTTTTAGATCTGCCGCATCTGATGTCTGTGCACAATTTTATGCCAAAGATATGCATTCGGGTATGCGTTCAAAAATTGAGTCAGAAATCATGAAAAAAATGAAGCTCAACATAGAAAAACAAGCCGAAGGTATCAATTTGATTTCTGTGCTGATGAAGAGAATTCAACTTCCAAATGGTTTGGCGAAATCTATTGAGAGAAAACTACAAGCAGAGCAAGATGCCATGAGAATGGAATTCGTTTTGCAACAAGAAAAACTAGAAGCTGAAAGAAAAATCATCAACGCGACAGGTGAAAAAGATGCTCAAAAAATATTAGCAGAAGGACTAAGTGATCAGATCATAAAATTAAACACAATTGAAGCGTTTAAAGAACTGTCAAAATCTCCCAACACAAAAATTATCATCACTGATGGTAAGACACCGATCTTGCTATCTAACGAGTAAAAGGAATTCAAATCCATACCCAAAAAAAAGCGCTCGAAGTAATTTGAGCGCTTTTTTTGGTTTTGATCA
>Ga0209555_10002910_pt1 | contig 11777 bp, 21 predicted proteins | sample SaaInl85LU_5_DNA_FD_184643 | JGI IMG/M metagenome (GOLD analysis project Ga0209555, IMG submission 184643) | Marine microbial communities from expanding oxygen minimum zones in the Saanich Inlet - ESP_85LU_5_DNA (SPAdes) (version 2) | ecosystem: Environmental > Aquatic > Marine > Intertidal... | reverse complement strand
TGTAACATTTGTTACTGTTTTAATGATGACTGTTGTCGCATACGCTGAAGTAAATGATTATCAAGATATGTTAGAACAACAACAATATTCTGAACAACATCAGTGTCTTTCATTAAACCTTTATCACGAAGCACGTGGAGATAGTCGTTTAGGTCAACGTGCTGTTGGCTTTGTTACACTTAATCGTGTATATGATAATCGTTATCCTTCTACAATTTGTGATGTTGTTTATCAAGCACATTTAGACGGTAATGGAAATCCTCGTCGTAATCAATGTCAATTCTCTTGGTATTGTGATGGCAAATCAGATACACCACGTGATTTAGTTATGTGGGATGAAATTCAATCTCTTGCACATGAGATCATTGCGCAATACGGAACAGTTGAGGACTTTACAGAGAGTGCTGTCATGTATCACGCATCTTATGTAAACCCTTATTGGGCATCATCTTATGACCGTACTGTTCGTATCGATACACATATATTTTACAAATAAATAACAAAAAGTATACTAAATATTCTGCACCGGAGTGATAAATGAAAATATTAATTATGGGTTTGCCGGGTTCAGGAAAGACCTGGCTTGCTCAACGATTGCAAAAGAAATTAAACTGCGCTTGGTTCAATGCAGATAAAGTGCGTGAACAAGCAAACGATTGGGAGTTTGGTGAAGAAGCACGTATTCGTCAAGCAAGACGTATGCGCAATATTGCTAACTACGAAAAGGGTGAAGGTCGTATTGTAATATGTGACTTTGTTTGTCCAACAGCATTAACACGTCATATCTTTGAAGCAGATTACACAGTGTGGATGGACACTATTGATGAAGGAAGATTTGATGACACGAATAAGATGTTTGAAAAACCTGACCTCTCAACAGTAAACTATCACGTGTCACAATGGTTTGACGATACGCACGACACTTTAGCTGTTGCAGTAGAGCGACACATTTTAGAGGGGCGTGAATGAGTGATGTGTCAAAGAAACGTCACCTAGCAAAAGCGATAACTTGGCGTATTATTGCAAGCATAACAACTGCATTGATTGCATTTGCTTTTGGTTTGCCTCCTAAGGCAGTTGGCGGAGTATTTGTTGCAGACCTTATCATTAAGTTTGTTTTATATTATGGACATGAACGACTATGGTACAAATACATTAAATTTGGAGTGAAGAAAGATGTTTGATTATAAAAAGCCGACAGTACAAATGTTGGGACGTTGGCAGCCGTGGCATGATGGACACACAGAATTGTTTAAACGTGCCCATGCAATCACAGGACAAGTTGTGATTATGGTGCGTGATGTGTACAATTATGATGGCGATGCAGGTGCAGGACGTACAGCAAAACAAGATGATAATCCGTTTGGCATGATTCAAGTCATCGAAAATATCGACAAAGCGTTAAGCCCTCTTGGATTTGAAAACGGATATGATTACATGGTTCTAGAAGTGCCAAACATTGTAGATATTTCATATGGACGTGGCGTAGGATATACGTTCACAGAACACGATCTTGGTTCAGATATACATAACATTAGTGCGACTAAAATTCGTGCTGAGATGAGAGAAAAGGGCGAGTTGTAATGAATCTTAAAGATTTAACATGGGAAAATCATAAGAGTGCTGAACGTAAAAAGTTCGCTTCTATTCTTATGAGCGGTAAGATTTCTCCTTCACTTTATTACAAATATCTGACTAATCAGTATTACATGTATGTGATGCTTGAGGAGAGTTTGCGTGTTTGTGGATTTCCAAACCACAAAGTGTTTCGTGCAGCCCGTATTCGAGATGATTTGCAAGAACTTGAAGAAGAATATGGATTTGTTTATGATCCTGCTAATATTTGTCCTGTTACGTCTAAGTACGTTACGCATGTCGAAAACCTCCAGAAAAACGAAGACATTGATGGGTTGATTGCTCATATGTATGTGCGCCACTTCGGCGATATGTACGGTGGTGCGATGATTGCAAAGAAAGTCCCAGGCTCTGGTAAGATGTATGAGTTCGAAGATAAAGAAGAATTAAAAACAGAGTTGCGTGCTATGCTAAACGATGATATGGCAGATGAAGCAAATCGTTGCTTTGAGTACGCTATACGCCTATTTGAGGAGCTGGCAGATGAGTGATGATTGGGATAATTACACAGACGAATCTATTTTTACTATTGACACGGAGCCTGTTCCCGTATATAATCATCTTATTAAACTGGGTCAGTTTTACATTGATCATTTCTCAGCAGAAGGAGAAGAAGAATATGAAGAAGGCATGGACAAATTTAATCAACCGGGTTGGGTTAATCGTGTGTGGAGTAACCAATACTACCGTAGAGCACACGTTGATATTGTTGATGCTAGGAGCAGTAAGGGCATTTGGATGATGCACGTGTGCGTCTTTCCTCACATTGGATCAGACGCACCTATCTACGGCTTCGATGTTGTAGCAAGTAAGAAGCTAATGACCGGAGCATTTCACGACTTCAGTCCCACAACAAATAGCACACATGAGATGATGGATTACTTTAAAAACAAAGTATCAACACTGCAATGGAAGCGTGAACGTGAACTGCCGGATTGGGCAAAAGCAATTTTTTCTGATGATATGATGGCTGCGGGTGCTGTTAAACAACCACACGAAATTCGACAAGTTATCAAAACAGCGATGGAAACATTATCTTACTATACTAATCATGTTGGCAATTATCGTGGTAACAGTGAAAATGAACTGACGATTTTAGCACAGAATCGTTATGCTCATTATCAAAAACAAAATCCTCATACTCCACGTGTGATGAAGTCTCTAGGGCTTAATGAAGAAGATGTTGATGCATTTATACAACACTGTCTTTTTCCTGAAATTAAAACTTGACAAAATAACAGTTCTATGTTATAAATAAACCTGTAATCGTTGATGCGAGACGAATACGTTACTGGACCCGGGTGCGATACCCGGCACCTCCACCATAAGGACACGGTTGTTAATAGTGTTAAAGAGAGTAAAGTTACTAGTTGAAAAGTTCACTGAAGCGTGGACGGCATGCATGATTTGCATGGTTCAAGGTGATGTCACATCACTAACAATAAGTCACGCTGTCACAGCAAGTAAGACAGGAACACTCACAGGTGTTGCTATGGTAGTTGCAAGTTTTCTACCGTGGGATAATAAGTGGGTCGGCATTTTTCTTACTGGACTTTTCACTATGATTGCAGACATTATTATACACCCAACTCACTTCGGACCTGAATGGTTAGAAGCGGTCTGCACAGGCTTTGGTGCTATGATGTTAGCACTGATTTACAGCCGTGTCTTTATGATGGGGGTGAAATAGGATCGACAGGACGGAATAGTTGAGAAGAGATTACCGTGGTGGCTTACGATATTCGGCCAAACAAACTAAATGCAAACAATAATTTTGCACCATCTGAGTTTGCCCTAGCGGCATAACCACAGGGGGAGCGTCCACTGCCTAGCAACAGAAGTGTGGACATTTCATATGAAATAACAAGAAAGGATTCTTAAATGAAATTTGTAGTAGCAGCCGCAGCATTAGCACTAACAGCATCACCGTTGGTAGCGGCTGATTTGGGTACAACAGGTATTTCTCTAGGTGGAGAAGCCGTTGCAGAGTATAACATTGACGCAGAGAATTTGTCTCTTGTTGTAACTCCTGAAGTCTCATATGACTTTACTGGATATTTTGTTGCATCAGCAGCAACTGATTTGACCATCTATGATGGCGAATTTACGGAAGCAACTTTTGAAGTTCTTCCTGTCATTGATTTCCGTGTTGAGCGTGAAGTTATGGCAAATGTTACAGCGTATGGCGAAATGTCATATGACCTGGAAGCACAAGAACGTGGCGACGCCACAGTAGGCATGTCGTTTAACTTCTAAGATAGTCATACCTGATATCAGTATCACAAGGGCGACTTTATTGTCGCCCTTTATTTATTTTATGGTTGACAATATTCAATAATACTGTTAATATAACAACATGGAAATCTTAACGATATGTGCAATTCTTGTGCTAGGGTATGTTGCATCAAAACTAATTATCCCTACGATAAAGATAGTTTTGATGCTTTTCTTATATTCTTTGCTGGGAAATTTTTTATTTCATTTTATAATGCAGTTGATATAAATAGTTAATCATTAACACTTTAAAGGATAACATATTATGAACACACAAAATTACATTTGCTCTTTTTATTGTCCGGATGAGAGAGGAAATCTTCGTGGCGACGTTTTGTATAGTAATGAATATGGATGTTATGTTATTAACTACTATGATGAACAAGATTCATTAGTGTGGGCTGAAAGCGTTAATGAAGTTAGTTCAGTAAACGAACATTCGTTTATCTTATCATAAAGGAGAGTATAATGACAACAGAAAATGTATGGTTAGAGATGAAGGCATTAGATCCTGAAGTCGTCGCAACGTTTTGGAGAAAAATGCAGGATCCTGATGATGAAGCGGCATACATTATGGCATCGTGCGAAGTTGTTATTGATGCAGAGTCAAGATATATCGAATTTGTTTTGCCGAATAGTATTCAAGTTAGAGAATACAATGATCTTGATATTGATGAAATTATTCAAGTTGGCAAAGATTGGTCAGAAGGAAAAATTAATATTAATGAGTAAGAGTGAAATTGAAGCTGCTCTCCAGCCAGGTTTAAACGCCGAAAAAGTGATGAAAGATATTCAAAAATATATTGTCTCTGATGAATCATCATATATCGATGCACTGGTTGAGTATGCAGAAAAAAATAATATTGAAATGCAATTGCTTGGCGATATAATCAAAAGAGCTCCTGCCCTAAAAGCTAAAGTTCGTGAGGACGCTGAGGCATTGCGGTTGTTAGAAAAAACATCAAGGTTGCCATTATAAATGTCAAAAATTTATTCTACTAGAGATGCATATAACACATATGTGCAATTTTTAGCTTTGAAAAAACATTTCAGTGATGAGAAGTATGATTATTTTAAATACAATGGTAAAATTAAGACGTCTGTAAATTCATTCGAGACCAAAAAAGATAAATTCTTTTACTATAAACTTTCAAAAAGATCAGATGCTAAAGAATTTACACTGTCAAATTTATTGCACAATCCTAATATTTGGATAGGTGAAATGATTGGCAGTGATGAATGTGAAAAGATCTATACTGAGTGGGTTAAGCGTCAGCAAAGTTTGACATACACATTCAAATCAGACCTTTCACAAATTGATGATGATTTTGATTCTAACTTTGTTGTGCAAGATGGTCAACATCCTAAACTAGTTAGAGCATTTAATCAAAATCGCATCTCACTTGAAACGCTTATTATCCTTATGGATCTATCGGGTGTTTCAAAATATTGGGAAAAAAATATTTCTGATAATATAGTGTTTCCTGATATAAATAAACTATGTGTCAAGTATAAACCTTTCCTAACATACAACAAGGAAAAAATGAAACAAATAGTGGTTGACACATTTAAGTAAATAACGTATATTACGCAAACACAACGCAATACATCGTCATACAAGGAGAATATATATGACAACATCTTTTAGCGCTCTTAAGCAAGCACGTACATCTTCATTCGACAAGTTGAATTCTCAACTTCAGAAGATGGGCTCTCAATCATCAGCTGGCGGCGATGATAATTTCTGGAAACTTGAAGTAGATAAAGCGGGTAACGGTTATGCAGTTATTCGATTCCTTCCTGCACCTAAAGGCGAGGATATGCCTTTTGTTCGCAAGTGGGATCACGGTTTCCAAGGTCCAGGTGGTTGGTATATTGAAGATTCATTGACAACATTGGGTCAAGACGATCCTGTCTCTGAATACAATAGTCAGCTCTGGAATTCAGGCGTAGAATCAAACAAAGATATTGCACGTAAGCAGAAGCGTCGTCTTTCGTTTATCGCAAACATCTATGTTGTTAAGGATCCTGCTAATCCTCAAAATGAAGGTCAAGTCAAGCAATACAAATTCGGCAAGAAGATTTTCGACATGCTGAATGATGTAATGAATCCGCAGTTTCCTGACGAAGCGCCTATCAACCCATTCGACTTCTGGGAAGGTGCAAACTTTAACCTGAAGGCACGTAATGTCGAAGGTTATCGCAACTACGATAAGTCAGATTTCTCTGCACCAGGTGCGCTCGTAAAACCTGATGGTTCAGCAATGTCTGATGAGGAACTCGAAGCAATTTGGGAATCGCAAGGTTCTCTGCAAGAGTTTGTCGATCCTAAAAACTTCAAGTCGTACAATGAACTGAAAGCAAAACTGTATAAGGTTCTAGGACTTGATGGCAGTGCTAGCGCACCCACAAATACTGCTGAGGACGACGAACCTGAGATGGATTTCACTCCTAAGTTCAAGGAGCAAGCTGCCCCTGCAATGCAAGAAGCTGCGCCATCTCAAGCGTCAAACCTTTCATCAGATGATGATGATGAGTTTGATTTGAGTGTCTTTAGTAAACTCGCAAATGATTAATTTGTGACGTTATACTGACACGGGAAAGGGCGGCGAAAGTCGCCCTTTTTTCATTGAAACGGGAGTGTAGTATTGCTCAACGATGAACTATGATCAACTGTTTGGAATATATTTGTGGTTGAATTGTTATACGTAGGTGATGCAACAGAAGTATGTGCTGGTGATGAGCTTATTACAGTAACAGGGGCCGGGCCGGGCACTCTAAAGTTTGCTAATGTTGCATTAAATGCATTAGCAGCAGCTATTTCAGCAGCAGTTGCGCCGATATAATCATCTGTTGTTACGCCAGGTGCTGTAGGTGCTACAGAAGACACAGGGGCAGCAGTTGAGTTGCGATTGACGAAATATCTAGTTAATCTATTATAATCAGATGTATATTCATCTCGCATTGTTCCGTCTGCATTATAAAGGTCGCCGTATGTGTTCATCCACTCACCTTGATCTCTCTGTTGGGCCATCGACGCAATTCCTTGAGCAGTTATTTCAGGCATTGGATCAACGGACCTTGGGGCAATCGTACCTTGTGCGGTCAGCACAGGTGAACTAGCATCAATACCTGCACTTTCAGCAATTGCTGCTTTTATTGCAGCATCAATTTCAGGCGGTGGTGCCGATTCTGCTCCGCCATAAGCAAAACTTGCCATTTCACCACCCAACCAACTGCCTGCAAATCCACCTAAGGCACCGCCCGCTAGTAAACCTGCAACAGTACCCCATGGCCCAATGCTTGTTCCAAATGCTCCTATGATTGCACCTGCAAGGGCTGCGCCACCAATACCACCTAAAAGACCTCCAACTACACCTCCTGACGCCTCAGTTTTTTCAGCTGTGCTATAGTTTGCATAGTCACCTTGTCCTGACCATATTTGCCACAACTGATAAGCTGAATATGCATATCCTGCTATGGCCAATCCTCTCATTAGCATTCGCAATTTGGGATTATTTACAGAACTTATTTTTTCATCTAAATTGTTTTTGTCTGTTATTTCATCAAGCAATTCGGTTAATGCCTCATTAGAAACAGTACCTGATCTTCCAGAACCTTGCGCATAATTATATGAATATCGACCGGTTTGATCGTTGAGGGTTCTTATTATTCCTCTACTTCTTAATTGATCATCTGGAAGATTTTGTAATACGTTTGCTCTTATTCCTGCACCTTTTGCATTACCTCTTGTGCCGCCGCTCGTGTTATCCATATCATCGGGCGTGATAGGAGGCAATCGCATTCTTGATATTCCAGCAGAAACTGCTCTGAAAATCATTCCAGGAAGATAGATTGCTAATAATCCGCCGATCCCAGCAGCAATATTGCCCCAAAACACAGGGTCAAGCTCTGTGCCGAACATATTATTAAACCCTTCAACCATATCTGCACCGAAAGGTATTAGAGCGCCTATAACAGCGCCTGCAAGAGCTAGTCGTCTGCCGAACATTGATCCGATAAAGCCCCATGTTGCAGCACTGCCTAATGATTCAGCAAAAGTCGCTTTCCAACCTTGTTCACCTTCATTTTCTTCAGTTGCAGGATCATCGAAAAAGTTTTCAATGCTTTTTTGAACAAAGTTGCCGATTGCAGTTGCAATTAAAGTTCTCCATCCCAATCCGACCATAGTTTTGACTATGCCTGCAATTGACAATCCTCCTATTACGGTTGATAGAAGTTGACCGATTGAGTTTGCTGTTTGTTCATCATCATTATCACTATCATTATTATTGTTATTTTTAACTTCAGGTGTTTGAGGTGCAACTGCATCAGATACGTCTGATGCAAGACGTTCTTTTCGTGCTTCGTCATTATAACGATCTTTATCTTCTGTATACCTTTGGATTTGTAGTTTATACATCCCGTCCAATGTTTTAGTTTGGAGAGAAAGATTTTTTTCCATAGACAAGAACAAGCCGCCGAGTTTATCTCGCAGTTCATTATTTCGTCCTTCGGACAACGTAATTAATTGTTGTTCAGCCACAGTTTGCCTCTATCGTTTATTAGCTTGCGCTTGTTTTTGTTCTTCTATGTAATCCATCAACAAATCAATATACAAATCACGTTCATACGGTATTAAGTTTTCAATCTCGCTTATTTGATATTTATGATGTTGCGCCAATGCAAATATGTTTTTATAATAAATGCCGAGATTAATGTGGCACAACATTAGATAAAAAAATTCTCCAATCCTTCCAATGGAACAGATCTTTTTTCACCTTCTGGGGTTTCCCATTCAGCGTTGTACGTCACTTTAGGCATGTTTTCAAAAAAATCTTTTAACTTGTCGATTGCCAATTTAGGCAAGTCATCAACAAAATCAATAACATCTTTATCAGTAAAATCTGATAGTTTGTATATCTGATCACCATTCACAACAGATTCGATACATGCGATCATCATGTTAAACAGTGTTTCAACATTATTTTCTCGCAAACTTTTTGCCATATACATTTCTTTAATTGATGGATATCGAAGTTGTAAGATGTAATCGTCCGTCACATGAATGGTTTTGTAATTTTTTTCAGGATATGTGATGTCTAATTTATCAATATTAAACTCAAGATCAATAGGATCATTTGTTACAGGATCTTTGATTCTAAATTCTATAACGTTATTAATAGATTTTGCACGAATTTGAAGCATTAAGAATTCTATATCAAACATTGCTAAAGATTCTACATCAATGTCATCCACAATGCAGTTGTTTAACAACTGTTGTAATGATAAAATGATTGTATCCCAATCACCCGATTCTTGAGCGATAAGTAAATTCTTTTCCTCTTTTACAGTAAAAGGACGAAATTTAATGTCTTGGTTTGTTGAAGGAATGGTTGCCTTGAATAAAGGCATGTCGACTTTAGGTAATCCCATAGTATAATCTCCTAATGATTAAAAATTGTCAAGAATAGTGTTCAATCTATCAACTTGTCTCACAGCATCTAAAATTGATTTTGGTTTTCTTATTGATGATAATGCGTTTCCGATTGTATTCAGCTGAGACAATCGGCTTAAGAATCCTAACCCACCATCAGCTGAAGAATTGCGCTGACCTTGTTTCATGCCTGATGTTAACATTCTATCAAATGTAAACGTTACAGGAAGTAGCATTACTTCGGCTTGATTTTCCCACGCAAGAGATATTTCGCCAACATTTGTTGGGAATGCTCCTGCAAATGAATGTTCGAATGTAAACTCTCCAGAATTATATGAATACATCGTCACGTTAATAGTTGCTTCATAATTTTCTTTGTATTCCATAAAGAATTTTTTACGACCATCGACTGTTGAGTTGGGTATTGATGAATCGTAGTTAACGATTGATTGCATCCATCTTTGAAAATACGTTAATGTTCTGTATCCAGAATCAACCATAAACACCATGGGTAATTGGTTGAATTGCATACCAGATGGACGTCTATGAGGATTACCATATCCTTCAGGTTGAACGGATGCAGTTTGCAAATCTAAAGACGGGATCTGAGCCGATCTGCAAAGAAACGTAAGCATCCTTGAATACTCGATAGGTTCATTTTCCTCAAGTCCGTCAAGCATTAAAGTTTGCAATGTATTAGGAAGAGTGATTTCGACAACAAACAGATTGTTGACGGATAAACCTACTTTATTTACTTCTGATCTGAAATCATTTATGTTAAATGCCATTTCTATCTTCCTAAAATTGCTTTTCTTGAGTCTCTGAATACTGTTGTTTTTCTTGCACCCTGGAATCTTTCTGTCGGCAAGAATAATGCAATATCCCACTCGGATGGGTAAATATAAAGTAACCTTGACTTTAAATGATCTGTCAAATAATGTTTGACACAAGGTTTAAATAGTTCGAATTTTGAAGCTGAATTCAACACATCATAACTCAATTTAAGTTTTGTTGACTCATCATATCTTGAGTTATTCGTAACATCATATAAAGCGTCCATGAGTATCGCTCTTTGTGGATATCCCAAATAGTGTAAATTGATCCCCATAAACCCACCTTTTACTTTTCTATAAGGAAATATGAGAGGGAATCTGTCATAATATGGCAACGTCGCTTTATGTTTAGCATCATAATAAAACATATACATATTGCCCAATAGAGGTTTTGATGTTAATCTATCTGCGTCTTGACGCATTAATCTACCTTCATTAACACGTGAATATGATTGTGCAGTGTTTCTGTACCACTCACGTGCTTTAGATTCACGTGCAGGAACTTGCCCTGCACGTACACCCTTGGTTAGAATTTCGTCAAATAATGTTGCCATATTACTTCATCATTTCCTCAGCTTCTTGCACATCTTTTGGATCTACAACACCTTCACTCATCAATTTCTGACGATTCGCTAAGTGCGCAACTTCAACGTCAGCTTTATTTTGTCCGTGATATTTAACAGCGTGACCTTCTTCGATTAGAATCTCAGTAACAAGACGCTCTTGACCTTCCCACTCTTCTAGAATAAAATCTCCCAGAATACGTCCGAACTTGCCTTTCATATCCTCGCCGTCTTTTGCAGCAAACGTTTTTAAAATGCAATCTTTACCAAGCAATTCTTTCAAACGTGCTTTTGATGCTAGTCCAAATACCTTTTCTACTTTATCGCTTGTGCGTGATTCTGGTGTGTCGATGCCCATAATACGTACACGTTCGTCTTTTAGCCAAACGCCAAATCCAAGATCGATGTCTACGTCAACAGTATCGCCATCGACAACTTTTACTAATTTTGCTCTATACTCGTACATATTAATCTTCTTTCTTCCAGAATGTCCATGCACCGTATGCAATAGCACCATACGCAACTAAAGATGCTATAGGTTTAAAAATTAAAAACGCAACACCTGCGCCAATAAGAACCGCACCATCAAGTGTCGTTCTTTCTGTCATTCTTTTCATTAGCCAGTTCATCTGTCTTCTCCTTTTTATCGGATTTATTTCCGAAAATTCTATCCCATCCGTCAGCATATTTTTGATTTGATGCTTTTGATCTTAGTGCATCTCCCGTCACATCATTTTTAGCGGTCATATAAATCCTCGTTAATGTTATTTATCCTCAAGTCGTTTGATACGTTCTTCTAATTCATCAATCTTTGAGGTTATTTTAGGGTAATTTCTGCGCCACGCATTTGGATCGTTTTGAAGCCATGTCCAGCCCCAACGGATTGCCAAATACTCTAATGTTGCATCAAACTTACCCACTGCCCACGTTGCCATTCTCGTATCTTTGAACCAAAATAAGAATGCAGCGCCTAAAAGTGACCCAGCAATCGCTGTGTAAATCCACAACGTGTCGCCAAGCATTTTTTCAATTAGC
>Ga0209555_10002908_pt1 | contig 11788 bp, 11 predicted proteins | sample SaaInl85LU_5_DNA_FD_184643 | JGI IMG/M metagenome (GOLD analysis project Ga0209555, IMG submission 184643) | Marine microbial communities from expanding oxygen minimum zones in the Saanich Inlet - ESP_85LU_5_DNA (SPAdes) (version 2) | ecosystem: Environmental > Aquatic > Marine > Intertidal... | reverse complement strand
CCTCTATCGGTAGTTTTACCACCTTAACGAGGTGTCCGGTAGTATTAGACCACTTCAGTAATCAGCGAATCTGGCATAGGTCGCTGACCACGTTAGCATTCAGGCTATTAAAGGTGGCAACGGCCAGCTGGAGTTCAATGCCATTGGGTAGGCGTAACAGGATCTGGTCCTGACTGGAAGATTGGGAGACCACCTTGATAGGCACGAAGTCAGTGGTAGTGGGCTTGGAGCGAGTGGGGCGAGGAGCATCAATCAAGTTCTCTCGTTGAAAGCGTCGCTTCCACAGGCTGAACACCTTGTCGGTCAAGCCATGCTTACGGCAATAATCGGCCTGTGTGCCACCGGATTGCTGCCATGATTCGATGTGGGCTTTCCATTGTGCTTGAGTAAAGCGTTTGCGTGATTTCATCTTCAACCTCCTGGGTGATCATGTGATTGGAGGTTAGAGATTGGGAGGGGCTTTGCCTAGAGGCGGTTTATCGGGCGCTTACAATAATCACGCCATCATTTGGAGCGAGCACAGTAGTTATATTATTGGCTTCATAAGAAACCTCAGCGCCAGTCATATCGTGCCACAACCGCACTTGCTGAAAATGCTCAGTAAATGTGTACTCGAACCAATCACTGTCCACTTCGCTATCAAAGTTACCTTCTAGCTTGAGATGTCCAGTAAGTGGTGTAGCTTGAGCTTGAAAATTGTTAGGTTCGTGAAGGTCAGGAATCCCGCCCCCCATAAATGCACCAGCAATATACTGAGCGTTGGTTCCACCCACAGCCTCAACGAGCATGATATAGCTGCCTGGAGTGACTCTAAGCGCAGTGCCTTCAGCGTCTTCGACGCCATCAGTAAAGAGCGGGTTTGCTTGCTCTAAAAGGGTTAAAGTGCCTTCGGTTTCATTCCAGCGATAAAGTGTCAAATCAAATTGGTTACCGGTATACCCAAGAATAAATGGACTAATCGAAGCATCTCTATCCATAACAATAGAATGACATCCATATTGTCCTGGGGACAATTCTACTGGACCCGCGAAAGCTTCATAGTCAAATCCATTTTGTTCAAGCTGAAAATTCAGTGGTGGGCAGGTTAGATCAACTGGCTCTTCTTCTTTAATACAGGCATGAGGGTCTACTTTGGCTGAGTTAACCGGTGCATATTCGATATGTAATGAGGACTCAGCCAGAGCAATAACTTCTCCTTCAGAAACCGTATCACCCACGGATTTGCTAACACTACCTTCTTGAAGGCCAGCCACCAAAATTACGTTAGAGCCATTATCCTGAATCATTACGTAATGGCCCCAGCCTTTCGCCGAAACACCACTATTCACGCTTGTATCGGGCAATGATCGAACGTCATTTCCTATCGCGACAATTTGTCCAGCCAATGGTGAAAGTACATTTTCTCCAACGGTACTCGAGTAATCCACGCCTAGATAATCGATTGAGCTAAAATCTGTCGTTTTATTCAAAGCTGATAGCGGGGCTGCTAGTGGTTCCGCCAAACAAGCTGCCGAAGTATTATCTATCGGTGTCTCTGAGCTAACTGGTATTGCTGCTACAACGAAAACTACTTCATAAGTTTCATCACTTGTTCGTCTATTACTGACAATCTCAGGTGAAATGACGGCTGAAATGCTATTTGAAGCAGCTTCGAATTCTGATCCGACTTTTTCGAAATTATCAAATACTCCAGCGCCACCATCTTGAAGACTAGAGACAAATAAAGCTGGCTTTACGCCTGAATCCAACCCCCCCACGTATTCACCATCAAGCAGCATTTCCACTGAAATCGGTTTGACTAACGCTTCGGAGGATGCGCTAAATTGAACGGCATAAGGCATTATTGCCCCGGTGTTAAATACGCGCGTATTCTCCTCAAAAAGCTCAGCCATATTGTCTGAAGCTATTCTTTCGAGCTTCATCGTTTGGGGCGTTGCTACAGCGCCAGCTGGCACGTTTACGTACGCCGTATCAGCAACTAATAAAGATCCTCCCGCTGAATCAACTGTCACTTCCGCAGGTGTTGGCTCGAAAAATACCTTCTCTGTGATTTTTCCAGATACTGTTCGTTCACAGCTTGAGTTAGATGAGCAGCTTTCTGTTTCCCAGCGTCCAACACTGTAGCCTTCATTGGGTGTAGCTGTAATCGTTACTGGTGCCGAATGACACCAAGGGATAGCTACCGAAAGGTATGAAAGAAAATGCGTGGTCAGAATTCATGATATCTTCCTTGATAAACGAAATGGAACGTTCGTATTGACTGAACATTAACCTGAATCCTTCACTTAACTCAATACTGGCATTATATACAGTGTTGGATCGTCCTTCAACGCATGATTTATGATTACTGGCGGGTTAGTTGAAGTACGATAAGGAAAGACTGCTCCGCAAGATAGCGCGATCTAAACGCTACATAGGCGGTTTAATACGCCCAGAAGCAATCCCCTCCAGCAGTTCAAATTCGTCCATCGCCATAATTTTATCAATGGTTTTATGGCCCATGCTTTGAGCCATTTCAAGTACAGCTTGAGTAGCGGCTTTCAATTGAATGGATTGCTTCAGCAACCGGCTAACTTCTGTCGCTTGATCAGCGGTTAGATTTTCTTTTTGCCAGCGATACAGCTGTTTCTCAAAGAGTTCGATATGCTCCAGCTGCTCGTTGTAGACCTTAGCAACTCGATTTAAGGTGTGATCATCCATAACATGTGGTTTGGCCTGAGCAGCTCGAAGATTAACTAGCTGATCTTCGGTAGCTGATAACATGCCATCAACGCTTTCGCTTACGATGGGTAGCATTGAGATGGGTTGCCAATTGGGTTCATTATTCATAGCAAACTCCTTTTTATTATTCTTTTGATACTTGCTGGATTTTAGACCGAGAAATGAAAAAGCCGTCACGGTGGACGGCTTTCTCGCCTAACACTGGTTGGCTAACTGAATAGCGCCAGCAGAAAGGTAAGTAGTTAGTAAAGTCTACGTGAGTTGTATGAGCCAAGCAACCAAACGATTTATTCTATAAAGAGCACTGTAAATTCAATAAGTTAGAGCTATTAGGATGAGATTTTAGCGCCCTCACGAGGATAAGACTATAAAAACGACCTTGAATGTATTACCTGATGGTATTACCATGTTTTAGAAAGTAACAAATGCTAACGGAGGCACCCAATGAGCATCGTGACAACCAAGGGGCAGGCAACGATTCCGAAGTCTGTTCGAGACTTTCTAGGCATAACACCTGGCGTTAGCAATGTAGAGTTCGTTGTGGTTAATGATCATGTTGAGCTAGTCAATAAAGACCTTGATAACCCTTTTGCTGCGGTAAAAGGCATCACTAAGGGCAAACTATCTACGGATGAAATCATGGATATGACTCGTGGATAAGGTTTTCGTTGATGCTTGTGTGTTGTTAGATATTTTCAACGAAGATGAGAACTTTTGTGATTGGTCGATCCAAACGCTAAATACACTCACTAAAACTCACCAGTTAGTGATTAACCCTATCATATTTACCGAGGTATCACTTAACTTCGATAGTTGTGATGAGCTGTCAAAAGTCCTGGCAAGATTAAATATAGAGATCTTAGACATCCCATTACAAGCTGCGTTTCATGTCAGTCGTGTTTTCAAACAATACAAGAAGAACAAGGGTGATAAGAAAAGCCCAATGCCTGACTTTTATATTGGCGCTCATGCACAATTTTTGGGAACAGCGATCGTTACTCGTGACACTGCTCGTTTTAAGACGTATTACTGCGATGTTGAATTAATTACACCTCCCTAATTGATCATCTGAAAGGAACTCAACAAACCAATGGCTAAGTTAACCAAAGAACAAAAAAGAAAGAAAAAACTAAATGCCAAGAAAAAAGCTGCTCTCACCAAAAATCATCAGGCTAATCGGACAAACAAACTGCTTGAATCTTTACCATTGGGGAATCCATTTGAGCTAATAGTCGATCCCAATATTCCTTATGGAGACCTTTATACTCTGTACAAGAAATCAGATGGCGAGGCTCGTTGCAAAATTCTGGAAAACGCTGATCAGGAGTACGGCGGCAATTTTGATCCAGAAGTCGTACTAGACATGATTGTTGAGGAATTGCTGGACCAACACTCTAAGGACATAGATTTTTCTGAGATTATAAACGATTTGGACTTAAAGTGGTGGCAAATTCAGGAAAGTGTATTCAACAAAGGGCTTGAGGAACACGCTCGAATGATGACCCCACTCATCGAGGCGTGCGGTTATGAACTGAAACCAGAACCCGCTTAGATGACACCCTAACGACAGTCCTTTAGTTTATCCTGGAATCCTTTTTGTTTTGGCTAAATCCTCGCTTACCAAACAACAGCGGGCGAACTATGGTAAGTACAATGGTTCCCCAACATCCGACCAGTTAGCTCAATACTTCTATCTGGACGATCGTGATCTAGAAGAGGTCGAAGCTAAACGCACCGACCAAAGCCGTATGGGGTATGCATTGCAGCTTTGTACGCTACGTTTCTTAGGAACTCCTTACAACTCCATCAAAGATGTCCCGCTCAATGCAGCCATATTTGTTGCAAAGCAATTAAAAATCAGAAATGTTCGTGTTCGGCATGAGTATACGGAACGGCGACGCTCAACTCATTTAACCCAGCTGAAAAATCGCTACGGCTATCGCGATTTCAAAACACCCACGGCATTCTTTAAATATTTGCGTTGGCTATATGCTCGCTTGTGGACGGGCGATGAGTCTTTTCATACGCTATTCGATTTATCAACGCGCTTCTTAGTCACTCACAAAATTCTATTGCCAGGCGTTACCGTCTTGGAACGTACCATCAATCGTACGCGGCGGCGGTGTCAGCAACGTATGATGGATATTATTTGTCGTCAACTGGATAGTGACGATCAAGATCGTTTGGATCTTTTGTTGAAACCCTATGCCTCTGAAAATACCAGTGAGCTTAACGACCTCCGTTCACCGCTTCCGAATGTCAATAGCACCACCATTAATGCCATGATGGACAAGTTGGATCGCGTACGGGAGGTTAACATTAAACATGTGGATGTGTCGGCTATTCCTAAAAGCAAGCTTCAGGTGATTGCAAAACGTGTTCACAAAGCGCATGCGAGTAATTTACGCCGAATGCCAAATGATCAGCGCTGGTCATTTCTATTGATATTTGTGCTGTCGTTAGAAACGCAACTAGTCGATCAGATTATGGATCTTGTCGATGCGTTTATCGCTGAAATGCAGCGAAAAGTAAAAAGCAAAGGCCAGAAAGATCGATTGAGAACACTTAAAGAGCTTGATGAGGCGGCTCGTTTGCTATGCCTCGCGTGTAGTGTTGTGGTTGACGAATCAGTTGAGCCCGATGAAGTGAGAGATAAAGTTTTTAAGAAAGTATCCTCATCTAAGATTGAAGACGCTATGAGATCAATTACTGAAATAGCTCGCAGCAAAGATGACCAGAACCAAAAAGAATGGTTAGATAATTTTCACCGCATCAAACGCTTTTTGCCACGCTTAGTCGCTTCCGTCACTTTGAAGGCAACGGTGGCTGGTCAGCCGTTGTTGGAAGGGCTTCAGTACCTTGTTAATTATTTTAATACCAAGAGCAATGACCCGTTTGATCCACCGATGGATCATGTGCCTAAATCGTGGCGTAAACATGTACAAGAAAAAAACACGGTTAACCTAGAAGCTTATACGGTTTGTACTACTAAACAATTTCGGGAGTCACTGATCCGGCGCGATGTTTTTATTGTTGATAGTGATTCATGGAATGACCCACGACTGCGTTTGTTACGGGGAAAAGCGTGGCACAAAGTCAAACCCGCTGTTTGTAGGGCGCTCGATTTATCGGAACAGCCTGAACCCAAGTTAAACGCCCTAAAACAACAGCTAGATGCCAGTTACCAGTACTTCGTTAAAGGATTACCAAATAATGATGATGTGCGCATTGAGCAAGTGGGAGGCAAACCAAAACTCATCATTTCACCGCTTGATGCGCTATCAGAACCAGCTTCTTTAGGACAGCTGCGGGATTTAACTCGACGATTAATGCCACTCATTGATTTACCAGAGCTGCTACTGGAGATTGATGCAAGAACTAGCTTTACCCAAGATTTCTTCCATGTCAGTGAAAATGAGAGCCGTGCTTCAGATCTGCATATTAGCCTATGTGCTGTCTTAATGGCGGAGGCCTGTAACATCGGCTTAGAGCCACTTATTCAACCAGGGAATCCTGCATTAACCCGAGGCCGACTGAAGTGGGTTAAAAAGAATTACTTAAGACCAGAAACCATTGAAGCGGCAAATAAAACCATTCTGTGGTTCCACAGTGCCATTCCTCTGGTGAAAAAGTGGGGTGGCGGTCAGGTGGCTTCGGCGGATGGACTCAGGTTTATAACACCAGCACACACAGCTTATACTCGACACAATAAACTCTATTTCGCTGGCAACCCCGGTGTTACCTACTATAACTTCATTACCGATCAGTTTGCGGGATTCCATGGTCTACTCATCCCTGGAACGATGCGCGACTCGCTCTATCTTTTGCAGGCGTTGCTAGACCAGGATTCTCACTTAGATCCAAGAGAAATCATGACCGATACTGCTGGCGTGAGTGACGTTGTGTTCGGGTTATTTTGGTTGCTTGGGTTCCAATTTAGCCCAAGAATTGCCGATATGGGTTCTATGCGCTTTTGGCGTGCAGATAAGCAAGCCGATTACGGCGCGATGAATCCCTTTTGTAATCATCAGCTGAAAATGCATCTGCCAGAAGACAATTGGGAAGATATCCTTCGAGTGTCTGGATCGCTAAAGCTCGGGAAAATAGGAGCAACCGAATTAATCAGATCTTTACTCCATTATAAACGACCGACGACATTAGCTAAATCCATTGGAGAGCTGGGCAAAGCTGCAAAAACGATTCATGCACTCAGAACGATGACCGATAAAGCTTACCGGCGACGGATATTAACTCAGCTTAATCGAACTGAAAGTCGCCATAGTTTGGCCAGAGCCATTTGCTATGGCAACAGCGGCGAATTGAGGCAACCCTATAAGGACGGTCAAGAAGATCAGCTAGGTTGCCTTGGATTGGTGACAAACATTGTTGTACTCTGGAACACACTTTATCTAGAAGCGACTTTAAACTACTTAAAGGATCAAGGTTTTTTTGTAAGGGATGAAGATGTGACGCGTTTGTCTCCCTTGACTCATGAGCATATTCACATGCTGGGCAGGTACATGTTTGTCGTTGATCCAGCCGTGGAAGCAGGGCTAATGAGGCCAATCAAAGAACGTAACGAAATTGACGAGTATTTTTAACACACAGGGTTAAATCATGGCGCTAACAGAACAACAAAAATACCTTGCTGGAAAAATCGATAAACAGGTTTATAAGATCGTATCTCGTGGTGGTGACGAAGCAATATTGCTCGCAGCGACAAAGCACATGGATACGTTCAAGAAATTAATGGATAACTCAACCGATGACGAAATGCAGCAGCTTTGTGAAAACTACGAGGGATTCTATCGTTTTGCTAAGCTAATGGAGTCGTTAGCGCATGGCATTAGCGATGGACGTATCGAAGTGCCTTAAATAACAAAGCAAAACCTGTTCAAATATTGATCTCTGATACTATATCTAATTGATATTTAAAGGAATAATTTTCCTTAACGGTAATTCCTGTAGAGATGAAAGGACGGGTACAACATTGAAAAGCCCGGTTTGAAGCGCTACTTGGAACAGCAGCACCAATAAGAAGGAGTCTAACGGATGCAGACAACGGTTAAACGATGGTTCACCGACAAGGGATATGGATTTCTGCACAATGGGGGTGATGTCCCGGACATCATGGGGTCCTGGGGATTTTCCGTCTTAAAAAGACATAATCCTCTACAGCCCCCGTGGCTCCTGGCCTCCAGCGGGGTATTAACTTCCTCCTAGCCCTTAACTTGTCCCTTTCGGTTATTATGCTGAGCTTTTTAGGCATCAGATATGGCATATACCGAAAGGCTCCAGATCCTCATTGACTCAGAAATCAATGATTTGTACAGCCCTCCCAGTTTCACCCTCGAAGAACGTCGATTTTACTTTACTCTGAATGAGATGGAAGCCCGTGTCGCCAACGCTATCCGTAGCCGGGCTCACCGCTGTTTCTTTGTCGCTCTGTTGGGTTACTTCAAGTCCAGGCCTGTGGTTCTGAGTCCGAGTTTTGGCGATGTCGAAGAGGATTTGCGGTTTATCGCCAAAGAACAGTTGCCTGGTCCCGGTATCAGGCGCTTCTCATTGGATCAAAAGCAAAAGGATCGCCTATACCAGAAAATATTTGATCTCCTCAATTATCAAAAATGGCGGGATAGACAGGATCGAGGTTCCTTAATCACTCACTTACAGCAAACAGCTAAGTCGTGGGTTGAACCCCGGTATTTGTTCGATGCAACCACCGAGTATTTATCACTGCGTCGTATTGCAATTCCCAAATACACGGTGATGCAGACCGTGGTAAGCCAGGCGATGAAACAGGAACGAGAGCGTATTACTGCTTCGCTGCAAAACCAGTTATCAGGGAGGTTGTCGACTGAGCTCGCAAACTTGGTGGACGGAAAAGGGGCATTACCTCTGTCTAAATTGAGGTTGTCTGCCAAGAGCTTTACTCCCCCGGAATTGGAAAAGGAGCTCAAGGTGAACCGATTAATCGAGCCTTGGATGAGTGAAGTTAACACCGTGGTTAAAGCCTTATCGCTCTCAATAAAAAACCAACAGCACTTTGCTTCGATGGTTGATTATTATGGGAGCAAACTCAAGCGCTTTGACCGATCTACGCAGCAGCTCTATTTACTGTGCTATCTACAGGAGCGTGCCGAGCAAAATAGTGAGCGTCTGGCCGACGGTTTTGTCTACCACATTCGGAAAGTCCATGAGCAGGCCAAAGTGTACGCGAAAGAGGCAGCCTACCGGGACTGGGAAGGCGCTGCTGCCAATATCAGCAAGGCTGCGGAATTGCTCCATCTTTTTATTGATAACTCCATCGATGAAAAACAGCCTTTTGGTGCTGTAAAACGGGAGGCTCAAAAGCTGCTTAAATGTCGGGATATCGAGTCATTGTGCCTGTATCTTAACAAGCAAAAACGCGCACTTGATGATTATTACTGGGAATACTATGACCAACAAAAGCCGCTGTTAGAGAAGGTGCTACGGCCAATCTTCCAGTGTCTAGCCTTCCAGGCTACTGAGAACACACAGGCCCTGGCTACACAGCTAGCCGTCACTAAGGGCGAGTTAGCCACTGGTGCTATTCTCCAAACCATGAACCGACGGCTAATTCAGCCCAAACAGAAGGCATACCTTATTGATCAGGAGAACAACGTCCTACCGGATCGTTTTGAGTGGCTCCTATATCTGCAGATTCCCAGCAAGCTGAATGGACAGCTCTATCTCCCGACCGTCATTAAGTTCCGTTCTCTCCAGGATGATTTGGTCAGCAATGAGCGCTGGAAAGGCAAAAAGACGCTGATCCAACAATCCATGTTGCCTCGCCTGACGGCGAAACCCAGCAAACTAATCGAGACTTTATCCTGTGATCTCAACGATAAACTACAACAGGTCAGTCGGCGCATCGAAAACGGTGACAACCAAAACGTTATCCTGCGCAATCGCACCGGTAAAACAAAGTGGCGGCTGCCCTCAACCGGTGTTAAAAGTATGCTGAACAACCCGTTCTTTGACCAGATAAAACCGATTAATATTACCGATGTACTGCGCTACGTGGATCAGGAGACTGGCTTTCTGGACAACTTTGAACATGTACTACCTGTCCAGTCGAAAGGCCGTGCGAATGTTAATGATCTGTTGGCCGTTATTATTGGTAACGGCACTAATTACGGGCTGTACGGCATGGCCAATATCTCCGACCGGGCGTATGACCAACTAAAAGGTATCCAAGCCAATTACCTGCGGCCGGAGACGCTAAATAATGCCAATGATGTAATCAACAACTCGGTCGCCAGGCTGGCCATCTTTAAACACTACAATATCCAGGAAGACCTCATCCATGCCAGTGCCGATGGGCAAAAGTTCGAGAGCCGGTTGGAGACTTTTAAAACCCGGTACTCCTCAAAATACTTTGGTACTAACAAAGGCGTCTCGGCCATCACTTTGATAGCCAATCACGCAGCGCTAAACGCCAAGGTGATTGGCTCCAACGAACATGAATCCCACTACATCTTTGATTTGTTGCAAAGCAATACATCAGAGATACAACCCGATGTATTATCGACCGATACCCATGGGGTTAATCATGTAAATTTTGCCTTGTTGGATCTGTTTGGCTACACCTTTGCCCCCAGATATGCCCAGTTCGGCAAGGTCATTGAAGAGATGTTCAAAGTCAGTGAAAACAAAGACCAGGGCGTAACACTGAGTTTAAAAAAGCCGATTAAAACAGACCTCATCATTGAGCACTGGGATACCATCCAGCGTATTGCCATCTCGCTTCAGGAGAAAAGTACCACACAAGCGATTCTGGTTCGCAAGTTATCTGGTTACAGCAAAAGCCACCCGTTATTACAGGCCCTGACTGAGTACAACCGTATGATCAAGGCCATGTACTTACTGGACTATATCGACGATGCTAGTCTCCGGGGATATGTACAGCGAGCACTGAATCGAGGCGAGGCCTACCACCAATTACGCCGTGCTATCGCATCGGTTAATGGTAACCGATTCCGAGGTTCGTCAGATTATGAAATCAGCTTGTGGAATGAATGCGCGAGGTTGCTCACCAACGCCATTATTTACTTCAACTCAATGATACTGACCCGTTTACTGAGGCACTTCGAGGGCATTGGCGATGAAGAAAAGCTGGGGATTACAAAGCAGGTGTCGCCGGTGGCTTGGCACAACATTAATCTGAATGGGACTTATAGCTTCGACTTTGAACAAAACCTGATCGATATCGAGGAAATAATGCGGCCGATTACCGAAACTGGAGGAAATGTCTAAGTTAATACCCCTCTGGAGACCAGGAACCACGGGGGCTGTGTAGTATTATGTCTTTTTAAGACGGAAAATCCCCAGGACCCCAAGGTGTTGCTTTAGCGTGATTTCCACTTTTCTTTTGGCGGTTTTTATAAGGCGCGTTTGATTGATTGGATTTTGCCTGTTTTTTCGGTCTTTTTGTGTTCTCCGGACACAGCTTCCCCAACCCCCACTGTTTATCAACGTGCCGGGGCAGCACTCCTTGTGGGCTATGAGGTGTTCAGATGCAGGGCCACGCTGCGGAACAGATCCTGATGCGGACAGGCACTGCTCAGCAGGATGCGGATTCGGCGTTTGTTACAGACGATGACCGTGTCGATTTTTAGCAGTGTCAGCGCAGCGTATTGGGAGTGGCGCTCGCCAGGCGGGTGTGCCGCAAGGCGCGGCATCGCAACCCTTCAAACAGCGTGTAAGCCAGCCCCGAGAGCAACTGCCGGAACGGTCCACCAGCGACGGCTGGACGTGCGCCCGGCAAACAGATCCAGCTGCTGATCCTTGATCCGGTTCTCCATGTCGCCCCGCGCACAGTAGAGCTTGTCGTATAGGTACAGATCCGTCTGCGCCAGGTTGGTCACCACGAAGCGGGGGTTGGCACCCAGGCGATTGTGCTCGGCCTTGACGATGACCCGTCGCGGCTTGTCTCAGCTGAGCGCGCCGTAGTGAATAGAGGCAAACAGACGCTGCTTCTTGCCAGTCTGTTTATGCAGGGAATCGGCCCGATCGATCCACGGCGCCACTTGCGCCTTTCCCC
>Ga0209555_10002907_pt1 | contig 11790 bp, 10 predicted proteins | sample SaaInl85LU_5_DNA_FD_184643 | JGI IMG/M metagenome (GOLD analysis project Ga0209555, IMG submission 184643) | Marine microbial communities from expanding oxygen minimum zones in the Saanich Inlet - ESP_85LU_5_DNA (SPAdes) (version 2) | ecosystem: Environmental > Aquatic > Marine > Intertidal... | reverse complement strand
TGGGGCATCGCTCAACAGCTCGGAAAATCGGGACAGATAGGCGCCTTCACGGGTGTAATCCGTTTCCTGATGCAATTGCAGGCGCGCTTCTTCAAGATAGGGGGCCAGCTCGAACCCTTTGGGCAAAAGGCCCGACATACGCATCAAGCCACCGACATTGGCCACATCGCTGTCGATGCTTTGGGCCACGCCAGGATATTGGACCTTGATCGCCATATCCCGCCCGTCTTTGAGCTGCGCGCGATGCACCTGACCGATGGAGGCCGCAGCGATGGGGTGGACATCAAATTTGGCGAAATCTGCCAACCATTTGGCTTTCCATTCGGTGTTGAGAACCTGTTTGAGTTGGGCAGGCGGCATGGAATGGGCATTGTCGCGAAGACGCGCCATGATCTGTGATAACTCGGCCGGCAGAATATCCCCGGTATCCATCGACATCAGCTGCCCGATCTTCATCGCGGCACCTCGCATCTTGGCCAATTGATCGGCAACGCGTGTGATATTGCTTGGTGTGAGCAGCAGCCCCCGCATCGAAGGGCGCTGCCCACGGCCCAATTGCGCCACACCATTTGCCGCCATATTGCCTGCCACACCAAAGGTCATGCTGCCCAATTGGCCCAATCGTGTCAGGCGTTTGGTGGGCACGGCCAGCGGCCTGTTCGGTGTTGATGTTCCGCTCATGACGATGGACCTCGCCGCGAATACGCCCTTCGCAATGGACACGCGGCTTTTGCGCGCCTTCGCGGATAGGGGGTGGGGTGCGGATCATCGGTCATTTGTAATGCGCGCGTCTGTCTGAAAAATCGCGCACTCGCCTGCGCCAAGCCTTATAGCTGCCCGTTTTCAGCGTATCGCGCATCAAGGCTTTGACATGTTTTTCTCCGACCCCGTATTCGCGCTCGATATCTGCGAAGCTGACGTGGTCGGAGAGCGCCATCTGCACGATGTCACTGAGATGATCTTGCGGGAGCGGTGCTGTCTTTGCCATGATTGCCCACTTAGCGGGCTGTAGTCGCAAGGCAAGCGCGCTAGCCGCGATAAAGGCCCACGCTTGCGACAGCGATCTCGGCGTGAAATTCGCGCCCAATGCCGAGAATGCCAATTCGGCGTAATTTCGTCAGGTCGAGAGGGCTCTCGGTTCTATGCGGGGCGAGTTCGGCAAAGGGGATGTGAATGCTCTGCCAGGTTGAAGCGGCATGAAATTCCGCACGGTAGGATTGCCAAGGGCGGGTCAGCTCAAGGCTGCGCAGGCGGATGTCATAGAGCGCGCCATTTCCGCAAACCTCCAATTTGATGCCCTGCCACGCGCTTGCGTCAAAGCCTGTGTGGTTTGCGGGCAGGTCAAAGGCGATCTGAACAAATCCGCCGTTGTTTTCGAGCGAGACATCACCCCGAAGGACGGCCGCCATGCGCCCCTTGTAGACCTCCCGCGTCATGCCCCCTCGGGACAGGCCGCCCATCACGCCATCGGCCACATAGTCCCAGTCGGCTGTGAAGATGAACTTGGTCATATCTCTGTCATGCGCCCCTATTCAAACGGACCAAACCAGATGGGGTCATCACCCTCGGACCAAGGGGAGTATTTCGTCATGATCTGCGCAAAATCCGCGCTTTCGGTGAAGCGGTCCAGCCAAGCCAAAAGATCAGGCCAAGCCTGAGCTTCGAACCACGCGCGGTCGGTATTTGCGAATTGGCGAACGAAGGGCAAGATCGCCAGATCGGCCAATGTCGCGCGCGCGCCAAACAGATGGGCTTGCCCCGAGAGCATGTCATTGAGGCCCATAAGATGTTCGGCCGCTTTGGCGCGCTCGAGCTTGGCGTCCTGATCGGGAAAGCGGGTCGCGTATTTGGTGTGATCCAAGGCGGATTTGAAGGGGCCGTCATTGGCTTGGATCAAACCCCATCCATCCTCGGGCATCTCCAACAGACCGTCGGGGTCATTTTGCCCCAACGCCCATGTCATAATGTCCAGACTCTCGTCCAAGACGCGGTCTTGCAGACGCAGGGCGGGGACAGTGGCCGAGGGTGATGTCTCCAAGAAGGCCTGCGGTTTGTCGCGGAGCAGGATTTCACGCAAGTGAACACCAAGGCCCGACGCCCGCAGGGCCAGACGTGCCCGCATGGCATAGGGGCAGCGACGAAAACTCCAAAGAATCGGGGGCTGGGACATATGGGACGCTATGAAGCCTGCAGCCTGTAGGTCAATGGTTCAGCTGTGGTGCGGGCGGTCATCCTTTAGGCCCTTGGGCGCGGGCATAGCCGTCTTCATAGCGGATGATATCATCCTCTCCGAGATAGCCGCCCGTTTGCACTTCGATCAAAACCATCGCCATTTTGCCGGGGTTTCTGAGCCGATGTTTTGCGCCAAGCGGGATATAGATGGATTGGTTTTCACTGATCAATTGTACCTTGTCGTCAATCGTGACCTCGGCGGTTCCCGAGACCACAATCCAATGCTCGGCGCGGTGGTGGTGGGATTGCAGGGACAAAGACGCCTGCGGGTGGACATGGATGCGTTTGACCTGAAACCTGTCGCCCGTAGCAAGGCTTTCGAACCATCCCCATGGGCGATGATCCTTGGGGAATGCTGTGGCCTGATCCGCGCCCTTGGCCTTTAACACCTCGACGGCCTTTTTCACATCTTGCGCGCGGGACATATCGGCCACCAGAACCGCGTCATTCATCGCAACGGCAATGATATTGCGAAGCCCGATACCCACAACCTCGAGGGTCTCGCTATCGGAGCGCAACAGGCTGTCCTGGCAATCAATGGCCTGTGCCTGCCCAGAGGTGACCACCCCTTGCTCACTGGCCTCGCCTGTCCGCCAGACGGCATCCCAACCACCCAGATCGGTCCATCCCCCGTCAAATGGCACAACAGAGAGGTTCTGCGCCTTCTCCATGACGGCATAATCGATCGAGATATTGTCCAAACCCGCCCAAGCATCAGGGTCAAGGCGACAAAACCCCAGATCGGATTTTGCGCTTTCAACGGCGCTTGACACAGGCGCGATCAAATCGGCGGCATGGTTTTCAAAGGCTGCAATGATGTCTTTTGCACGGAATAGAAAAATACCTGCATTCCAGAGGAACGATCCAGCTTCCAGCATGTCTGTGGCTTGTGCTTCATCGGGCTTTTCGACGAAACGTTTTAGCGGGGCGGGCTTGCCTGCGGGTGGCTGGAGCAACTCCAGATATCCATAGGCCGTCTCGGGGTGGGTCGGTGTGATGCCAAAGGTGACAAGCTGTCCTCGCGCCACGGCATCAAGACCTTGCTGGACGGCCGCGTGAAAGGCGTGAGTGTCAGGAACCACATGATCGGATGGCGCAACCAGCATCACGGCCTCAGGATCGCTGCGCGCAATATAGAGGGCTGCGGCAAGAATGGCGGGCGCGGTATTGCGCCCCTCGGGCTCAATCACGATGGCGCTTGGGTCAATGCCAATCTCTTGTAATTGCTCCGCGACAATGAACCGAAAATCGGAATTGGTCATCACAACCGGCGCGCCGAAGCCTTCACCCTTCATCCGCAGGGCAGACCCCTGAAAAAGCGTCTGCTCCCCGACAAGCGGGACAAATTGCTTGGGGTAGGATTTCCGCGACAAAGGCCAAAGCCGCGTGCCAGAGCCACCACATAAAATAACGGGTGTGATCAATGTTTCATCCCTAAATGCCATACTAGCAATCGTGACCTTTGTTTCTGAATAGACCAAAGGAAGTCAACTGGCAGAGTTTTCAGCGACCAGCCTGCCCTATGGCTTTCCCATATTCTTGCGCAGGTCCAGATTGGCGGATCAATATAAATAGTTTCTTAATAGGGACAGAGAGGCGCTGACCTCAAACATTCCGTTCGCCGTTTCGCGGGATCATTGGTGATTGGTTTGGATATAATCGGAAAGAACGCGGGCCAGCTCAAAAAAGAGTGCATATCTTCGTGGCGGCGCGCACTCCATCGATTAACAAGACGGATTGTTCAGCTGTGCGCGAGCCATGCAAATCCACCATGCCAGCACATCCCAGAATAACGCTTTGGACGTTGTCTTCGGTTGCCGCCTTGGCCACCTCTTGCAAGACAAGTTGCCGCGATCCCTCTGGGTCGTTCTCAAGCGCAAGCACTGCCACGCCGCTTGCGCGAACGCGGGCCAATTGACCCTTTAATCCATAGCTGTGGATATTGGCCTCCAAGGTCGGGATGGAGACTGGCAAAGTTGTGACGACGGAAAAGCGCTCGCCGGCCAAAGCAGCCGTAAAATAGGCTGCCTGCCCTATGCCAATGACGGGGCAGGTCGCAATCTCGCGCGCCTCCTCCAAGCCGGTATCGTCAAAACATCCGATAATGATGGCGGATGCCCCTTTTTGTGTGGCCTCCTGCACCAGCTTGAGCAAAGGGGGCACGCTGGCATCACCGTCATCTGGCCCTTCGATGGCAGGCGGCCCGTCATGTGATGTCCAGCCCTCAATCACGGCATCAGGGGCGGTTTCGCGTGCCGTGACCAGCATAGCCTGCGTCATCGACACGGTCGAATTGGGATTAATGATGACAATCATATCATGCCCTTGCCAGCGTCCGAGCCTGCACGGGCCTTGCGGCGGTTGCTCAACACTGCAATCGCCAGAAAGAGGGCGATAATTGCAAGCGAGAACGCTGTGGTCAGCGTGCCGAGCGCATATAGCACGGGCGAGGTGACATTGGTCGTCATTCCATAGATTTCCAGAGGTAGGGTGTTGTAGCTGCCCGCCACCATCAGCGTGCGCGCGAATTCATCATAGCTCAGCGTAAAGCCAAAAAGAGCCACGCCAATAAGACTGGGGGCGATGATCGGCAGCACCACATGGCGCAGGGTTTGCCACGGCGAGGCACCTAGGTCGCGGGCGGCTTCCTCATAGCTTTTGTCGAACCTGTTGAAGACCGCAAACATGATCAGCAAGCCGAACGGCAGCGTCCAAGTGAGTTGCGCGCCGAATCCTGAAGTGGACCAATGCACATCCAGCCCTGACTGGGAGAACAAGAGCCCAACCCCGAGCGACACCAGAATTGAAGGGATCACCAGCGAGGTGATGATGAGGTAGAATAAAACCGTCGAGCCTGCAAAGCGCTTGCGAAAAGCCAAACCGCCCATGACCGAGACCACCACCGTGGTGATCATCACCATCAGTCCCAACCCAATGGAGCGCCTAAAACTGCCCCAGATATCACCGACCGCCTGTTGCTCGAACAAATCGCGGAACCAATAGGTGGACACTCCGCGCATCGGGAAGGTCAGACCACCGCCTTCACCTTGGAAGGACAAGATGGCGATCGTGATTGTGGGGGCATAAAGGAACAGCACAAACAGGGTGAAAAAAGCGCCCAGAATGTAGAAAGACTTGGACCGCGGCTCCATCACAATTCCTTTCGGATATCGACAAACCGCAGCATCATACCGATCACGATCAGCACCGTGACGAGCAGGACAACAGCCGTGGCCGAAGCTGAGGGGTATTGCAAAAGCGCAATATCATTGGAGATCAACCGCCCGACATTGGCGGATTGCGAACCAGACATAAGGCGCACAGTCACGAAGTCTCCCATCACCAGCGTGACCACGAAAATCGTGCCGATCATGATGCCGGGTTTGGTGAGCGGGATAATGACGTTCCACAGGATCTGGGCTCCCGATGCGCCCGCGTCGCGCGCGGCCTCGACGAGGGATTTGTCGATCCGCATCATGGTGTTGAAGATCGGGACCACCATGAACAGCGTATAGAGGTGAACGAAGGCGAGAATGACGGCAAAATCGCTGAACAAAAGCCACTCCACTGGCTCATCGATAACACCCCAAGAAATAAGCGTTGAATTGGCGATGCCATTGCGGCCCAAAAACGGAATCCACGAGATCATGCGAATGATGTTCGAGGTCCAGAAGGGGATTGTGCAGAGTAAAAACAGCGCCACTTGCCACGTCAATGTGCGCACATGGAAGGCCAGAAAATAGGCCACCGTGAAGCCGATCGTCAGCGTGAAGGCCCATGTAATGAAGGCATATTTAAAGGTGTTGTAGAAAACGCGGTAGGTGACATTTGATCCGAAGAGGAATTCATAATTCTCCCAAGAAAAATCAGGGATGATAGAGAATTCTGTCGCGCGCCAAAAGCTGACGATGCAGATCACCACGATCGGCAGCACCAGAAATATCAACAGCACGAACGCCAAGGGTGACACCATAAGCCAGCCCGATAGGGTCTTGTTTTCACGCAATTTTGGCATGGTGTCCTTGAGGAGTTAGGGAATAGGTGCGCGCGGCGAATTGCGCGCGCACCCCGTAGGTTTTGATCAGGCCGCGATGAATTCGTTCCATTTGCGGACCATGTATTGGTTCTCGTCCATGACCGAGTTCCAGCAGGCAACCGCGCCCATGCGCTCTTCGAAGGAGCCGCCATCGCGGACATCGCCCGCCTGTGCCAAAGCATCTCCAAACGGGGATGTGATGACATCAGTGGCCGCTTGGCCCTCGTACCAGTAGCCCCACTCGTTTTCGGACATGAATTCGCGCGAGGTGGAGGGCACGGCAGAGTAATAGCCTTGGCGCATAAGGAAGCCGCCGACCCAACCGCTGAGATACCAGTTGATGTATTCATAGGCGGCATCAAGCTCGATCCCCGAGAGGGATGCGGACATGCCCAAACCGCCGCCCCAGCTGCGATAGCCCTCTTCCAGTGGCTGGTAGACACATGGGATGCCTTGGCTACGCACTGCGGTGATTGCGGGTGACCACATGGATTGGATCACAACCTCGCCCGAGGCCATCAGGTTCACACTTTCATCAAACGAGCGCCAGAATGCACGGAACTGACCGTTGTTCTTGGCTTCGGTGAAGATGCCGATGGTCATGTCAATCTCTTCGCGGGTCATATTGCCCTTGTCGGGATAAGTGTATTCACCCATCGACTCGACAACCATCGCCATGTCCATGATCCCGATCGAGGAGATATCAAGGATGGAGGCGCGACCTGCAAACTCGGGGTTGAGCAGCTCGGACCAATTGCGGATCGGACGGTCGATCAGATCGGGGCGGATGCCCAAGGTGTCGGCGTTATAGATCGTGGGGATCAGGGTCATCCAACCAGACTCTTCCTGCACAAAATCGGTGCCGAACTGACCAGAGGTGAAACCGACGGTATGCGGTGCTGTGCCCTGTGCGATGGTGCTGGTGGGCGTGAGCAGACCGTTGCGGAATGTGCCCGCGATGTTGTCGTAGTTCTCGATGCGCGAGGCATCCATGGCTTGGAGGTTGCCTGCTTCCCAGACCTTCTTACAGATAAAATACTCGATATCTGCAATGTCGAAGCTGTTGGGCTGCGTGGCCACACGGTTGGTCACAGCATCGGTATCCAGCGCTGTCATTTCGAGGTTGAAGCCCAGATCCTCACGAACGCGCTCGGCCACCTCGTTGAGGTTCGACACGCCTGTGCCGAACTGGCGCAACGTGATGTTGCGGATGTTCTGGGCCCAGATCATTGGTGCTCCAAGGGTGCTGGACGCGGCAAAGGCGGCAGTGGCGGTCGCCCCCTTCAGGACGGAACGGCGAGAAATTTTGCTTTTCTTTTCAGTCATGACTTACTCTCCTTGTGGGTGAATGCTGCTGTTTACGCAGTCAGATGGTGAAGGTCGTTTTGGTCCCATTGCAGACCGACTTGATCTCCGGGTGCATGGGGATGTTGGAAGAAATCGACATCGCGCACTGTCGCTGTGATCTCTTGGTCACCTGCAATGCGCAGCAGAACCGAGACATGGGTGCCTTGGTATTCAACACTGGTGATATTGCCGTTCAGCCCGCCCGCATCAGCGCTCGTCAAACGCAAGGCATCTGCACGAATGGAGACAGGCCCCTCGGGCAAAGCAATAACGTTATGCCCCCCAATGAATTGGGCGACAAAGGCGGTTTTGGGCGCATTGAATACATCGCGCGCGGGCCCTGATTGCTCAATGCCCGCATTGTTCATCACGATGATCTCATCAGCGAGCGCCAAGGCCTCATCCTGACCGTGGGTGACATGGATAAAGCTGATCCCCAGTTCGCGCTGAAGTTTTTTTAGCTCCGTGCGCATCCGGACGCGCAGGAAGGGGTCGAGTGCGGACAATGGCTCATCCAACAAAAGCACCTGAGGACGGGTGATCAGAGCCCGCGCCAAGGCAACGCGTTGTTGTTGACCACCAGACAGCTGATCAGGGAAGCGGTCGGCCAAGGCTGTCAGATCGACCAGTTCCAGCATCTCGGCCGCTTTTTTGCGCCGCAATGCTGCGTCTTCACCGCGCATTTTCAGACTGAAGGCCACATTGTCGAGCACTGACAGATGCGGAAACAAGGCGTAGTTTTGGAACATCATCGCCGTGCCGCGCTTGGCGGGGGGCAGATGTGAAATATCGCTTCCCCCCAAGAGGATCGAGCCATCCGTGACCGATTCATGGCCTGCCATCATCCGCAGGGTAGAGGATTTTCCACAGCCAGATGGGCCCAGAAGGCAGGCATAGCTGTTGGCGCGGAAATGATGATTGATCGCATCTACCGCCAAAGTCTGGCCATAGCGCTTGGTAAGCGAGATCAGTTCGATGTCTTGTCCGACGTGTGCCATACAGCCCCCAGAGTTCTTCCAAGACGGTTCTGGGAAAGGGCTGTTTTTTCAAAGAAACTCCTACACCTAGATCGCTCAATACCCGCAGATGGCTTGAATTTGAGCGTTTCTCGAAAGGAGTGCCCAATAATTGGACTCAATATTGTATACAATTTGTATTGCATTTGTGTTCCATCGAGACCCCACTTGTCTGCGATGCGGCTGTCTGACATGACGGGGGCAGAGGTTTCACACTATGCTCGCACTTGATACGTCACACCCCAAACCCACAGCCGCATCTGATCAGGTTGCCGACGCGCTGGCCCTTGCCATTCACCAGCATCGCATCGCGCCCGGCACCAAGCTGGGAGAGGATGAATTGGGCGACATTTACAGCGTTTCGCGCACCGTGATCCGCGCGGCCTTGCAACGGCTCTCGCATGTTCAATTGGTCGATATCCAACTCAACAAAGGTGCCTTCGTTGCCAAACCGAGCCTTGCGGAGGCCCATGAGGTGTTCGAAGCGCGCGAGTTGTTGGAGCCGCGAACGGCGCGGTCAGCGGCCATGCGCTCGACGCCCGACGACATCAAGCGTCTGGAACATCACATTCACGAAGAGCATTCGGCGATGAAGGCGGGCGATAACGGGCGCGCGCTTTACCTGTCCGGACTATTTCACACTGAAATCGCGCGGATGGCTCAACAGGCCACAGTTGCGGGCTTTATCGAGACCTTGATCGCGCGTTCATCGCTCATCATTGCGATCTATTGGCGTCGTGAAAGCGCTTTATGCGAAAGTCATGCCCATCACGCCTTGGTTCAGGCGATTGCCAATTCCGATGGAGACACTGCCGAGGATTTGATGCGCAGTCACCTCGTCGACCTTCATTCCGCATTGGACCTTCGTGAGCAATCAAGCGCCAAGAAATCTCTCAGGGATGCTTTGACCTCGCCTGACACCAACGCTTTCGCTCCGAGATAGCTCAAACACCCGACCAAGCCCCCCTTGCAGTAGGTGGTGACACCGCCCAACTTGAGGGCTCCGCGTCTGGCGAGCTTGCCCAAGCTATCGACAACGAACATGAAAACCCGACCCGCAAACTTTCGTTATGAATGAGGGAGCCTCGGTGGAATGGTCATTGCAAAGCCACTTTTCATACCTTTGAAATTGGTGGGTGCCATGTGCCCATGCCTCAGACCCTTGGCATGCCCTTGGGTCTGAGAAGGCGTTTTTGAGCGGCTATTCTGAAAGGCGCATTCGCCGCGCCATAGCCGCTGTAGGCAGATCGCCGTTCAAGAATTTCAAAGAAACTCCCTCCAGCGAAGGGACGTGAATAGAGTTGCAGCAGGGCGCCTGCGTCATCTTCATCATAGAGGATGTTGTGGGCCTGTAGCTTTGACAGGAAATTGGCAGAGAGATCAAAACGGGACTGCAAATCGGCGTAGTAATTTGCAGATAGCGACAATGGGGCAAACCCGTTTTTGGCCAATGTCTCGGCGGTTGCGAAGATATCGGGGGTGCCAAAGGCGATGTGTTGGACCGAGGCGCCAAAGCTGTCGGCGAGGAATTGCCCCGCCATGGTGCGATGTGTCTCTGCCCCGTTCAAGGTGATGCGAAATGCGCCGTCTGGGGCCTCGATTGCCTGACTGCGCACCAAGCCGTCAGGGTCGATCACATCGACCATGGGGGATTTATGCATGTCGAATAGTGTCGTGTAAAATAGCGACCAACTGAGCATCTCATCATAGCTCATGGTCTGGGCGATATGGTCGATCCGAGACAGGCCAGCGTCAGGCGTCTGACTTTGGACGGGCGTGAACTCAATCTCCCAGACATCATCAAGGCCGCTGCTTTCATCGAGGAAATGGATGACACTGCCGCTAAGCCCACGCATTGCAGGCAAGTCCAATTCACCGGGGCCTGTGGGCTGCTGGAACATATCCGCACCCAAGCCTGTGGCGCGCTTCAGGGCGGCCTTGGCGTCATCTACAAGCAATCCCATATCGCAGACGGTCGTGCCATGGGTGACATAGGCGCTATAGGCGTAACCTGATGTTTCGCGGTTCACGACGATGCGGATATCGCCTTGTGTCCATAGATTCAGCTTCTTGGTGATGTGAAGACCTGTATGGCGGAACCCGAGCGACAGCAGCATCTTCTCAAGGGTTTCTGCGTCCTCGCCTTGCGAGGCAAATTCGATGAAGGAAACATCCGCAATGCGGCTTCGCTTTGGCAAAGGGGGTGGGCTGGGGAATGCCTCTGGTGCGGCCCGCTGCACGTCGTCCATCAGCGCGACGAGAGAGCGGTAGCCGTCCTTTGCAACCGTCCGCGGGAGGCCACCGCGAAATTGGTCATTGAAGATTTCAAGGCTGACGGGCCCTTGATAGCCTGTCGCCATGATGGCCTGCATGAAATCAGAAACGGCCAGATCCCCTTCGCCGGGCATGTTGCGGAAATGGCGAGACCAATAGAGCAAATCCATCTCGATCTGAGGGGCATCTGCCAATTGCACAAAGAAGATTTTGTCTTCGGGGATGCGGCGGATCGTTTCAGGGTCGATCTTGCGCGCAAGGGTATGAAAACTGTCGAGGATCAAGCCGATATTGTTGTGATCAGCCCTGCGCACGATTTCCCATGCGTCGCGATGGTCATTGACGTGGCGCCCCCACGCGAGGGCCTCATATCCCACACGCAGGCCACGGGTTGCCGCCCGCTCACCCAATTCGTGCAGATCAGCGGCGGCGCGGTCAATCCCGCCCAATGAGGCGGGGTGGCAAGAGGAACAGACCAACACCAGATCGGTTCCAAGCTCTTGCATCAAATCGAATTTACGCTCTGCGCGATCAAAGGCCTTTGCTCTTAGGGGGTCGGGCAACCCCTCGAAATCGCGGAAGGGTTGGAACAACATGATCTCCAGCCCCAAGTCGCGAATTTGTGCACCGACATCGCGTGGCGTTCCGTCATGGGCGATGAAATCTTGCTCGAAAATCTCGATGCCATCGAACCCTGCAGCGGCAATGGCCTCCAGTTTCTCGGGCAGGCTTCCAGAGATCGACACGGTCGCAATGGACGTCTTCATGCTGCGTCTCCTGTCAATAAAACACGTAGGGCCTCAGGGTCGATGGTCTGGTCCGAGAAAAGGCCCCATGCATCGCATCCTTGGGCAAGGAATAACTCGTAGCCAGTGATCACCGTGA
>Ga0209555_10002904_pt1 | contig 11796 bp, 9 predicted proteins | sample SaaInl85LU_5_DNA_FD_184643 | JGI IMG/M metagenome (GOLD analysis project Ga0209555, IMG submission 184643) | Marine microbial communities from expanding oxygen minimum zones in the Saanich Inlet - ESP_85LU_5_DNA (SPAdes) (version 2) | ecosystem: Environmental > Aquatic > Marine > Intertidal zone... | reverse complement strand
GCAACAATGTGCTGCTCAGCAGCGAGTTAACCTCTCTGGCCGATCAGTTTGATGTGCTGATAGATTTTACGGTGCCCCAGGCCACGGTGGCCAACGCTGCCTGGTGCGCCAACCACAATAAAAGCTTGGTGGTAGGCACTACCGGTTTTACTGCGCAGCAGCGCGCAGAAGTGGAGTCTATGGGTGAGCAGAGCGCTCTGTGCATCGCCTCAAACTACGCCACCGGCGTAAATCTTTGCTTTAAGTTGGCAGAGATGGCCGCGTCGGTGCTCGGCGATGAGGTCGACATTGAGATTATCGAAGCTCATCACCGGCATAAAGTGGATGCTCCTTCGGGCACGGCGCTCTCACTCGGTGAAGCGGTGGCTAAACCGCTGGGTCGCGATCTGGCTGAAGTGGCCGTCTACGGTCGCGAGGGACAAACCGGTGTCCGCGAGCGTGAGACGATCGGCTTTGCGACAGTGCGCGGGGGGGACGTCGTCGGCGATCACACGGTATTGTTTGCCGCCGAGGGTGAGCGCATAGAAATTACTCACAAAGCCTCTAGCCGCATGGCTTTTGCCCGTGGCGCGGTGCGTGCAGCGGCTTGGCTCGGTGCCAAAGAGCGCGGTTTGTTTGATATGCAGGATGTGCTCGGGTTGCGTTAAAACTGCCTCTATTTGCCATTAAGGCGTCGGATTAGATAGACAGATAGCGAACATTGGCTGTACAATACTGTCCTAGATTCTGTCCATTTAGGGCAGCCTAGATCCGGGAGTATGCGGCCAGAATAGTTCTAATTAAGCGAGATGAGACCCTAGTGTTTCATCTCGCTTTTTTACAATTTGGCCCCTAAAAAAAGCCATTGCTGTGCAAATGGCTACTCAGATCTACTCTTTAATTGCACTTTTTAGGAGGTCGTGTGAGTCCCGAAAACCATCGCCCCGCCATCTTGGTTCTAGCTGATGGCACAGTTTTTAAAGGTTCAGCTATCGGCAGTGATGGTTGTTCTGTGGGTGAGGTGGTGTTCAATACCGCTCTGACCGGTTATCAAGAGATCCTCACCGATCCCTCCTACGCTCGCCAAATAGTGACGCTCACCTACCCGCATATCGGCAATGTAGGCGTTAATCGAGAAGACAGCGAATCCACTGGCGTGCATGTAGCCGGTTTAGTTATACGCGATCTGCCGCTGTTGGCTTCCAATTTTCGCTCTGAACAGTCGCTGGACGGCTACCTCAAAGACAACAATATTCTCGGCATCGCCGATATCGACACGCGCAAGCTGACTAAAATTTTGCGCGAGAAGGGGGCCCAGAGCGGTTGCCTGATGGCCGGCGATATTGACGAGCAACAAGCGCTAGAAGCTGCGCGCAATTTTGCTGGTCTGCAAGGCTTGGATTTGGCCCAAGAAGTCACCTGCCAGCAACAGTACAGCTGGAGCGAAGGTAGTTGGCAGTTGGGCGGCGGCCACCGCGAAGTAGCTGAGCGCCCATATAAAGTGGTCGCTTATGATTTTGGCGTGAAACACAATATTTTGCGTATGCTTACCGACCGCGGCTGCGATCTCACTGTGGTGCCGGCTAAAACCCCCGCTAGCGAAGTGCTGGCAATGCAGCCCGACGGCGTGTTCCTCTCCAACGGCCCCGGTGACCCTGAGCCGTGCGACTATGCCATTGAGGCGATCAAGTCGCTGTTAGAAGCTAAAATCCCTCTATTTGGTATCTGCCTTGGCCACCAGTTGTTGGCATTGGCCTCTGGCGCGAAAACTCAAAAAATGAAGTTTGGTCATCATGGTGCCAACCACCCCGTTGAAGCTTTAGCGTCCAAAACAGTCATGATTACTAGCCAAAACCACGGTTTTGCTGTCGATGAAGACTCTCTGCCCGATTGCCTGGTCGCGACTCACCGCTCACTTTTTGACGGGTCGCTGCAAGGAATTGAGCGCACCGATCGCCCCGCTTTTAGCTTCCAAGGTCACCCTGAGGCGAGCCCCGGCCCGCACGAGGCCGCGGTGCTATTTGACCACTTTATAGAACTGATGGATGCTGACAACGCTCACTGAGCGCAACATCGAGCAGAGAGTAGCCACTTTAAAAATTAGATTAAGACAGCCGCAGGAACCCGCAGCGCTATGCCAAAAAGAACCGACATAAAAAGTATCCTCATCATTGGTGCCGGCCCGATTGTTATCGGCCAGGCGTGCGAGTTTGACTACTCCGGGGCGCAAGCGTGTAAAGCGCTTCGCGAAGAGGGCTTTAGAGTGATTTTGGTCAACTCTAACCCGGCCACCATCATGACCGACCCAGCGATGGCCGACGCCACGTACATCGAACCTGTCGAGTGGCGCACAGTGGCTAAAATTATTGAGAAAGAGCGCCCCGATTCGCTGCTGCCGACCATGGGCGGACAAACTGCACTGAACTGTGCGCTCGATCTCTCAAAGCACGGCGTGTTAGAAGAGTTTGGCGTTGAAATGATCGGCGCCAATGCCGATGCTATCGATAAAGCGGAAGATCGCGAGCGTTTTGACAAGGCAATGAAGGCGATCGGTCTAGATACGCCTAACTCCGGTATTGCTCATAGTTTGGAGGAGGCAGAGCAGATCTCTCACCGCTTTGGCTTCCCCTGCATTATTCGTCCATCGTTCACTATGGGTGGTTCAGGTGGTGGTATCGCCTACAACCGCGAAGAGTTTGAGGAGATCTGTCGCCGTGGGCTCGATCTGTCGCCAACCAATGAGCTGTTGATCGATGAGTCGCTGATCGGCTGGAAAGAGTATGAGATGGAGGTGGTCCGCGATCGCGAGGACAACTGCATTATCATCTGCTCAATCGAAAATCTCGACCCTATGGGAATCCATACCGGTGACTCGATCACCGTGGCACCCGCTCAGACTCTGACCGACAAAGAATACCAAATTATGCGCAACGCCTCGCTGGCGGTACTGCGCGAAATTGGCGTAGAGACCGGCGGTTCCAATGTGCAATTTGCCGTGGATCCAGACAGCGGCAGGCTGATTGTTATTGAGATGAACCCGCGTGTTTCGCGCAGCTCGGCGCTGGCGTCTAAAGCGACCGGCTTCCCAATCGCAAAAGTGGCGGCGAAATTGGCGGTCGGTTACACCCTCAATGAGCTACAAAACGAAATTACTGGCGGCCGCACACCGGCCTCATTTGAGCCGAGCATCGACTACGTGGTGACCAAAATACCGCGCTTTGCTTTTGAAAAATTTAGCCAAGCCAATGCCAAATTGACCACTCAGATGAAGTCTGTCGGTGAGGTGATGGCGATTGGCCGCTCGTTCCAAGAGTCGATGCAAAAAGCACTGCGCGGCCTAGAGGTCGGCGTCAGTGGCTTTGACCCGGTGCTCGCTCCCGATCAGGCCGATCAGTCGACACTGCTCAGCGAGTTGGCAGAGGCGGGCCCCGAGCGGATTTGGTACTTGGCCGATGCGATGCGCGCCGGTATGAGTGTTGAAGAACTGTTCGATATTACCAAGATTGACCGCTGGTTCTTGGTGCAAATCGCTGACCTGATAGCAGACGAACAGGGTCTGGTCGGTCAAACCATCGATACGTTAAACCGCGATCAGCTCTATCGTCTCAAGCGCAAAGGCTTTGCCGACAAGCGTCTGGCAGAACTGCTGGCGTGCAGTGAAGACGCTGTCCGCGATTACCGCCAAGCACTGGGGATTCACCCAGTTTACAAGCGCGTCGATACCTGTGCGGCAGAATTTGCCACCGACACCGCCTACATGTACTCAACTTACGAGGAGGAGTGCGAGGCGCAACCGAGTGACAGACAGAAAATTTTAGTACTCGGTGGCGGTCCCAACCGTATTGGTCAAGGTATTGAGTTTGACTACTGCTGTGTTCACGCCGCGTTGGCGATGCGCGATGACGGTTACGAAACCATCATGGTTAACTGTAACCCCGAGACCGTATCCACCGATTACGACACGTCTGATCGCCTCTATTTTGAGCCTGTCACCTTGGAAGATGTCCTGGAGATTGTGCGTATAGAAAAACCCGCTGGGGTTATCGTCCAATTTGGCGGCCAGACGCCGCTGAAATTGGCGCGCGCACTTGAGGCGGCTGGCGTGCCGATTGTCGGTACAACTCCAGATGCCATTGATCGCGCCGAAGATCGCGAGCGCTTCCAGCAAATGATCGATAAATTGGGTCTATTGCAACCGCCTAATGCGACTGCCCGCAGCGCCGAAGAGGCGATCGGTTTGGCCGAGAACATTGGCTACCCGCTGGTTGTACGCCCCTCTTATGTTCTCGGTGGCCGCGCCATGGAGATTGTCTATAAAGAGGAAGAGCTGGCGCACTATATGACCAGCGCAGTTAAGGTCTCTGACGACTCTCCTGTGCTTTTAGATTTCTTCTTGCCAACAGCCATTGAGGTCGATGTCGATGCTGTCAGCGATGGCGAAACAGTGGTTATCGGCGCGATCATGCAACATATCGAGCAGGCAGGTATTCACTCTGGTGATTCGGCTTGCTCTCTGCCACCGTATAGCCTGCCGGCCGAAGTACAAGACGAGATGCGCGAAATCTGCCGAAAAATGGCTCTAGAGCTGGGTGTGCGTGGCCTGATGAATGTTCAGCTGGCACTCCAAGATGGCAAGATTTATGTCATCGAGGTGAATCCACGCGCTTCGCGCACTGTGCCTTTTGTCTCAAAATGTATCGGTCGCTCGCTGGCCAAAGTGGCGGCGCGCTGTATGGTGGGTCAGACACTGGCCAGTCAAAAGTTCACCAAAGAGATTATTCCGCCCTACTTCAGCGTCAAAGAGGCGGTGTTCCCATTTAACAAGTTCCCAGGTATCGACCCCATTCTGGGTCCCGAGATGAAGTCGACCGGTGAAGTCATGGGTGTTGGTGACAGTTTTGCCGAGGCCTATGGCAAAGCCGAGCTCGGCGCCAGTGACGAGATCCCGCGCGGTGGTTCGGTATTTATCAGTGTGCGTGAGCGCGACAAAGACGGTGTTGCCGATCTAGCTAAACGTTTTGTTGAGCTTGGCTTTACCCTTTACGCCACACGCGGCACAGCTGATGTATTGTTTGCAGAGGGGATTGAGGTTGAACGTGTAGCCAAAGTTAAAGAGGGCCGGCCACACATTGTCGACATGATTAAGAGCGATAAGATCGATCTGATCGTCAACACAACAGAGGGGCGTCAGGCGATAGCCGACTCCTCGGCGATTCGCTCAAGTGCCGAGCAACACCGAGTCTACTACACCACCACACTGGCGGGCGGCAACGCCGTTTGCGATGCGCTGCATTACGCCGGCGATATTACCGTGCGCAAATTGCAAGATCTGCACCAACAGATTCCAGCGTAAGCGGTAGGAGAGAATAAATGCAAAAGAGTCCTATGACGGTCCAAGGTGAAGCAGCACTGCGCGAAGAGCTTGACCGCTTGAAAAAACAAGACCGCCCCAAAGTGATTGCGGCGATTGCAGAGGCGCGTGAACACGGCGATCTCAAAGAGAACGCGGAATACCACGCGGCGCGCGAACAGCAAGGTTTTATTGAAGGACGTATTCAAGATATTGAAGCCAAATTGAGCAACGCTCAGATTATCGATATCAGTAAAATTCCCGCCGCCGATAAAGTAATTTTTGGCGCCACGGTAACCATCTTAAATGTTGAAACAGAGGCGACAGTTACCTACACCATCGTCGGCGATGATGAGGCCGATGTGAAATCTAACAAAATCTCCTATCAATCGCCGATTGCGCGTGCACTCATCGGCAAAGAGATTGGTGATGTAGTCGCGGTGCAAACGCCTGTTGGCGAGGTGGAATACGAGATTGACGAGGTAGACTACGCCGGATAATCGACTCGATATAAAAAAACCGCCACTGGCAACAGCGGCGATTTTTTTACATCTACGCCACTACACTCCGAGTAAAAACGCCATCAGAGCTTTCTGTGCGTGCAGACGGTTTTCCGCCTCTTCCCAGACGACGGAGATGCGTTCATCTTCTAGTAATTCGGCAGAGACCTCTTCGCCGCGGTGGGCGGGTAGGCAATGCATAAACAACACATCGTCAGCAGCGCTGTCGAGCAGTGCGTGGTTAACTTGGAAGCCATCAAAACGCGCCAATCTCTCAGCTTGCTCTTGTTCTTGGCCCATAGAGGCAAAAACATCGGTCGTAACTAAGTGCGAGCCGCGCACAGCTTGCTCCGGAGTGTGGCCAATGGTGGCGCGGCCGCCCGCAGCGGCGAGAATCTCGGCATTGGGTTCGTAGCCTTTGGGGGTGGCGATGCGCAGTTCGAAATCGAGTATTGCTGCGGCGTTAATCCAAGAGTGACACATGTTGTTGCCATCGCCAATCCAGCTGACAGTTTTGCCGCTTAAGCTGCCGCGAGCTTCGGTGAAGGTTTGGATGTCTGCCAACAGCTGGCAGGGGTGATGGTCATCCGAGAGCGCATTGATGACAGGCACTTGTGAGTACTCTGCAAACCGTTCGATTTTATCGTGGCCGAAGGTGCGAATCATGACGATGTCGACCATGCGTGAAATCACTCGCGCACTGTCCTCAATCGGTTCGCCGCGCCCCAGCTGGGTATCGTTTGGCGAGAGAAATAAAGCACTGCCGCCGAGCTGCGCCATGCCGGCTTCAAACGAGACGCGGGTGCGTGTTGAGGATTTTTCGAAAATCATCGCCAACACTTTACCACTCAACAGTGGGTGCGCAGTGGCGTTGCGCTGGAGTTTTTTAAGCTGTTGAGCGCGGTCGATAACCCCCACCAACTCGTCGGCGCTGAGATCGCGCAGGGTTAAAAAGTGGCGATTAGACATAAACAGCTCCTAAATTGCAGGCTTTAAACTGCAGAGGTTACGACGTGATGCTCTTCAATTAGAGCAATCACTGTTTCTATCACTTGATCTGCCTGGGCGTCACTCATGGTCAGCGGCGGCAGCAAGCGCACGGTATTGCCAGCAGTGACATTGAGTACCAGGCCGGCATCGAGCGCTTTTTGAAATAGGTGGGCACAGTCGTGTTTAAGCTCTATACCGATCATTAAACCGACAGCGCGGATCTCTTTGACAGCTGGGTGGTTGCCAATACGCTCGCAAAAAGCACTGGCCAGATAAAACCCAAGTTGGGCGGCCCGCTGTTCGAGCTGATCGCGCTCAATGATGTTAAGAGTTGCCAGCGCCGCAGCACAGGCGAGCGGATTGCCACCAAAGGTAGAGCCGTGGTTGCCCGGCTGCATTAACCCATCGGCGCGCTTAGCAACCATGCAAACACCAATTGGCATGCCGTTGCCGAGCCCTTTAGCTGTGGTCACTACATCCGGCAGTATGGCACTGTGTTGGTAGGCGAAAAATTTTCCGGTGCGTGCGTTGCCGGTCTGTATCTCGTCACAAATTAATAACCAATCGTGCTTGTCGCAGAGCGCGCGCAGTCTTGGCAAATACTCTTTACTGGGGACCCGGATACCGCCTTCGCCCTGTATCGGTTCCACCATAACTGCACAGACATCGTTGTTGTTTTTGGCTATTTCCTCAATGGCCTCGACATCGTCGTAGGGCGCGCGCGCAAAGCCTGACACCAATGGCTCAAAACCGGCGTGAACTTTGCGATTGCCAGTGGCGCTGAGTGTCGCCATTGTGCGGCCGTGAAAGGATTGGTTGGTAACAATCACCGTTGGCTTGGCAATCCCTTTGCGATGGCCGTGCAGGCGAGCTAATTTGATTGCTGCTTCATTGGCTTCGGCCCCAGAATTAGCAAAGAACATATTGCTCATGCCGGAGAGCTCGCGAAGTTTTTCGCCGAGTTGTTCTTGTTTGGGGATGTTGAAATAGTTTGAACAGTGCAGCAGCTTGCCCGCCTGTTCAGCTATAGCAGCGGTCACCTCGGGGTGGCTGTGGCCTAGGCCACAGACGGCTATACCTGAAAGGGCATCTAAGTAGCGGCGCTGTTGGTCATCCCACAGGTAGCAGCCTTCGCCGCGCACCAGTGTGGTGGAGCGCAAGCCATAGGTATTCATTAAAGCCGGTGAGGTCATTCACGGTCTCCAACGGTAGCGGTATCAAAAATTAAAAAAGGCAGCGTCGCTGCCCATATGCTGTCTCTGTTTTCTGCCAGTATTGGCCCAGGATGTAATGGTAGCGGGCTTTATCGTTGCTGGCAATTGAGCTAGCGGGAGCGGCGTATAAAACTCCACAGGCCTGTCACTGCTAAAAGGCTAAACAGCACACCAGCAATATCCACCACCCAGATACCGAACACGCCAAACAGGCGACCACTGTGCAGATCTAACATCAGCGTCTGCACAGAGATACCTGCTGCTTGAGTGTTCGATTGTGGCTCGGGCAAGGCTTGTGTGGATGCAATAGCGGTGGAGGAAAAAAGGTCTAGATCAAGCTTCCAGCGCCGACCATCACTGTGCATACCGATAACTTGATTGTCGGTGATGTCGAGAGCGACTAAGCCGTCTGGCAGCCCCTCGAGTGGCGTCCATATATCAAAAAGCTCGCCTGATGCAGTGACGACTATGAGCTCTTGTCCGCACAGCAATAGACCGAGTTGCATGTTGAGTTGGCCGCTGTCGAGCAGCGGAGGAGTACAGTTGGTTAGCGGTTGACCGTCGCGATAGAGTTTGCCAATCAACTGCTCATCGACTGCATGACTGCGCAGCTCGTAGTGCTGACTGTGCAGTGTTGCAGACGACATAACTTGTCTATCAAGACCATACCATTTGAGCAGTGTGGGGTGGTGAAGAGTCGTTTTAGATAACCCCAGACGGTCTGTATGGTTGAGTGCAATGCCGGTAATGCAGAGCAAAATCAGTAGCCAAAACAGACCAACGCCCACTTTACTGTGCCAGCGCATGGCGGCAGAGATGCGTGTTTTTTTGCCCATTTGAGCTCCCAGGTGAGCCGGGCTAGTTAGATAGGCTCTAACTGTTCGGCGTAAAAGAGCGCTAGTTTAGCAACTGCGTTGACTGCGCGCACGGATAAGGTAGCGCCAGTAATGCCGTCGATGTTTTGGCTCAGTCTGTTCTGTTCAAGGCGTGCATTGCGGTATTGGGCGGTGTAAGCGGGGAAGCGCACCTCCCAGCCTCGGCTCTCTCTAAAGGCGAGTATCTCAACGCCGACAATGGTACCGCTTTCTACAACCACACCGATGGTAATAGGTAGCTCTTTGCCAATTTCGTTCATTACCCATGCGCTGCGCAAGCCATCAGCAGAGCGCTGATAACGCACCCGCAGCCCGCTCGGTTTTCGTCCTAACAGGGGTTCTGCTGCTTTTTTCAGCTCCTCAGTGAGCCACAACTGGCCACGCTGAGTCGGTTGTTCAGCAAAGTAGCGAGCGCTAAATTCTTCCTGGCTCAAATAGACTTCAGCTTGCACTACGGATGCCGTCCAGCAAGAGAACAACACCAATAACAAGCCAACTCCAACTCTGCGTGACGCGCGCGAATGGATTTTTGCTGAGTGCACTGCCATTAGAAGGAGTAGCCCACCCCAAGATTAAGGCCATCATAGCCACCGCTGGCGGCATCTTGGTTTTGGTAGTCTGCCTTGATGACCACGCGCGGATGCAAGTAGTAGTTAACGCCGATATCCCATTGATTCGTATCGCTATCGGTACTGCTGCTGCCGGCGCTGTTATCCCACTCACTATAGCGAGCAAACAGGCCAAGCTTGTCGTTGACTTTAAAGCTTGGCTCTAAATAGAAACCGGTCTGCTTATCGGCGCCTTGTTGGATATCGTTGATAGCAGAGTCAATATCCCACTGAGCGTAGAGCCCTTTTAGGCCGAAGTCGCCGCGCTGCCAGCTAAAGTGAGTTTCCAATAACGTTGCGGAGATACTTTCGGCGCCGGTCTCGGTAAAAGTTTCTCCCTGCAACAGGTCAGTTTGATACTGTGCGCTGACGCTTAAACTCAGCCCAAGTATACCGGTATAACGCAAACGGCCGGTGTAAGCAAAATCGGTGGCGTTGGCGTTGCCGACTTTTTGTCGGCCGCTGCGAATTTTGTAAGTTCCGCTGCCATCGTTTGCTTGAGGATCTAAAAATAGCCCCGAGTGTATCGCTGCATCATAGCTAAAGCCTTCACCCCAGCGCCCAGAAAGAGCGGCACCCCCCTCCCACCAGGTTGTAGGGATGATGTTTTTCTCAACATTATTGCGCTCTACACCAAAGAAGGTCTCAGGTTCATGGGTCTCATTGAGCATGCCAACGGGGATTAAAAATAGACCGAGTTTAGCTTGCTGACGCGAGGCATAGTCCCACTCTACGTAGGCTTGCTCGAGTTCGATTTCACCCGGTTGGCCGTCGCCGGCAATCGAGTGCTCAAGTTCCAGCTCTGAAACTAAGCGCAACTGATCGCTGAATTGATGGTTTACGAACAGCACGAAACGATGGAAGTCGATCTGATCTTTGCGGCCGTTGGTTTCGTCATGACTCAATTGGTTGTAATGCAACTCGCCATAACCACCGATATGTGTTTTTTTGGCCGCACTATCGTTGACCGCTTGCAGTGACTCGATAGCAGATACAGCAACTTCAGCTTGAACTGCGGTCTCCTGAATTTGAGAGCGGCTGTTGGCTAGTTGATTGCGCAGTTCAGTGATCTCTTTATTTTGCTGCTGAATCAATAGCCACATCTCTTCCAGGCTGGGCGTGCTGCCGCCCGCATTGGCGAGTGGAGCCAGCAGGAGTGCTGCAGCCATGGCGATGCGTGGGAAGAGAGAAGAGGCGAGAGGCCGTGTCGACATTATTGGTACTCCGTAGCGGTTAGTGTACAAAGGCTCTATACGGTAAATGATAACCGATATCATTTACTAAATGCAAATGGTTCTCATTTAGATTGATGGCTGTGCACCAATTTTTTATACCGATAAAATAAACACAGTTGCCCATTCCCGAAGCCACGGTGATTGGTTAGAATACCCGACTTATTTAGTAGACTATTAGAGGTGCAGCGCGCATGGATATCATGGAAACCATTAAAGATCAGGTTGAGAATAACGCTATCATTTTGTACATGAAGGGCTCTCCCAATCAGCCTCAGTGCGGCTTTTCGGCTCGCACTGTGCAGGCGCTGATGGCCTGTGGGCAGCGTTTTGCCTATGTTGATGTGCTCAGCAATCCAGAGATTCGCGCCAATTTGCCGCAGTATGGCAACTGGCCGACTTTTCCGCAGCTGTGGGTGCAAGGCGAGTTGGTTGGGGGTTGTGACATCATTACCGAAATGCACGAGGCGGGCGAACTAAAGCCGTTAGTGGATGAAGCTATGGCTGGACAACCTGAGGCCGGTTAGACACCGACTTTAGGGTCGCTATAGCTTAGATTATTTTTTTTTATTGGCTGCGCGCAGAGTGTCATGCGACCATGAAAAGAGTGTGGACAAACGCTGTTCTTCGCTGAGAATTTATTTTTAATCATAAATTAGGAGATTTACCATGGGTGTATTAGTAGGTCGTCCGGCACCGGACTTCACCGCAGCAGCAGTATTGGGTAACGGCGAAATCGTCGACAGCTTCACTCTGAGTGAAGCGATTAAAGGTAAGAAAGCGGTCATCTTTTTCTACCCGCTCGATTTCACTTTTGTTTGCCCCTCAGAGCTGATCGCATTCGATCATCGCTACGAAGAGTTTGCCAAGCGCGGTTGCGAAGTGATCGGTGTTTCCATCGATTCTCAGTTCAGCCACAACGCCTGGCGCAACACCCCAGTGAATGAAGGCGGTATTGGCCCGGTTAAGTACACTTTGGTCGCAGACGTGCGCCACCAAATTTGCCAAGCGTTCGATGTTGAACACCCCGAGGCCGGTGTTGCTTTCC
>Ga0209555_10002901_pt1 | contig 11800 bp, 9 predicted proteins | sample SaaInl85LU_5_DNA_FD_184643 | JGI IMG/M metagenome (GOLD analysis project Ga0209555, IMG submission 184643) | Marine microbial communities from expanding oxygen minimum zones in the Saanich Inlet - ESP_85LU_5_DNA (SPAdes) (version 2) | ecosystem: Environmental > Aquatic > Marine > Intertidal zone... | reverse complement strand
GTCGTCTAAACGGTCGGTAGCATCTACTAGTTTAATGGAAGTAATGCCGCCGCCCCGAGCTTCCATGTTTGAGGTGAGCTCCGCCGTCGCAGCACGTAAATCTTCCTCGAGCACATCGAAGTCATCTTTTAAGGCACTCGCATCTCCTGTGTACATGAAATGTACATGGCCAATTTTTTGGGTACCGATCACTTCTGCTTTGAACCCGCCACGCTCCATCCAAAATGAAGCGCTCTTCGCTGCTGCTGCGACTACGGAACTTTCTTCAATAGCCATCGGAATGGTGTAAAGCTTTCCGTTGATCTGGAAATTTGGAGCAACACCATAAGGCATGTAATAGTTGCTCATGGTGTTTTCTATGAACTCATCGTGTCGCTTTTGAAGCGTTTCATCATCATGCCAATAGCCGGTCAATACGGACCTTGCGGCATCGGCATCTTCGAAATTATTGGTGACGAGCCATTCAAGTTTGGCGGCTTTGCTCAGTTTGGAGAATCCTTTGATTGGATCTTTCATGGTGGTCTAATTATGAGTACAAAGATAACTCTGCAGTACTAAGAATGTTCAAAGTGAGTAGGTTAGTTCGTAACCGGTACTTCGATCAAGAGAATTCTAGATTCAGCTGCTGTAGCTTTCAATGTGATTTGTTCCGTATCCCATATTCCTAGCGCGTCCCGGGTATTCAGTTTGTGAAGATCTGTTTCAAATCCACCATCCAATACAAAAGCATAAAGGCCATTATCGTTCGATTTCCACTTGTATTCGATGACTTCATTCTCGTCAAACCTTCCCATGTGAAACCAGGCGTTTTGGTGAATCCAAACCCCTTCATCATCGGGTGATGGGCTAAGCACTTGGTGCAATTTATTCTTTTCGTTTGCGTCCAAAAGCTTTTGTTGATCGTAGCGTGGCGTGACATTTCGTTCATTGGGAATGATCCAAATTTGTAAAAATTTAACCTCGACATTCTTATTAGGATTAAACTCGCTATGCGTTACGCCGGATCCTGCACTCATCACTTGGATCTCACCTTCCTTTATTGTCGTTTCATTGCCCATGGAATCTCGGTGTCTCAAATCGCCGCTTAGAGGTATGGAGATAATTTCCATATTGTCGTGTGGGTGGGTGCCGAACCCCATTCCAGGAGCTACGGTGTCGTCGTTAAGTACGCGCAACAGCCCGAAATTCATCTTTTGTGCGTTGAAGTAATTGGCGAAACTAAAGCTGTGGAAGCTATTTAGCCAGCCGTGATTTGCGTGACCACGAGAATGATTTGGGTGATAAAGGGTTTTCATAAAAATCTTTTAATAGATGTTATAACAACAATAGACCCGCTCAGATGTTCAAATCAAAATATAGATTGAATAATTAGCGTGCGTTTTTTTGTATTTCGAGATCGATGGCCTTTTGAAGGTTGGCCAATTCCCTTGAATATTCAGTCAAGGATTTTAGACGACGTTCAATCTCTTCAGAATTTATGCGATTGCTTTCTTCTGTTACCCGATTGATGTGTTCCATAACGTTCTTTACTTCAAAACGCATACGGTTCACTAGCCTGAATTCATCTTTCTTTAAAGGGTGCATAGTTGTACCATCTTTAGCTTTCTAAAAGTCCGAAGATTCTTCACATGCCTAAATAGCCGCCCATAGATTTTGTTAACAAACCCCTATTTTGGCTACTTTATCTTTTTGAGCCAACGATAAAAAGTTTACTACCTTTTCCCCACGATAAATGGGGTGTAAGCAAGCAGCTTTGCGCATTTATCCGCAAATCAATCCACCTAAAAATTTGGTATGAAAAAAATTATGATTACCCTCCTGATGGCTGCATCTGTTGCGCTTTCAGCTCAGGCATTACCTTTTGATTTTGAGTCTTCAACTTCTGGCATGGTCGGTTACGACGGTGCATCTTTTACCATTGTAGCCAATCCAAGTTCTGTAGGTAATTCTAGTGCTAATGTCGCTAAGATTGTTAAAGTGAATGCAGCCGATTTGTGGGCCGGCGGTAAAATAACCTCTGTTTCGTCTCTAAATTTTACCAGTGCATCGTCTAGTGTGCTGTCCATGAAGGTTTACACGACGCAGCCCGTCGGTACAGTAATAAAAGTGAAATTAGAAAGTCCCTACACCAGCGAGGTAGATGCAGTTACCACGGTATCTGGCGCATGGGAAACGCTCACGTTTGACTTTGGAATTCCGGCGCCTTCAGGAAGTGTGGACTTAGTCATTATGCCACAACCGTTCACCCCAGGAGGAGGAAACACTTTTTTTATCGACGATATCGAACAAGTTGCAGGTGTAATCGCAACGCAAAGATTAGGTTTGCCCGTTACGTTTGAATCGGGCACCACAGCACGTCATTTCTTTGATTTTGAAAGTGCTATCATGACAAGCCTACCCAATCCCGATATTGATGTAGATAATGGAAGCGCAAACGTGGGTAAAATTGTTCGATACCTCGGTGCTCCTTATGGTGGAAGTAAAATCACGTTTACAAACAACCTAGACTTTGTGAATTCTCCAGTGATTACGATGAAGGTTTGGACGTCTGCACCCATTGGTACGAACGTGACACTCAAAGCGGAAAAGCCATTTTGGGGTGAAGAGCGTAGTGTTCAGACCACTAAAACCGAAGAATGGGAAACGCTGTCTTTCGATTTTACAAATGCACCTACTGACATGCCTACGTTGGCGTTGTTGTTCGACTTTGTTGCGGGAAGTTCGAACGTCGGTGATGGATCGGCTACGTCTACCTTCTACTTTGATGAAATAAAATATGCGAATGTTCCTCTAGGGGGTATAGAACAGTCAAAAGAATTATTCTCAATTTATCCAAACCCCACCTCAGACAAATGGACAGTACGCAATCCTTCGTCTACTGGGTGTACCATTCAAATCTTTGATTTAAAGGGTCAACAGCTCCATCAGGTTCTCACGTCGAGTCAAAGCCATACCATCGATGCTACGGACTTTGCAGCGGGTATTTATCTCGCTAAGATTCAGTCGGGCGCGAATGAGCAAACGGTACGTTTAGTCAAACACTAAAGGTCGATAGTCAAAAACACAGCTCCAAAGTGGTAACCACAATCGCGTGGTTACCACTTTGGTGTTTATGGAAGTCAATATTTTGATGAAAAAGGAGGTTCAGGCCATTAAAAAAGCCCCTCAGTTGTACTGAAGGGCTTAGGTGGTGGTGATGGACGGAATCGAACCGCCGACACATGGATTTTCAATCCATTGCTCTACCAACTGAGCTACATCACCTGCCGGGCGGCAAATATACACCTACAATTGAAATGTGAAAGCACATTCAATGAAAAATTAGAATGTCATTTCGAATTACCAATAGATGAAGGATTTAACGACCTTTGACCATATGTTAATCACAATAGACGTAGGGAACACCCGTATCAAGATGGGATTATTCGACGGCAGTAGGCTCGTTGAAAACGAGACTTTTGTACTCAGCGAAGTGGAAAAAGCCGTTAAGGTCTATGAGCAGTGGTTCGCTAGTGGAGATAGGTCTATAGGCATTGCGAGCGGCGCATTAGATGCACATTGGCCAAAGTCTATACGTTGGCTTACGATTGACGATCCATGGCCGTTTTCGATCGACTATAAAACCCCTGAGTCGCTAGGCTTGGACCGACTACTCTTCGCCGCGGCTGCTTGGTTAGAAAACAGAGTAGACCTTATCGTGGTAGTTGCGGGTACTTGCATTACTTATAATATTGTTAAAAATGACGCTTTCATTGGCGGCGCAATTTCCCCCGGTTGGGCGATGCGATACAAGGCAATGCATGCCTTTACAGCGGCACTTCCAAACCTGTCAAAAAGCAGTGAAACCCATGTAGTTGGCGCCTCAACGGAGGAAAGTATGTGGTCTGGCGTGGACACGGCATTGCCGCTTGAAATGGAAGGGATGATTCATGCCTTGCAAAGTCAAACGGGCATAAATCTTGTATTCATTTGCGGTGGAGATGCAAAGGCCTTGTCAAACCACCTAAAAAGCTACATATTTGCACCCTTGAATTACGAACTATATGCCCTACAGCGCATTGATGAATATTTTCAAAGTCAATCAGTTAAATAAATCCGCTTTCACATTAGTGTTAGCGTCGATGTTGCTGTTGTTTGGGTCTGATGCGTCGGCACAGACGAACTCAGTAAGTCCACTCAGTATAAATGGGCTCGGAGAAACCTCCTTCGGTATTACGCCGGCATATTTAGGTATGGGGGGGACGGGAATAGGTTATGCCGACCGTTACACTATTAACGTCTTCAATCCGGCAGGTTATGCGAATCTTGAGTATTCGACACTTGAAATGAGTGGTGCCCACCGTACGTTCCGCCACAGGATCATTAGTGATAGTTTAGATCAAGACAACTACAACACCTATTTCGATTATTTCGGATTTGGATTCAAATTCGCTGATTGGATTGGTGGTGCCTTTTCGTTAAGCCCTTACGCAGCAAAAGGTTACAATGTGAGTGTTGCCGATTCTTCGGATGATTTTGGAATTTACGAATACCGTTCAATCGGTTCTGGCGGTTTTGACCAATTCACCTTTGGACTTGCCCTTCAGCCCCTTCCGTGGTTCAGTATAGGCGGAAATGCGCGCTACATCTTTGGCGAAATGGAAACGAGCAATAAAACCATCCTCGCGGATAATAGATTCCTTTCGGTCAGTAAAACCAACAAAACAGGAATTAGTGATCTAACTTTTGACATAGGTACACAGTTGCAGGGAGATCTTGACCGATTCCACTTTGTCGCAGGAGCAGTTTATGGCTTCGGAGGTTCTATGAATGCGAGACAAATTTCTACGCAATATTCTTTTATAAACAGCGGCATTGTGGAGACACCAGTCGATACATTGTTTTATAATTTATCTGAAGAGGGTAGTGTAGTCTTACCGACATCTACTGGATTTGGATTTGGTCTTAGCAGAACCGTAGAAAACGTTCCTGTAAATGCCTGGGATTTAGTAGTGGATTACCGCAGAGTGAACTGGCAAGACTATAGAGATTTCACCCCGTTCGGAGGAACACCTGTGCAATCCGCAATTGCGGTAAGTGAAAGAGGAAGTGTTGGACTAGTAATGGTTCCTTCATACGTTATTCCTCAGCTCAGACGAAGCACGAATTACTTCGCTATTTCTAGATACCGCTTCGGTTATTCTAGAGAGAAAGGACAGTATTATTGGCAAGAGCCAACAACAGGCCCAACTTACGTAACACAGGAGTTTAACCTCGGATTGACCCTACCAATTATCTACAGAAGTTTAGCTCCCGGTGAACAAAAGGCAAGCTTTTTGAATATTAACATAGGAAGAGGCACTCGCTGGAGTGGTGTAGAGTCCGATTTAAAAGAAGATTATTGGAATTTGAACTTTGGGATAACACTCAATGACAAATGGTTCCAAAAATTTAGATACAGATAAAAAACGCGATAGTAATGAAACGAATCCTTTTTGTATTAGGAATTTTATTGATCAGCTTGACAACCCAAGCGCAAGAATCGAAATGGGGTAATTCCATAGCCGATTCTGTTTCTTGTTTTCAGAATTACAACATCATGGGTTCTTACTACCAGAGTAAGGATTATGCAGAAGCTTATGATGCTTGGAAAGCTCTGTACGAAACGTGTCCATCTGCCAATATCCGCATATACACGTACGGGGACAACATCATCGAAGCGAAGATTAAAGAGGCCGGTGACGATGCGTCAAAGAATGCTCTTATCCAGGAGCTTTTAGGTTTGTACGATACGTTCGCAGTGCATTTCCCAGAAGAAAAATCAAATGCAATGTCTTCGAAGGCATATCATTTCTACAATTACTATAGAAAAAATGCCGACAGTGTTTCGAAAGCTGTGGTGATGTTTGAAGAGGCTAAGTCACTTCTTGGAGATACCATGTCTGTGGCGCATACTGACCGTTATTTCCAAGCGAATGTCAAGGAGTTCAACAAGACAAAAGACGTAGATCGCTTGTTTGAGGTATACAACTCCGTTCTCGTTTCACTGGAATTTAACTTCAACACGTTTAACGTTGAAAATTACAATATTGAACTTAAGGCAGATTCTGTTCTGGATTTTATCGCATATGCGGACAGTATTCGTCCTTCAGCTGAGGCAGCAAAAGCGGCTTACCAAGCCGAAATGGCCGTTTATGATTCTACAAATGCGTATAACAATTCTTCAAAGAAGCGCATGAAGCAAGCGGCTAAACTTCCTCCTTTAGTGAAGCCAGAAATGGAAACAGGTGCGCAGGAATTGGTTAGCGTTATAGAGAAGGCAGATGAGCTGAAGACTAAATATGAATTGGATGAGCAAGGGTTAACGTCAGTGGATAAGCGTAAGATTTCAAACAATGAAATCCGTTTGAGAAACATCACGAAAGTGCAACGTAACATTGAGAAAATCTTGAGCCCATTATTGACTTGTGAAAAGCTAACGTTGATCTACAACGATGCTGCATTTGAAGAGAACAAAGACGATATCGAATGGTTGAAACGTGCCGGTAACTTGTTACAAAAAGAGCGCGTTGGCGAAGACGGTGAATTAACGTCTTGTACTGATAACCCAGTATTTATTTCAATTGCCGAGACATTGTATGAAATTGAGCCTAGTGCTCAAGCGGCATTAAACATGGCTAAACTAGGTGTAAACAAGGGTGATTGGGCCATGGCTAAAAAGTACTACACTGAAGCTATTGAGCAAGAGGAAGATCTTCGTCGCAAAGCAAATAGCTACATGGGGTTGGCCTATGTGAATCAAAAATTGGGTTCTTTATCCGCTGCTAAAGTCAACTGTATAAAAGCAGGCCAGCTTCGTAAAGATTGGGGTAATCCTTATTTATACTTAGCAACCCTTTATGCTGAGGCGGCAGGCACATGTGGTGCGAATGCAGTGGAGAAAAATGCAGTTTATTGGGCGGCGATAAACAAACTGAGCTATGCAAGAAGTATTGACCCAAGCGTTGCAAGTAAGGCTGCAAAATTGATTTCAGCCTACAGCCAGCAGATTCCGGACAAGGGAATCTCGTTCCAATTGGGCTACAAAGAAGGCGATAAAATCAATATTGGTTGTTGGATCAATGAAACGGTTAGCGTTAAATTCTACTAAGCATTAAACGACCGTGTTATATTTCCCCTGGACGAGAGTCTGGGGGATTTTTTTTGCGCAATTTTACCGACCTTCGTGAGGATGAAGTTTCTTTTAAAACAGCCTAAGACCCTATTGGTTATAATAGCCTGCTATTTAGGCGCATGTTCGAACGATGCTAAGGATGTTGCGGAGGTCAGCAAAATTCCAGTGGTATTCCCCTTGAACGAGCAACACGGCGCGCACATCACATATAGCGATAGCGGACAAAAGGTTTTAGAAATTCGTGCAGGACTCATGCAAGACTTCGGGAATATGGATCCCGCATACGTTTTCTTTGGTGAGGGAATTACCGTTAATTTTTACAGCGAAAACGCAAAAACAGCAACGGTGCTGAAAGCAGATACGGCACGCCAATTGAAAAAAGATGACCTTTGGGGTATAGGCGGTAATGTTGAAGTTACCAATGGTAAAGGCGAGCGAATGACCACAGAATTATTATTCTGGGATAAAAAGGAGGAACGATTGTACAGTAATGCTAAAGTTCAAATCCTATCTGATGGGCAGCTCATAAGAGGTAAGGGGTTTGAAGCCGATCAATCGTTCAACACCTATCGAATTTATAAAGTACAAGGAGAAATAACAGTTGATGATGAATAGAGCATTGCGATTTATAGAGTTATTATGGTTAGGTGTGGCAGCGGTCAGCTCAGTTGAGATTTATGTCAATTGGGGAAGCAACTGGCAGAGCACGATTAAATTCTCTTTGTTTCTCGGAGCTGCGATTTTTATGTATTTCCTCAGGAGGCGTTCGCGTCTGAAACAACCTAAAGAATAGAACCTTGGCATTTATTTTACCCATTGTTTTGGCCGTATTTTTTTCTGCACTCTTCTCGGGGTTGGAAATGGCTTACCTGAGTATCAATAAACTTCATGTTGAGCTTGAACGACAGAAGGGAGGAATAGCATATAAGGCACTGGGCTATTTGGTCGATCGTCCAGCACCATTTATTGCCGCAATTCTTGTCGGGAATAATGTGGCATTAGTGCTTTATGGCAATTACATGCACCGCGTACTTACTCCAGTATTTACTAGCTGGGGTGCAATGGAATACCTAATCTTACTCCTAGAGACTTCAGTTTCTACAGTGGTTATTTTGGTTTTTGCGGAATTCCTTCCTAAAACGCTTTTCCGTCAAAATCCTGAGGGATTAATGCGTTGGCTCAGTTTACCCGCTTGGATTTTATTCTGGGTGCTTCGATTGCCCAGTGCTCTTATGCTGGGCGTAAGCCAATTCTTTTTAAAATATGTTTTTCGCGTTGAGGTACAAGAAGAAGAGAACGCCTTTGGAAGAATGGAGTTAGATCATTACGTACGTGAGCGCGCCCCCAAAACGACCTCAGGAAATGAGGAAGTTGATCCGGAATTTGAGATTTTCAAGAATGCGCTAGAATTTCCAGAGACAAAGGCACGCGAATTTATGATCCCAAGGACGGAGATAGAAAGCGTAGAAGTAAATGAGCTTCCCGAGAAAGTACGTGCATATTTTATAGAAACGGGCTACAGTAAACTTTTGGTTTACGAAGACAACATCGATAAAATTATAGGCTACGTTCATGCTTTTGAGCTTTTTAAGAAGCCAGATCATTTAAAGCGAGTACTTCGACCAGTTGCATTTATCCCAGAAAGTATGCGGGCGGACGAAGTACTTAATTTATTCACCCGTGAGAAGCGAAATATTGCGGTTGTTTTGGATGAGCACGGAGGAACCAGTGGTATGATCACACTCGAAGATGTGATTGAAGAAATCTTTGGCGAAATCGAGGATGAGCACGACACGGATGAATTGTTAGAGCGGCAAATTAAAGAAGGAGAATGGCTGTTTTCCGCGCGCTTAGACATCTCCGATATCAATGAAAGATGGGGTCTTGGGCTTCCTCAGAATGAAAATTACAATACTCTCGGGGGGTACATTTTGGACCTCTACCAAAGCCTACCAGAGAAGGGAACCGTAGTGCGAAGCGACCAATACTTGTTCTTGGTACAAAAAACTAGGACGAATAGGTTGGAAGAGGTGCTCGTAAAGGCCAATTAATTGGCGCCAATCCTTATATTCGCAGACTCATACATTTAATTGCAGTACAATGGCAACAATCCAACGCATCAGACAGCGCTCAGGACTTCTAGTAGTCGTGGTGTTTGTAGCACTCATAGCTTTCTTATTAGGAGATTTATTTCGCTCAGGCGGCTCTAAGTTTTTTGGCGATCCGAACGTTATCGGAACCGTAAATGGACGCGACATTACGCGTCAAGAACTCAGCCAGGGAATGGAGGAGTTGCGTGCCGGTAATCCTGAACAATATGCAAATACAACCAGTATTCAGCTGGCGAACTTCGTCTGGAACAACATCGTTACTGAAGAGTTGCTTTCTGCAGAGTTGAGCGCGGCAGGCATGAGCGTGAGTGAGCAGGAGATCTATTTCGATATCATTACTAACCCTAATATTCGTCAAAACTTTGCCGGTGCAAACGGACAGTTCGATGAAAACATGTTCAAGAGCTACATCGCCCAGGTTCGAGATAACCGTGACGCTTCAGAGCAATCGGTTGAGATGTGGACGCAGTGGTTGTCATTCGAGCGTGCCGTAGCGAATCAAGCACAGAACTTTAAATACACCAACGCAATAGAAAAGGCTATTTTCATGCCTGCAGGTCTTGCGGAAACTGAAATTAACCGCGGGGATGCACAGCACCCAGCGCAATACGTTTATGTACCCTATATCGATGTAAACGAAGATGAAATCAATGTTTCTGATGAAGATGCCAAGCGCTACTTCAATGCACACAGAGAAGATTTTTCGCAGGAAGAAGGTCGCAATATAGAATTCATCAACTTTCCGTTAGCGCCGTCAGAATCGGATCGTGAAGGTGTGCGTGCTGAATTGGCCAGTCTTTCTTTTGAGTGGCTGGATGTAGAAGACGACTCAGTATTTGTTAACCAACACAGCGATGTTCGTTTTCAGTCGGAGTATTACACAACCACAGAATTGGTCGGTACCGGTCTAGATACACTTGTAGACGGACAATCAGTGGGCTTTCAGAAGGGACCAATCGATTTAGGTGGCGCTTTTGCAGTGGTTAAATTAGTAGATAGAAAAACAGTGCCGGATAGCGTAAAAGCGCGTCACATCCTCATACCGTTTGCGGGTGCAACGAGAGCTGATGCATCGGTAACACGCAATCCGCAAGAGGCTAAAGTTTTGGCGGATAGCTTGTTCGCATACCTCGAGGGTAATCCATCTGCATTCGAATCTGTTAGCGAAGCGTTTTCGTCAGATGTGGTTGCAAAAGAGAAGGGCGGCGATCTAGGGTACTTCTCTCGCGGATCAATGGCAAAGCCTTTTGAGAATTTCTGTTTCTTTAGAAAAAATGGATCAATGGGCGTGGTACCAACCCAATTTGGGTGGCACGTGATCCAAGTAACGGATCAGAAAGGTGCAAATGATGTATATAAGATTGGACAAATCATTCGTGAAATCTTACCATCAGATGAGACCATTCAAACGTTATATAATCAGGCGTCAGGTTATGCTGCGGAGGCACAAACTGCCGAAGATTACCGCGCACTTGCTACTGAGAAAGGATTCTTTTTACGTCCAGCGCGTAATCTAGGGCGCTTTGAGGAAGTGGTTTCCGGTTTAGGTACTGCGCGTCGTGTGGTACGTTGGGCTTGGGATGACGACCGCGAAGAAGGAAATATTGGTTTGCTTGAAAATGATGGAAATGGTTATGTTGTGGTGGTCCTAACGGACAAGCTGGAAGAAGGAACTTCTTCATTTGAAATGGTACAAGCCCAATGTTTGGAGGCCGCTAAGAAAGATGCGAAGAAGGCATTGGTGCTAGAGCGTTTAGAAAACGCCTCTGCTGGAGCGGCAACTATTGAGGCCGTAGCAACAGCTGCCGGTAAGGAAGTACGTACATTAAGCTTCCGTATTTCTCAATTCAACATCTCAGGTGTTGGTAATGAGGCTAAGGTAGTAGGTACTATTTGTGGTTTAGAGCCGGGAACATTGAGTCCTGTTATTCTTGGTGAAAATGGCGCTTTTGTGGCGATTACTTCTCCTGCAAATCCTGCCCCGCAAATTGACTACGCGAATATGGCACAGAATACGCAGCGCAGTATTCGCAATCTAGTAGGTACTCAGGCCTACAAAGCTTTACAGGATAAGGCGAAGATTGAGGACATGCGCTACATGATGTTCTAAGGAGCAGTAGTGTAAAGACAGTTAAAGGCGCGAGCCGATGCATATGCATCGGCTCGCGTTGTTTTTAGGCCCTACTAAGCTAGACGGTTCCAACGCTCCGCATCAAGCTTGACAAAGATGAACAGTAATATGGTAAAGCCCCATAGTGAGGAGCCGCCGTAGCTAAAGAAGGGCAGCGGTATACCGATAGTTGGTACCAGCCCTATGGTCATTCCAATGTTGATGAGCCAGTGCGTAAAGAGAATGCTTGCAACACTGTAGCCGTAGACCCGTGAAAAGGTGTCTTTTTGTTTCTCTGCCAACCAAATAATTCGACCTATAAGAACAGCAAATAGGGTCATTAGAAGTGCGGTACCTATAAAGCCCCATTCTTCGCCAATGGTGCAAAAAATATAATCTGTGCTTTGTTCTGGTACAAAGTTGAGT
>Ga0209555_10002896_pt1 | contig 11811 bp, 3 predicted proteins | sample SaaInl85LU_5_DNA_FD_184643 | JGI IMG/M metagenome (GOLD analysis project Ga0209555, IMG submission 184643) | Marine microbial communities from expanding oxygen minimum zones in the Saanich Inlet - ESP_85LU_5_DNA (SPAdes) (version 2) | ecosystem: Environmental > Aquatic > Marine > Intertidal zone... | reverse complement strand
GATGTAATTCAATGGAATGGTTCATCATTCGTTGCTTCTAACGAACTCGATGGTGGTACATTCTAATTAGAATATACTTTTTAATACTAAACCCTCACAGAAATGTGGGGGTTTTTTTATATCTTTTGTTAATCATATACTTATATAAGTGGTGATGTGTTTTTAAATACCACAATTTCGATACATTTATATTTATATGTAATAAATTAGGAAGAACTTAATGGCAGCAAAATTAAATTTAAGGAGAGGTAGTTCATTTACCAACCCCTCAATATCAGAACCATTTTTTAATACAGACTCTAATACCTTAGAGGTTGGTTATGGAACTGGTAGTAATGATATTAGTACATTAGTAAAAATCGGTATTAACACTGGTTCTATTGAATTTACCGGTGATATATCTGGTACAAACTTATCGTTGAGTGGTAACGCAAATATCATAGGAAATATTACCCTTGGTGGTGATATCTTTCTTGGTGATGGTGATAATACTACTGATAAAATTAATGTAAACGCATCTTTGAGTGGTTCATTAGTACCTGATACCGATGGGGTATATGATTTGGGTTCAACCAGCTTTAGATACAACAACATTCATGTATTATCTGCTTCTATCGAAAACTTAAACGTAGGTGGTAGCGGTATTCTTTCTTCTTCACAACAAATTTCCGATTATAATACATTCTTAGAAATAGAAGGTATGAATGTTGTAAGTGGTTCTTCTCAAATTACTGCAGTTGATACATTTGAATTTAATGAGAGTGTAAAAACTAAATTAGATTTAGATAGTGTAGTTTCATCTTCAGTTCAAGTTACCATTTCAGATACAACTGGCTATACTGCTTTCAGTGCCTCTATTGCAACAACTGATGAAGGACAAAACGATAGATTAGATAGTATTGAAACATTTACTGCATCACTTGATGCAACTTTTGAAGAAATTGCATCTTCAACACATACTTTGGTTAGTGGTTCATCTCAAATCGATGTAAATACCACACAAAACTTCCAATCATTCTCATCTTCAGTAGACGATAGATTAGATGAGGTTGAATCAACAAGTTCTTTAAACGAAACAAATATAACTGAATTATTTTCTACATCATCTAACCATGAGGGTAGAGTAGATGATTTAGAATCAACGGGTTCAAATCATGAAACAAGAATTGACTCATTAGAATCATTCTCATCTTCACTTGATAATACATTTGTAACTGAAACTGAATTAGCATCAGCAACTGGTGCATTAGAAACTGCTGATAGTGAACTTAGTGGTAGATTAGATAATGTTGAAAATTTCACATCATCAATTGATACGACAATCAAAACTAAATTAAATTTAGATGAGGTTGTTAGTGGTTCATCACAAGTAATTGAAATTTTAGATTCATTAAATTCATATACATCATCCAATGATATCAATCAAGGGGTTCAAGATGATAGATTAGATAACATTGAATCATATACTGCTTCACTTGATAATACTTACGAAGAAAAGGCATCATCAACTCATACTCTATTTAGTGGTTCATCTCAAGTAAATGCTGATACGATTACAAACTTTGATAGTAATGTAAAAACTAAATTAGATTTAGATAATGTAGTTTCATCTTCGGTTCAAGTAACAATTTCAGATACAACTGGATATACTACTTTTAGTTCTTCAATTGCAACAACTGATGAAGGACAAAACGATAGATTAGATAGTATTGAACTATACACTGCTTCAGTTGATAGTCTTTACGAAGAAATCTCAAGTGGTACCCATACTTTAGTATCGGGTTCATCACAAATACAAATTGATTCAGTAAGTGGATTCACTGCTCACTCATCTTCAGTAGATTCTCGTTTAGATTCGTTAGAAGGTGATTCTCATACTCATTCAAACAAAACACAACTTGATACTATTAACCAAAATCTATCAAAAACTTCCAATGTAACTTTTAACGATATCACTGCAAGTGGTAATGTTATTGTTAGTGGAGATTTAACTGTATTAGGTACTGCAACTGAAATTCAAACAAGTGAATTGGTAATTAAAGATAAATTGATTACTATTGCAAGTGGTTCTACTAACTCTGCAGAAGCAGATGGTAGTGGTATTGAAATTGATGGTGCTGGAAAATCTATTATATGGGATGATGCAACACAATCATTTATTTTAAATGCAAAAATATCATCATCTGTTGGTTTTAAAGGTGATGGGTCGGAATTAGAAAATGTAACTGCATCCGATGTTGAATATCTTAATGTATTAAACAAACCAACTTTATTTAGTGGTTCATCTCAAGTAGATTATCCTTTAATTTCTAATATTCCAAGTGGAATCGTCTCTGAGTCATCACAAGTAAATGCAGATACGATTACTAACTTTGATTCTAATGTAAAAGATAAACTAAATTTTGATTCAGTTGTAAGTGGTTCAGATGGAGACCAATTAACCGCTTCATTAGATTCGAGGTATTTAGAAATTAATGGTGATAATGTATTTAGTGGTTCATCACAAGTAAATGCAGATACAATTGTAAACTTCGATTCCAACGTAAAAGATAAAATGAATCTTGATAGTGTAATATCGGGTTCAGTTCAAATAACTAATGGGAGTGGTATTCTTTCATCTTCTAATGAAAACTTCACAACCTTCTCATCTTCAGTAGATAATCGATTAGGTGACATAGAAACAACCTTCTCATCTTCAGTAGATTCTCGTTTAGATTTCATAGAAGGGGATTTCTCACAATCAGTAGACTCTCGATTAAATGCTCAAGAAGCATTTTCAGAATCACTTGATAATGAATTCTTAAACACCAATGGTGATAATGTAGTATCTGGGTCAACTGGAGAACAATTAACTGCATCTTTGGATTTAAGATATGAGGGAATTGCATCTTTAACTAATACTTTAGTTAGTGGTTCATCTCAAATTGATGTAACTCAAACTACCAACATTGAAACTCTTGCAACAACTGGTTCAAATTTATTTATTGGAAATCAAACTATAACCGGTTCACTTGAATCAAGTGGTTCAGTAAGATTCCAAGGAATTCCATGGCCATCGGTTGGTTCGGAATCACATCTTATAAAAACAGAACCATATATTCTAAATTTAGATTCTGGTAACAGAAGTTATGATTATCTTGGTATTGCACTTGAACATTTCGAGGCTAACCCGTCAACTTATCATAACTCACTTGCAATATATTCATTTGATAATCACGATTCTCCAAGTTTTGGTACTGAATTTAATGTAGGTCCTCTACGAAACCACATGCGAGTATATCCTTCTAGTTCATCTGAAGTATTAGATAATACACATTTGGGTAACATATCAGTTGAAGATTTACAAAATGGAAATTCTCGTGTAAAAATATACGCAGATGATTTACAAATTGGTGTATTTAATTCTGAAGGAATTACCATAGGTAATCCTGCTTCTCATATTTATTTTAATGCAAATGAGATAGTATCGGATTCACCAATATCATCTTCTAATCACATTTCAGCTTCATTCTTTATAGGTGATGGTTCTCAATTAGAAAATGTAATTGCAACCGAAATAACTTATGAAAATATTACTGGTTTACCAAATGGTTTAGTAAGTGGTTCATCTCAAATTGATGTAACACAAACCCAAAACTACGGTTCAATCAGACAATATGATGATAGTGATAACTTAATTTATTTAAACTCAAAAAATATAGTAAGTGGTTCAACTTATTCATCCCCATCTCAAGGTACTCTTAGAGCAACTATAAATGGTGTTAATTCCGATATAGATTTAGGGTTACAATCAACTGATATACCAACATTCAATAGTTTAACTGCTTCTAATTTACCTGAACATGATAATACTCATTATGACGCAGTTTTTAAAGGAACGTCTGGTGAATTTGGATATAGAACCCTTGCAACTGCAGCATTCTACCATGTATCTAACTCAATAGATGATGGTAACCCATTGGTTCTTGGTAATGCCGGTGCTATTAAGACTTACGTAGATGCAAAAATTATCGCTGCATCCGCGGGTGATATTACTGAGGTAAATGCAGGAGATGGTTTAAGTGGTGGTTCTACTATTGGAGCTGCAACTCTAACATTAGATACGGGCTCACAGCACTTCATTACTGGGGTAACTGACATTGCGCCAACTTTACCAAGTGGCTTGGTTAGTGGTTCAGACCAAGTTACTTCATCTTTAGATTTACGATATGTAACTCAAAATGGTGATAATGTAATTAGTGGTTCTTTATTTGTTGAAGATATTGATGATGCTCAAGAAAGAGTTATATTTGAAGTAAACAATCGAGAGGCTACTATTTTTCAAGTAAATAATGATATTTATTCGACTAATCATGGTGCAGAAATTGTAATGAATCTGTCCAATGGTCATGGTTTGTTTGATGGTGATATTATTATTAGTGGAGATTTAACTGTAAATGGCACAACTACTACTATTAATACTACAAACTTAAATGTAGAAGATAATATTATAGAACTTAACTATGGTGGTTCTGCTACAAATGGTGGTATTCTTGTAAAAGATGTAACTGGTGGTTCAACTACAAGTGGTTCTTTACTATGGGATGGTACAACTGATAGTTGGATTGCCGGAACACTTGGTTCTGAAAATAGAATCTTAACTACTGCTGATAATGTAATTACAGATGGTAATATAGATGATAAAATAAAATTAAAATTAGATACAGATAACGTACATAGTGGTTCTTATTTAGGAACTGCAACTACTTCTCAATTAGATGAAGGTACTCGATTATACTATACAGATGTACGAGTAAAAACAAAATTAAATGTAGAGGGAGTAATTAGTGGTTCATCTCAAGTATTGGGTACTACTGGTATATTATCATCATCTAATGAAAACTTTACTGATTTCTCAAGTTCAGTAGATTCTCGTTTTGGTGCATTATCAACTGATTACAATGATTTACAAAATGTTCCAAGTGGAATTGTTTCATCATCAGAACAAATTTCTAATTATAATACATTCTTAGAAATAAATGGAGATGGTGTAATTTCTGGTTCATCTCAAGTACAGATTAATTCAGTAACTGGTTTCACTTCATTCTCATCTTCAGTAGATGGTAGAATTGATTTATTAGAATCATTTTCATCTTCTTTAGATGCTGGATTTGTAACCGAAGCAGAATTAAATACTGCAACTCAATCATTAGTGGATTCAATCGGTACCAAATTAAATACTGGTTCATATAACACAGATTCACAATCTTTTGATTCTCGTTTAGATTCTTTAGAAGGAGTAACTTCTGAGAACCCATTAACTTTTACTGATACATCAACTATTGATTTCACACGAGTTGGTGATGTAATAACTGCTGATGTTATTGGTGGTGTAGTTAGTGGTTCATCTCAAGTTATTAGTATATTGGATTCATTAAATTCATATACAGAATCAAATGATTTAAATCAAAATACCCAAAACGGTAGATTAGATAATCTTGAAACAGAAACTGGTTCTATTTCTACTTACCAAGGTATACAAGATGGTAGATTGGGTAATCTTGAAACATACACTGCATCTGTTGATAGTCTTTATGAAGAAAAATCAAGTGGAACTCATACATTGGTTAGTGGTTCATCTCAAGTTGATGTAACACAAACAACCAATTACTCATCTATAAATCAGTATTCTGATGCTAAGGTAAAACTTAAACTAGATGCAGACGGAGTATTTAGTGGTTCATCTCAAGTATTAGGTGGAACCGGCATTCTTTCATCATCTATTGAAGATTTTGAAACATATAGTAGTTCGATAGATGATAGATTTGATTCGTTGGAAGGCACAACTCATACTCATTCTAACAAAGCTAACTTAGATACTATAAATCAAGACCTTAGTACTACTTCAAATGTACAATTTAACGATATACAAATCGATGGTACTGGTTCATTTGGTTCGGATGTAACTATATATGGTGATTTAAATGTATTAGGTACTGAAACTATTATTAATACTACCAACTTGGCTATTGCAGATAATATGATTTATCTAAATAGTGGTTCAACCAGTACAAATCCAGATTTAGGATGGGCTGGTAACTACAATGATGGAACTTATGCTCATGCCGGTTTCTTTAGAGATGCATCTGATGGTGGTACGTTTAAGATTTATGATGGATATACTCCTGAACCCGAAGGTACTATTGATACCGCCCATGCTTCCTTTGCACTAGCTGATTTACAAGTAGCTGGAATTGAAGGTACAAGTATCACTACCGATTTATTAAATATCACATCTGGTGGTGTAGTTCGTGGTACATTGACAGGTGATACTGATGGTCTTTATTTAACTGCACCGGCAGGTAAAGGTATTGGAATCTTGACCGATGGTGCTAATGATGGTATGATAATCCAATCAGACGGTAGTACTACTATCTATGGTTCACTCTCATTAGAAAATATTCCTTTAAATGGAAGTTCTGATTTCGCTGTAGTAGTTGGTGCTGGAAATACCATGAATTATAGACAACTTGGTTCTAATGCATTTAACTCTACATCTTATCTTAGCGAAGAAGTTGATACATTAGCAACTGTAACTGGTAGAGGTGCCTCAACCGCAACTGCTATATCAATCACAAACGCAACTGCATCTACTACTAAAACAACAGGAGCATTGGTTGTAACGGGTGGTATTGGTACAAGTGGAGATGTGTTTGCAGGTGGTGATGTAGTTGCATTCGCATCCTCAGATAGAAGATTAAAAGAGAATATTTTACCAATAGAAAATCCTTTACAAAAAATTAACTCAATTGGTGGGTATAGTTTTGATTGGAATGTAGAAAAACAACATATTTATAAAGGTAAAGATTATGGGGTTATCGCTCAAGAAATCGAAGAAATCCTTCCAGAATTGGTAGACACTCGAGAAAATGGGTATAAAGCCGTAAAATATGATAAGTTAGTATCCTTACTTATCGAAGGTATTAAAGAATTATCACGAGAAGTGAACGAATTAAAACAACAAATAAACAAGTAGGAATCATCACATGGCTCAAATTATTAAATTAAAAAGAAGTTTAGTACAGGGTTCTAAGCCCACTACATCTGATTTAACTGCCGGAGAATTGGCAATCAACGTTTACGATGGTAAAGTTTTCCTTAGAAAATCAGGCTCAGTAGACGAAGTACAAGAAATCGTAACAAACAATTATAGTGGAAGTATCAATATTGATGGTGCAGTTACTGCTTCTTTCTTTAAAGGAGATGGTTCTATGCTTACCAACATTACTGTTGACCAAGCTGCAACTATTAAATCCTCTTTCTCAGAATTATCAACATGGGTTGTTACTCATAACTTGAATACTGAAACACCATTAGTACAAGTTTACGATGAAAATGATTATCAAATCATTCCACAATCATTGAGAATCACCGATACAAATACAGTAACTATAACTTTCCCACAAGCTCAAAGTGGACATGTAGTTGTTGGTAAAGGTGGTCATGTTGTTAGTGGTTCTATCAATGCTGATAATATTGATGGATTTGACAATAAAGTAAAAACAAGATTAGATGCCGAAGCAGTAGTTAGTGGTTCAACTCAATTTTTGGGTGATGTTACTGGTACTCCTTTTGCAACTGTAATTGCTTCCGTTGATGGTGGTGATATTTAATAATAAAAACAATATAAACAAAAAACAAGGATAAGAAAAAATGATTATACACAGTCCCATAATTTCAGGTTCGTTAACGTTCGCAGATGGTTCTACTTTTACACTACCTGATGGTGGTAATTATAGTGGTTCTTTTAGTGGTTCAATACAAATCTCAGAAGTTCAATCACATTTAATACCCGATACAGATGTAACATACGATTTAGGTTCAGCAGATAATAGATTCAGAGATATCTATTTAAGTGATGGAACTATTAGATTAAAAACTGGTAAAATAGGTATTAGTGGAGGTTCATTTAGTTTGAAAACAAACGATGATATATTTATGCCATTAGGAGTATCTACGATGGGATTAAATTCTCCAGGACTTCCTTCTTTAAGTCTAGCATCATCACCTGGTGGTTTTACACTTAAAGATGCAGATGACGAACCTGCACCAATGATAATTTCTCGTATTGAATTAAAATCAACGAGTTCTTCAACTACTAATAGTGTTATTCAATCGAATTCAATTGGTGGTGGTGTTAGTTTCCTTGATGTAGATGCTGCACAATGTGTAAGATATAGAATTAGAAATAATGATAACATAGTTAATTTATTTTATAGTTATACCGATTGTGACGGAACTCCTGTAACTGGTGCTCAAGTTTTAGCAGCTAGTACTGATACTGTTACTTTCCAACAAGGTACTTTCCAAAGAACATCTGGAACTGATAACTATGATATTACTTTATTTGAATATGTTGGTGCAGAGGCATCTCCGATTGAGGTTGCTAAATTAACTGTAACTGGTTCTGCAGGTGGTGGTACAATCGTATCTACTGATACTGGTATTAAAGTAGTAGACCCAGTCGATGAAACTCAACCAGGTCAAGTAGAACTTGCAACTATAACATTAACTAATGAAGGTGGTACTGCAGGAACGAAAGTTACTGCTAATGCGGGAACTGGTCAAGTATCTTTTACTGATTTATTTGATGAACCAGTTGGTCTTATAGCCGAACAAATAACTATACCACCTGCAAGTGGTTCTTCATCAACTACAACAACTGTTATTAGACAAAAAGAGACTGCAGAAGGTGGTGGTGTTTCTTTCTTTGAAGTTAGTAGTTCTCAATGTGCTAGATATAGAATAATAAACCATTCTGTACAACAAAATTTATTTTTCAACTATACTGATTGCGATGGTAACCCTGTATCAAGTGCTCAGATTTTAACATCTACAAGTGATGTTGTTACTATGCAAATGGGTTCTTTCCAAAGAACTGGTGGTGGTAGTGACCATTACGATATTAAATTACTTGATTACGTTAATGCAGATTACGCTGTTGCTGAAATTAAACAATTAGAAATAAGTACGACTGGTTCTTCTGATAATATTGTTATACGTCTTGATGATACTGATGATAGTGGTACCCCAAAACTAATACTTACTGTAAGTGGCTCTGATGCTCCTGCCGACCTTCAAACAGGTAATATAGTAGTATCTGGTTCAAATGGAACTTCTACAATTACAAATGACTTACCAGGTGAGGGGCTTGCTGTAACAGATGCAACTGGTTCTCTTACCCCAATTAAAGCAAAAACATTTGAACTTGAAGACCCTGATACTGGAGATATAATTACACTTAGTGTATCAAGTGGTTCTTTAAATACTACTGCTACTAACTCAAGTGGTTCTTCTATTCCTAACCCAAAATCTAATTTAAGTGGTTCATTTACAGGTTCATTAGGATTAACTGGTGATATTACATCTGAAGCTGATTGTGTAAAAATTGGTACAGAATTAAATCCAATATGCGATATATATGCTACACGTATTACTGGTTCATTAAGTGGTACTGTAAATGGAATTAACATTGTTGATGTAAAAGCAAATGTTGATGCAATCCTTGCTTCATCTGATGCTGATAAAGATTCATTCGCAGAGATTGTAAATTTAATAAACTCAGTAGATACGACTAACGACTCGGTATTTGCTGGATTTGTAACTTCTTCAAACAATGCACAAGGTGTTCAAGATGGTAGGTTAACTGCTTTAGAAATTGAAACTGGTTCAATTGCAACTGCACAATCTGTACAAGATGGTAGGTTGGATACTTTAGAATCAACATTAAATGGAAACACTAATGGATATGTTTTACAAAACGGTGATGCTGACTTATCTGCATTAAATGTTTTAGGTACATCTTCTTTTGATGATACTATAAATGGAAATAGTATTATCCTTTCTAATGGACTAACTGCTGATGGTGCTATATTAAGTGATAACTACGTATCTGCACCAGTCATTAGGTTACAGGGAGTTGGTTTTCAATCTGCAGACAACGGTAGAATTGATGGCAGTGGAGTGCGAATTGGTGGATTAGGTGATGAAAAATTTGAAATAGATGAATATGGTAATACAACAGTAGCTGGTACTTTATCAATTGCTGGTGTTTCTAACGTATCTGCTTCAATTGCTTCCAATACACTAGCAATTAGTGAACTTTCAACTGATTATAATGATTTACAAAACATTCCTGTTGGAATAGTATCTGGTTCATCTCAAATTGATGTAACTGCTACAACAAACTACTCTACTGTATCTTCACACATTTCTTCTTCATCTAACCCACACTCTGTAACAAAAGCACAAGTTGGATTAGGAAATGCTGATAATACTTCCGATGCTGATAAACCAATCTCTACTGCTACTCAAAATGCATTAGACTTGAAAGCAACAGTATCTGATTTAAATACTGAAAAAGGTAGAATTGATGCAATCTTAACAGGCTCTCAAGCTGATAAAGATTCATTCGCTGAGATTGTAAGTTTAATAAACTCGGTTGATACTACTAATGATACTGCATTCGCTGGATTCGTAAATTCATCAAACGCTGCACAAGCAGTACAAGATGGTAGATTAGATACATTAGAAAATACAGTTGGTAATCTTTCAACTGATTATGGTGATTTAGAAAACATTCCAGTTGGAATTGTTTCATCCTCAGCTCAAATTTCTAACTATAATACATTCTTAGAAATAAACGGAGATTCAGTTGTTTCTGGTTCCGCAACACAAGTTCGTTCATTCCTGAATGTAGAGAATGGTGCTACTGCTGACCAAACGGCGGGTGAAATCAAAACTGCTTACGAAAGTAACTCTAATACTAATGCATTCACCGATGCTCTACTTTCTAAAATAAATGGAATTGAAGCTGGTGCAACTGCTGACCAAACTGCTGAAGAAATTCAAGATATCGTTGGAGGAATGGTTTCTACCAATACCGAAAGTGGTATTAGTGTAACTTATGATGATACTGCAGGAAAACTTAATTTCTCAGTTACAACTCAATCTGATAATAACTTTACAACTGCTCTTAAATCTAAATTAGACGGTATTGAATCTGGTGCTAATGTAACAGATGCTGCTAATGTAGATGCTGCTGGTGCAGTTATGAACTCTGACACTTCAACTGCAGCAATGTCTTTCGTTATTGACGAAGATGCTATGACTTCTAACACTGCAACTAAAGTTCCAACTCAACAATCGGTTAAAACTTATGTTGATAATAAAGTATCTACTTTAATAGATTCTGCTCCTGGTGCACTTGATACTCTTAATGAGTTGGCTGCAGCTCTTGGTGATGATGCAAACTTCTCAACAACTGTAACTAACTCACTTGCAACTAAAGCAAATTCATCAGTAACTATATCTACTGGAAACGGTTTAAGTGGTGGTGGTAACTTAACTGCTAATAGAACACTTTCTATGAGTGGTACATATACAGGTACTTTCGCAGTAACTGGTGGAATCACTGCAACCGCAGACGTTATTGCATACGCATCTTCAGATAGAAGATTGAAGGACAACATCGTAAACATCGAAAACCCAATTGAAAAAGTTCAGAAATTGAATGGTGTAACTTGGGAATGGAATGACAATGCTGATGAATTACAAAAATCAACTCCAACTGTCGGTGTTATTGCACAAGAAGTTGAAGAAGTTCTTCCACAATTGGTAAACACGAGAGATAATGGTTATAAAGCTGTTGATTACGCTAAATTGACCGGTCTTTTAATCGAAGCTGTTAAAGAACAACAGAAACAAATCGATGAGTTGAAATCTCGATTAGGATAAGAAATAAATAAGAACCACCCACCTTCCTTATATAAG
>Ga0209555_10002893_pt1 | contig 11821 bp, 10 predicted proteins | sample SaaInl85LU_5_DNA_FD_184643 | JGI IMG/M metagenome (GOLD analysis project Ga0209555, IMG submission 184643) | Marine microbial communities from expanding oxygen minimum zones in the Saanich Inlet - ESP_85LU_5_DNA (SPAdes) (version 2) | ecosystem: Environmental > Aquatic > Marine > Intertidal... | reverse complement strand
GGACATGTTTTAACATCTGAAACAGTTACAGCTTTAGCCAAAGAGGGTGTTAAAGTAAATTTAGGAGCACATGGACAATTACAAGGTTTAGGGGCTCATTGGGAGTTATGGATGTTACAACAAGGAGGTTTAAGCAATCATGAAGCTTTAAAAGCGGCTACTATTAATGGTGCAGATTATATTGGTGCTGCTGATGAAATTGGTTCTTTAGAAAAAGGCAAATTAGCGGATTTAATTATCATGGATAAAAATCCTTTAGAAGATATTAAAAACTCTAATTCAGTAATTTATACAATGGTTAATGGACGTTTATATGATATAAATACCATGAACGAAATTGGTAATTACGATAAAAAAAGAACAAAATTTTATTTTGAAATGGATGGTTACAACCAAGGAGTGCCAGTAAATATGAACACGAATAGTTTCTTAACTCCTAGATGTAGTTGTCATGAATAAATTTTATTTTGGATAAATCACCTCATCCAAAGCAATATCAAATTCATTACTATCAGAAATTTTTTGAATAGGTTTAAAGAAATTTAAACCTATTTTTTTACAATCTTTTCTGCAGTTGGCTAAAAACCGATCGTAAAAACCTTTTCCATAGCCTACTCTGTAATGTTGCTCATCAGAAATTAAAAGTGGCACAAATACTAAATCTAGTTTACTTTCAGAAACTTGTACTGCATTTACAGGTTCTGGAATTCCGTATTTATTTAATGCTATTGCTGTGTCTTTTTCTAAATAAAAATGGGTTAAAGAACTATTTTTAAAATCACTTTTAGAAACTACAATTTTTTTATTTTGACTTCTAAAATAATCGATAATAGGGTTGGTTTTTTATTTTGACTTCTAAAATAATCGATAATAGGGTTGGTATTAATCTCTTTAAACTTTGCTAATGATAGAAAAACATGAACATTCTTAATATTAGAAATTTCTAAATCATAAATTTGTTGATAGATATTCTCTTGTAACTCCTCTATATCTATACTAGACAATTGCTGTCGTTTTTCTTTGTAGATTTTTCTTAAATCTGCTTTCTCCATTATTAATAAAATTACGAAAATCGATCTACAGAAAACGGATTTAGATTTAAAGAAGTTTTTTGTTCTGAAATGACCTCAGTAACCAACTTACCAGTTGCAGGTCCTAAACTCCAACCCATCATTGCATGACCTGTTGCAATAGTTAAGTTTTTACATTTTTTAGATTTTCCTATATAAGGTAATCCATCAGGAGAACAAGGTCTTAAACCACATTTAGCATTTTGTTTTTCAGCAATAGAAATGCTAATGTTTTTATAATAAGATTCAGCAGCTTTTGCAATGGCATTTACTCTTTTTTGATTAATCTCATGATTAATTCCTCCAATTTCCATAGTTCCTGCAAATCTTGTAAAACCTTGCATAGGTGTTACTGCAACTTTAGCCTCCATTAAAATGGCAGGTGTTGTAATTGGGGTTTCTTTTTCTGTATTTATACTATACCCCTTACCTGCTTGCACAGGTATTGTAATTCCTAACTTTTTTGCAAAATTTTGAGACCAAGAACCTGAAGATAAAACAAATTCGTCTGCTTTTATTTCTTGCGTATTTGTTGTTAAAGATTTTATAATTCTATTTTCAAAATGTACATCTAAAACCTCTTCATTAGATTTTATAACCACACCATTTTGCTGCAAATAATTTTTTAACTCTTGCATAAAATTAGTTGGTGTCATGTGTGCATCTGAATGATAATATACAGCTCCTTTTATATTTAAATCTACATTAGGTTCTAGCTTTTTAACTTCATCTTTAGTTAAATTTTCTACTTTTAAACCTAATGCAATGGCTTTTTTACCTGTGTCCCATTCTTCTTCTCCTGCTTTTTCAGTTTGATAATACATCAGTAAACCTTTATGGTCATAAGAAAAATTAAACTCTTTAGCTGACTTTAAATCTTCATACAACTCCCTACTAAAAACATTAATATCTTTTATTACAGGTATAGCTTTAGTTACTTTTTGATGTGTAGCCGATTTTTTAAATAACCAAGACCATTTTAAAAAATCTGCATCTAATCTTGGTTTTACATAAAAAGGACTTTCTGAATTGAACATCCATTTAATGCCTTTTGTAATCATTCCTGGTGCTGATAATGGAATAATATGACTAGGTGTAATATAACCTGCATTTACATATGAAGCTCCTGATGAAAAATCAGATTTATCAATTACAGTAACTTTATGACCTTCTTTTTGTAAATAATAAGCTGTAGATAAACCTATAATGCCACCTCCAATAATAACAACTTCTTTATTCATTTTTTAGTGTAATATTCCAAATTGGTTCTTCGTTTAAAAGATGTTCTACAAAATAATTCCATCTTTTTTTAATAAAATAATCTCTATGAATACCTGAATAACCATGTCTTTGGCTAGGTAATATTAGTAAATCGAATTCTTTATCTGCTTTAATAAATGCCTCTGCCAATTTAAAGGTGGCAGAAGGGTTTACATTGTCATCTAAACCACCATGAGTAATTAATAACTTTCCTTTTAAATTTTTAGCATTGGTAACGTTAGATATTTGATGATAAGTACTATCTATAGGCCAACCTTGGTACATTTCTGGCCACCAAGCTTTTTCCATTCTAAAATCGTGATCTGCAGAACTAGCAACACCTACTTTATAAAATTCAGGGAAAGCTAATAAAGCTCTACCTGTATCATAACCACCAGCAGAATGCCCAAAAATACCAACTTTATCGACATCTATAAACGAGTTTTCATTTGCTAAATGTTTTATAGCTTTTACATGATCTTCTAAATTATTACCCATGTTTTTGTATGAAAAATCTCTAAATGCCTTAGATCTACCTGTGGTTCCTAAACCATCTATTTGTACTACAATAAAACCTAATTCTGCCATTGCTTGATTTTCAAATACCCTATCAAAAGATTTTGGAAATCTTTGAGTATGTGGGCCTGTGTATGTTGCATCTATTATAGGGTATTTTTTTGATGCACTAAAATGAGTTGGTTTCCAATAAGCCCCATAAATTGTGGTTTTATTGTCTTTGCCAATTAAAGAAAAAGGTTTTGGTGCTTCCCATCCTTTTTGAGTTGCCCAATCTACATTTGCAGTTGTTAATTCTGCTACAATTTTTCCTGTTCCAGAAACTCTAAGAACTGTTTTTGTTTTTTCTTGAATTGTAGACATATTATCTACAAAATACTTTCCATCTTTAGAAAAATTGATTTGATGATGTAAATTTTCTGCAGTTAATAATTTTTCATTCCCATTAAAATCTACACAATACAATTGTTGATGGTAAGGATTGTTATTTTCTTCTTTACCTGAAGCTAAATAGTAGATAGTTTCTTTGTCTTTATCTACATAACTAATATCATTTACAACATAACCATCACTAGTTAATCTTGTAGTTTTTCCTGAAGAAATATCTAATAAATACAATTGTCTCCAACCACTTCTCTCTGAATAAAAAACAATTTTATGATCATTTATTAATTGATAATCAAAGTTTTCAATATTTGTATTAGAACTTTCTTCTATTAACTTTTTAGTCGAATTTTCTTTAAGATTTAACAAGATAAGCTCTTCCTCTTTATATCCTCTTTTTGTAATTCTTGCCAAAAGCGTTCCAGAAGTATTAGTCCATTGTAACTGACTAGCATTAATATGAGTAGTTGTTGGCAGTATAGTTTTTACCTCTTTTTTTGAATCAATATTATAAATTACAGGAGTAATTTTTACCATATTAGAATCACCTGGAGAACCTCTGTAATAAGAGAGTAATTCAGGTTTAAAAAGTTCGTCTTTACTCCAATCTAAAAGATACATTTTTTCTGCGTTTCTTGTATCTACAATAGATGTTGAAATATATTTAGAATCTTTAGACCAATTCACAAAAAAACGATCTGGTCTGTTTCCATTTTCTCCTTTCATTTTATCAAACCAGCCATAATAAGAAGCATATTGAAAGTTTTTTTTACCTGATGTACTTAATTGATATTCTCTATTTGTTAAAGTAGATTTTATAAATAAGTTGTAATTTTTTGTGTAAGCCAACCATTTTTTATCTGGTGATAAAGATTGATCTGTATTCTCTTCTTGTTGTTTTGCCTTTTCTTCTTTTTTAATATTATAAGTCTTTAAATCTACAGTGTATTTTTCATTAGAATAAATAAAGGATAAACCTTCTTTTACAGGTTGAAAATTGCTAAAACTTACTCCATTAATTTCAGTAAAGCTATCATTAAGTTTACTTATTGCATTTTTTAGTTTATCATAATCAAAAAGTGGCTTTACTTTGTAATCATTAAAATTTATTGTTTTATATTCTTTTTTTTCTTTACTGTAATCTATAAACCAAATCCCTAAATTATCTTGAAACCAATTTACGTTTGTATTTAAATTAAATACTTTTTTATTATTGTAATTATTATATAGAAAATCTACAGCATTGTCATATTTGGCTTGTATACCAATCTTTTTTTCATGGTTACAGCTAAACATTATTACACTGAATAACACTAACAATATTGCTCTAATTTTCATAATATTTTTTATTTAAATTACACTAAATCCATAAGCATAAGGATCATCTTCTGAATCTATAGTAATGGTATTTTGACCATAAATTTTAGCCCAACCTTTAATGCTTGGTATAATTGCTTTAAAATCTCCAAGTGTTGATTCTTCTTCTATCTTCCCAACAAAAGTGCTTCCTATATAACTTTCGTGAATAAACTCTTCACCAACATTTAATTTTCCTTTTGCATATAATTGAGCTAATCTTGCTGATGTTCCTGTTCCACAAGGGCTTCTATCTATAGCTTTATCTCCATAAAAAACAGCATTTCTTCCATCTGAAGTTTCATGAATGGTATCTCCAGTCCATAACAAATGAGTTACATTTTTAATAGAATCATTTTCTGGATGAATAAATTTGTTTGGATATTTTTCATTAATTCTATTCCTAACTGCTTGCGAATATTGAATTATTTTTGAGGCAGTAAAATCTTGAATTCCGTTAAAATTTTTCTGTGGATCTATGATTCCATAAAAATTACCACCATAAGCAACATCAAAAGTAAGTTCTCCTAATTCAGGGCAATCTATTGTTAAGTTTTCTGCTGCTAAATAACTTTTTACATTAGTCAATTTTACCCATTCTACTTTATCATTTATTTGTGAATATTCAATTTCTACTAAGCCAGCAGGTGCTTCCATTTTTAGTTTCCCTTCTGTTTTAGGTTTAATTAAACCTTCTTCTATGGCAATAGTTATAGTTCCTATAGTTCCATGACCACACATAGGTAAACACCCAGAAGTTTCTATAAATAAAATGGCAAAATCGTTTTTTGGGTTATGAGGTGGGTATAAAATACTACCAGACATCATATCATGTCCTCTAGGTTCAAACATTAATCCTTTTCTAATCCAATCGTATTCATTAATAAAATGAAGACGTTTTTCATTCATGGTTTTTCCAACCAATTCAGGACCACCTTTTTTGATTACTCTTACAGGGTTTCCACAAGTGTGAGCATCTATACAAACAAAAGTATGTTTACTCATTTTTTACTTTGTTAATATAATTGTTTACTCTAGTTTCTAAGATTGCTAAAGTTACTGTTCCTTGCTCTAAGATTACCTCATGAAAATCTCTGATATCAAACTTTTCATTCAATTCTGTTTCTGCTTTTTTACGAAGTTCTCTTATTTTTATTTCTCCTATTTTATAAGACAAAGCTTGTCCAGGCCAAGAAATATATCTGTCTGTTTCTGTATTTATTTCGTGTAATGATAGTGCTGTATTTTCTGACATATATTTTACAACTTGATCACGTGTCCAACCTTTTGCATGTATTCCTGTATCAACCACCAATCTACAAGCCCTCCACATTTCGTATGTATATTTCCCAAATTGTTCATATGGTGTTGTGTACATACCCATTTCGTCTGCTAAAAATTCTGAATACAAACCCCAACCTTCACCATAAGCAGATAAATATAAATTTCTACGAAATTGAGGAATAGAATCTCCCAATTCATTATTTAAGCTTCCCTGTAAATGATGTCCAGGAACAGCTTCATGTACTGTTAAAGCAGGTAAAGTATACAGCGTTCTACTTGGTAAATCGTACGTGTTTACCCAGTAATAACCTGGCTCTGTACTATTTTTTGAAGTCCCTATATAACGTCCTCCTGTGTATTTTGGAGCTATTGCATCTGGAACAGGAGCCACACCATAAGGTTTTCTAGGTAAGGTTTTAAAAAATTTAGGCAATTGAGCATCTGCTCTTTTAGCCATATCTCTAGCAATCATTAAGATTTCTCTAGGTGTTTTTGCATAGAATTGTTCATCTGTTCTTAAGAATTTAAAAAAGTCTGCAAAAGAACCTTTAAATTTTAATTCCTCTATAATTTTTTGCATTTCTGCTTTAATTCTTGCAACTTCTTTTAATCCTATTTGATGAATATCTTCTGCTGAATATTGTGTACTTGTTGTATAAAAATTAATTCTATTTTGATAGTAAGCTACTCCATTAGGCGTTTCTGAAACTCCTAAAGTAGTTCTCGTTTTTGGAAAATATTCCGTTTCAAAAAAAGTTTTAATTCTTTTAAATTCTGGCACTACTTTTTGCTCTATAACATTTTTAGCAGCAGTTAACACAGAATCTTTTTGAGTTTGACTTAGGCTTGAAGGTAAATTATTAAAAGGTTTATAAAAAGGACTCTTTTTAAAGTCACTTACAATATGATCATTATAGGTAGTTTCATATCCTTTAAAAATCACTTTTGGTTGAGAAACCCCTTTTTCTAGACCTTCTCTTAAATTTACAAAATGCTGATTCACAAACTCTGGAAGTGCATTTAACTTTTTTAAATATTCCTTTACAGCCCAATAGTTATTTAAAGATCTAATTTGGTAATTTAAACTACTATGAAATCCAGAATCTGATAATAAAGGATTTAGGAAACGTTCAAACTTGTAAAAATCAATTTTATCTTGAAGCACAAATTTTAATAATTCTGCAGAAATTTGCTCTGTTTCAGAAAGGTCATCCATTTTAATACAAGCAAAATTTTGTAGTTGATTTTCTGCATAATCTGCTTCTGCTTTGTAATACTCTCTAGTATACAAACCTAATGGATATTTATCTCTATCATACGATTTTCTATCTTCATAAGATTTAATTAACATGGTTAATTCAGTTGATGATTTACCACATTTTTCATTTTTATGATTACAAGAAGCAAATATGAAAAAAGCTATAAAAAGGATTTTATAAATTTTCATAGTTTAAATTTTATCTTTAGTTATTTCTCCATCAATAGTTCTAAAAATGTTTAACGGATTTTCGTTTTGTAATTCTTTTGGCAAAAAATGATTTGGCCAACTTTGGTAACTAAAAGGTCTTACCCAACGTTTTATAGAATTGATTCCAACAGCCGTAAATCTACTATCAGTTGAGGCTGGATAAGGACCTCCATGAACCATAGATTCACAAACCTCAACACCAGTTGGCACTCCATTAAAAATAATTCTACCTATTCTATTTTGTAGTGCATCCACTAAAATATTATAGTTAGATAATTCATTATCATCAGCAATAACTGTACCTGTTAATTGCCCCTCTAAATTAGAAATTACAGTTTCTAATTCAGTTTCATTATCACACTGAACTACCATAGAAAAAGGACCAAAAACTTCTAAATGTAATGTTGGATTTTCTAAAAAAGTTTTACCTTCTACTGTAACCACAGCTTGTTGTGCATAATTATTATGTACATCACTTGTATAGTTCGCTTTTATCTCAACTTTATCTTCATTAACTATTTTCGATTTATTTGCTTCATATCCTTTTTTGATGTTTGGATGTAACATACAAGAAGGTTCTATTTTTATAATTTCTGTAGATAGTTGTTCAACAAAATCTGTTAAACCCTTGCTTTTTATCCCTAATAACAAACCTGGGTTTGTACAAAATTGACCTGTTCCTAAAGTGATAGAACCTGCATAGGTTTTTGCAATATCAGCTGCTCTATTTTCTAACGCTTTTGGCAATAAAACCACTGGATTTATACTTCCCATTTCTGCAAAAACAGGAATAGGTTCTTCCCTTTTCGCAGCTAAATCTAATAAAGCTCTACCTCCTTTTATACTTCCTGTAAAACCAACAGCTTTTACTTTAGGATTAGCTACTAGTTGTTGCCCAACTTCTATTCCACTTGAGTTTAAATTTGAAAAGACTCCATTTGGCATTCCTGTTTTCTTAGCTGCTTTTACAATTGCAGAAGCTACTAATTCTCCAGTACCAGCATGCATTGGATGCGATTTTACAATTACAGGACAACCTGCAGCTAATGCAGCTGCTGTGTCTCCACCAGCAGTTGAATAGGCTAAAGGGAAATTACTAGCTCCAAAAACTACTACAGGACCTAAAGGTATATTCATTTTCCGAATATCTGCTTTTGGCATTGGTTCTCTGTTAGGTTGTGCTTTATCTATAGTTGCTTCTACCCAAGAACCTTCTTCAACTAGAGTTGCAAAACTCCTTAATTGACCAACTGTTCTTCCTCTTTCTCCTTTTGCTCTTCCTTCTGGCAAGCCTGTTTCAGAACAATAGGTTTTTACTAAAGTATCATCTAATGCTAAAATTTCATCAGCAATAGCATTTAAAAACTCAGCTTTCTTTTTACCAGAAACATTTCTAAACTCTTTGAAAGCATCAGTTGCTAAGGATAAAGCTTGTTCTATTTCTTCTTGAGTAGCTTCTGTGAAAACTACATCATTTTCTCTATCTAATTCAGGATTATAAGTGGTGAATGTTATTGTTCCAGTAGCTGAAAGTGTATTTCCAATTTGATTTTTTCCTGTAATCATTTTTATTTAATTTTTATTTTTCTAATTTAAGAATCAACTTACTAAATCTAAAACTTCAAGTCTCTCTTTTGCTAAAATATATCTTGCTTTGACATCATCAATTTGCTGTTGAGTTAGTTTTTTACCAAAAGTACGCAGACCTCCAGCAACATCATTATGATGAATTCCCATTGCAAGCTTTAGGTATTCCAAAAGCAATGGCTGAGCATCCAAATACGATAAGGAATTTAAAGCCTGTGAAATTTTATTTGCTTTGTCCCATTGACCTTTTAAAACATATTCTTGCATGGTTACACTTGCTTTTGGAAAAATATTTCCTACGCCTGTAATTCCACCACAAGCACCAGCAAGACCTGCATGAACAGTGACTGTATCTACTCCTGCCAAAATTTTTAAATCTTTATTTTTTAGCATCAGTGTTTCAATGATTGATACATCTATGGTTGATATTTTTAGTGCAGTTACATTCGAAAGTTGAGAAAGTTTTAATAAAAGTTCAGTTGAAATTGCATGATAACCAGCTGCATCTGGATTGTTATATGGCATAATTGTTACACCTACATCTTTTGCAGTTGCTTCAGAAAGTGCATAGTACTCGAACATTTCTTTTTCAGAAGGAACCGTCTTCGTTTTTGGGGGCATAACCATCACTGTATCCACACCAACTCTTGCAAGTCCTTCAACTATTTTGGCGAGTTCTTCTTTAGTCTCTGCAGCAGCTCCACTAATTAAAGGAACATTGTATTCTTTAGCAACTTCAGAAAGTGACTTAAGTAAAGAAATGCGTTGTTTATTACTCAAATAACTATTCTCACCCAAAGTACCAGAACCAACAAGTCCACTCATTCTACTTCCACCCTTTCCTTGAGTTTTTAAAATTTCTGCAGCTTGTTTCTGTGTTTCATCAAAGTCAATTTCTAGAGTGCCTGATTTTGATTCTTTTAGCCATGTAAAAACTGCAGGCATTACACCATCCCAATTACTTTTCATTTGGTTATAATTTGTTTGATATAAATTTATAACTCATAATTCTTTTAAAATAGGAGTAAATTAATCAATTTTAATACTATATTATCCATTTAATGAATTTTATAACTATAAAAGAATAATATTTACTTATTTTTAATTTTTTAATCATTAATCTTAAATGAAGGTATATCCGTTTAAAATTCCTAAACCGAACAATAACGCTCTTATTTACCAAGAAGATATAGAGATTGTTTTTTATGATAAACTCCATCAACATGATGAAATACAAATTAGTTATATAGAAAAAGGAAATGGAACTTTATTAGTTGGTAATAGCTTTACAAATTATTATACAGGAAATGTATTTGTAATTGGCAGTAATGTACCTCATGCTTTTAAAAGTGATACTTCTAAGAATGAAACCTCTAAAATGTTGACGCTTTTTTTTACAAAAGAATCTTTTGGAACTTCGTTTTTTAAACTTGAGGAATTTGAAGAAATTGAAAGTTTTTTTGTCAATTCTTTACATGGCTTTCAAGTAACATCTCAACTAACAGAAATAAAAGAAATATTCAATAAATTAAAAAAAGCCACAAAATTAGAACGATTTATTATTTTAATAGCGCTTTTAAAATTATTATCAGATAGTGATATTAATTTACTTTCTAATTACACCTATGCAAAAAAACTATCTGATTCTGAAGGAAAAAGAATGCGTAAAGTATTCGATTACACATTAAAAAATGCAAATCAAAAAATTTCTTTAGATGAAATTGCTAGTGTTGCAAATATGACTAAAAATGCTTTTTGTAAATTTTTTAAAAAGAGAACTAATAAAACGTACATTAATTATTTAACTGAATTACGCATAGAAAATGCATGCAAAATTTTAAAATCTAATAAAGATATGGCTATAGTAGATGTTGCTTTTAAAGCTGGATTTTATAATATTTCTAATTTTAATAGAAGGTTTAAAGAATTAAAAAAAATGACTCCTTTAATATTTAGAAACTTATAAATCTTCTAACTCTCTTTGAACCTTTTTAGGAAAGCTTTTTATTACTTGATCGTAAGAATGATTAATTAATTCTCTCACCAAATCATCAGAAACATCACTATTATTTATAGTTACTGTATTCCAATGTTTTTTATTCATATGCCAGCCTGGATTAATACCTTCATATTCTTCTCTTAATTCAACAGCTTTTTCTGGCAGACATTTTAAATTTATTTTTTGTTCTCCTGCTTCCCAAGCATCTAAACCAACCAAAGCAAACATTTTATTAAATACTTTAAAAACCAAAGTAACATCATCAAAAGGAAAATGTTCTGTTACTGCTTTTTTTGCAATACAAAAATTTCTAAGTTCATCTATTTGCATTGATATTAATATTTAAAAAGTATCTTTATACTATAAATTTACAATATTTTTTAATATGAAAAGTGAGTTTCTAAAAAACACATCCTTAATTAGTTATTCTAAAAAAAGTTTCGAAAAATCTTGTTATACTTCGATTCTTGATGTAATTCTTACAAATTCCACACCATCTACAGAATGGCTTAATACCTATGGATTAAATTTTAGAGAAATTTTTAGAGAAATTATTGCTAATAATAATTTAGACGACTTTTTGATAAAATTATTTATGGATGAAGAACATTCTAACAAAGTGATTTTATTAAATGATTTAGTTTTTATTAGTACAAGAATTCTAAAAACCGAAAGCAGAACTTTAGATTCTGAACAAATGTTTTTTATTATTTCTTCTGGATTTTTATGGAGTATTCAAGAAAAAGAGGGCGATTACTTTAATTGGATTCGTGAAAGAATAGAAAATAATAAAGGTATAGTAAGACGTAAAAAAGCCGATTATTTACTGTTTTTAATTTTAGAATCTATTGTAGATAATTATGAAGATACTTATCAAAAAAATGCGGAATTAAGTGC
>Ga0209555_10002882_pt1 | contig 11867 bp, 9 predicted proteins | sample SaaInl85LU_5_DNA_FD_184643 | JGI IMG/M metagenome (GOLD analysis project Ga0209555, IMG submission 184643) | Marine microbial communities from expanding oxygen minimum zones in the Saanich Inlet - ESP_85LU_5_DNA (SPAdes) (version 2) | ecosystem: Environmental > Aquatic > Marine > Intertidal zone... | reverse complement strand
AGATACCCGGTCTCCCTTCTTCAGCGGCATATCTTCGAGGAGCCTGTCGATCATTTCATTTGCAATGTCGTCTGCAGATCTCAGCTCACCCCTCCATACGCCGGGTTCGCCATGTATGCCCATGCCCATTTCCATTTCGGTTTCGCCAATTTCAAAAGTAGGCTTTCCCGCTTGCGGAACTGTACAAGATGAGAGTGCAGCGCCGATAGAACGACATGCGTCAGCTGCCTTTTGGGCTACCGCGGTTACGGCCTCAAGGTCGTGACCGGCTTCCGCGGCAGCACCTGCGATTTTGAATGCATACACCATGCCCGCAACGCCGCGCCGTTTTTCAGCCTCGCTGGGCGGCGCAGAGGCAACATCGTCGGCAAGCAGCACGGTTGTGCATTTAATGTCATCAAACTCGACTAGCTCGCCGGCCATATCAAAATTCATTACATCGCCGCCGTAGTTTCCGTAAAGCCTGAGGACCCCAGAACCACTGTCTGCCACTCGAATTGCGTCGGCCATTTGCTCTGCCGACGGCGACGAGAAGACGTCGCCGATCGCGCAAGCGTCCAATAAGCCAGTGCCCACATAACCGGTAAACACTGGTAAGTGTCCCGAACCGCCGCCCGTGACTATGCCAACTTTTCCATTACCAGCTTTTTTAGCCCGCGCCACAACCTTACCGGAATCTCCGTACAAACTGTAATATTCAGGGTGAGCGGCAACGAGCCCAGCTAGCATTTGATCAACGTAGTCTTTAGGGTCGTTAAGAATTTTTTTCATTTCGCTCTCCTTAGCATATTTTCGTTTGATGGTTATCTTCCGCTGTTCGTCGAAAAACGGCTTGAATAGGTGTTGATAACCATGACCAAGATTAATAGCGCCCCCCATATAAACTCACGCGCAAAGTTCGAGACTTGCAGCATATTGAGGCCACTTGATAGAAATTGCATTGATAGTACGGCAAGGACGACGCCAATCACTCGTCCGTAGCCGCCATATGGGTTGATCCCGCCTAATACGGCTATCAACACAGCAAGCAATAGATACGAAGATCCGTAGTCAGCTTTCGCAGAGTTGGCGCGGCTCATAACTATCAAGCCAGAGACAGATGAGAATACTCCAGCAAGCATGTAAACTTTTACTAACATTTTATCGATATTTACTGCCGCATAGAGTGCTGCAAGGGGGTTGGCTCCGTACATGGTGACCCGAAGCCCAAATGCCGTCCGTGTCAGAATGAGACCCAGTAGCGTGGCAAGCACGCCGAAGATAATAAGGGGGACTGGTATCCCAATAATTTGAGAATTACCTATCAATGCAACTGTATCAGGAAATCCCATCACAGCGCTGCCGCCCGTCATGGCAATTGCGAAGCCTGTAAAAACAAGGCCAGATCCAAGCGTGGCTAGAATTGCGGGTAGGCCAAAAAATGAAACCAGAATTCCGTTTATAAAACCGGAAATACAGCCGACTAGTACGGCAGCGAAAATAGCGAGGGCTAGCCAAGTAAGCGATTGGGACCCCGACATTGAGGGGTCTGCAAAATGTGTCAGAATTAAGGCAGCAGTTACGGCTGAAAAGTTTGCAACGCCCACCACAGACAGGTCTATACCTCCGGTCATCATTGTGATCGTCATTGCTAACGCAAGTATCGCAAACTCAGGGAATTGAAATGCCATCGATGTTAAGTTCTGACTGGAAAGAAACCTGTCAGGTGACAGCGCAGCCATGGATAAGAACACTAATATCGTTATGAGAAGCAGCCTAAATTCTGGTGAGCTTAATTGGGGTTTTTTGAACATATATCGAAGCATATCTCTATTTACCCCGCATTTTTAGCTACTTTTTTTGCTCGGTAAGCTGGCAGTCCTGTACCGATAAGTATCAACAAACCAATAGTCACAGATTGCCAGGTCGTTGGAATGCCAATCACGATTAGGCTGTTCTGAACAATTACAATTAGAGCAACGCCGAGTAGCGTGCCGGTTATAGTACCATATCCACCAATTAACCGCGCACCTCCCAAAACGACCGCTGCAATTACTGACAACTCGAGGCCAACCAATGAGAAAGGGTCTGCCATTCTTCCAACAGAGCCGTAAATTATGCCCGCTAGGCCAGCTAACGCCCCCACGTAGACATACACAAAAAACTGGGTCCATTTTACATTGATGCCGATGCGTCGAGCACTCTCAACGGATCCTCCAATTGCATAAATTGAACGACCTAACATTGTTTTTTGCAGGATGACCCAAGTCAAAACAATCACGAACAAAAGTGCCAATACAGACCAGGGTATAGAGTAAAAATTACCCGCTTCAGTGGTGCCTCGCGCAATAACGCCTCGGGAAAAGTCTCGCATGGACGGTGGGAGATCAGAAATACGCTGTGAACCGATGAACGTAAGAAGGAATCCGCGAAATACTGATAGGGTGCCCAGCGTAACGATAAGAGTGGGTAGCCCGATTAAGGCGATTAGCACCCCGTTAATTGCTCCTAGAAAAGCGCCAAATGCTATGGAAACGCAAAAAATCATGGGCCAGGATGCATCGGGATTAATGGACAAGAAGAGTACTGAGGACGAGTACATTGCGAATACCGCAATTGCCGTAAAACTAACGTCAATTCCCCCTGAAACGAGTACGACCATTGCTCCAACCGCCAAAATGCCGATGACGATAGAAGCTCTCAGTAGGTCTGAAACTGTTGTAATGGAGAAGAAGCGCGGGTCTGCGATTGTGGCGATGATGCAAAACAGGGCTATTACCACAGCAACCAGCGTTTCATTGCGTTTTAGCAGATCTTTAGAGATGAAATTCATTATGATGCGAGCCTCTGGGCAAGATCCCCTTCATTCACGTTATTTCTGTCAAAACTATCAATTATTGACCCGTCACGCATGACTAGTATGCGATGACAGGTCGAGAGGAGCTCAGGTAAGTCGTCCGAAATCACTAGGATGCCTATTCCGCTTGCCGACAAGGTTCGGATAATTTCGTGAATTTCCGCTTTCGATCCGACATCAACGCCTACGCTTGGACCATTAAGAATTAATATTCTTGGAGAGCGTGCGAGCCATCGCGCAAGAGCTACACGTTGTTGATTACCTCCAGAGAGTGATTGGACCGGTGCGTCAACATTTGGAGCTTTTACACTCAGCTTTTTCAGCCAAGACTGTGCCTCATCTAAGAGGCTGACGATGTTGAGAATGTAGCCAGAAGTGTGACTGTCTAATCTGCCAATCGCTACATTTCGCATTATTGACTGCGTGAGGAACAGTCCCTCTGTTAGGCGATCTTCTGGTACGTAACCAATACCTGCAGCCGCAGATTTTTGGGGATCTCCAAGCTCGAGTTTTTCGCCATCCACTCTTATCGAGCCACTGTCAGGTTCCACCAATCCGAATATGGCCTTAGCAACAGATGTGCGCCCCGAACCAAGCAAGCCGGTGATCCCGAGTACTTCTCCTGCGCGTAAATTAAAATTGATATCCGCAAATGCCCCGTGCTTTGTCAGCGAGCTCACCTCCATTAGGGTTGCTGCGTCTTTTGACAAGCTGCCGGGGTCAGAGAGAGAAACATCTTTTCCAGTCATGTGATAGGTGAGTTTTGTCGTGTCGAAGTCAGATGCCGGACCTTCTGCTACTTTCTTACCATTCCTTAAAACAAAAACTTTTTCTGAGACTTCCAACACTTCGGAGAGTTTGTGGCTTACAAAAATTACTGCAACACCATTCAGCTTTAACATCTGTATGATATCTTGCAGTCGGCGCACTTCTTTTTGAGTGAGCGCGGTTGTCGGTTCATCCATTATTATAAGGCGCGCTTTCGATGCTAACGCTCTGCAGACAGCGACAAGTTGTTTTTGGGCTACTGATAAATTTTCTACTCGCGTTTCAAGATCTATATCTACGCCAATTTGGTCTAAAGCTTTTTGAGCGATTAAGACTGTCTTACTACGATCAAAAACCTTGAGCTCTGACGAAAGAAGACTGCCGAAGGCTATATTTTCGGCGACGCTCAGGTTAGGAAACAGAGAAAAATCCTGAAATATAACCATAACGCCCATGCTAGCGGCAAGGCGTGGCGTAATCTTCGGGTACTCGTTTCCATTAAAGAAAATTGAGCCGCCGGATGCAGGCTCAACGCCAGAAATAATTTTGATGAGTGTAGATTTGCCTGACCCGTTCTCACCCGCAAGACAAACCGCCTCGCCCGGCCTGACGCTGAAATCAACTGCTTCCAGTGCTGTTACACCAGAGTATTTTTTGGTGACAGAACGAAGTTCGACCAGCGGCGCAGGATTGTTTTCATGCATTACACAATCACATTTTTTCGTAGATGTGGTTGCACGGAACGAGTTAATTCTCGTTCCGTGCTGATCCGTTTTATCAGAAAGGATAGTCTGCCATATTTGCAGCGTTCACATTAACCCAAGCCTGGCCATAAATAACTTTGCCGTCCAAGCTAATGTTTTCATATCCAGGGAGTCCTAGGTCCATGCCATCAGTGACTTCTTCGCCATTAATGACCATGACTGCGAGAGCGTTCATAGCCTCGCCAGCAACAGCGGGATCCCAGAACCCAATTCCATCAACAGCGCCAGTTTCTAGGTACTGCCCTGCGATTGATGGTAGAGATGTCCCAAATACACAGGTACCATCTTCCATTCCCCGCTCTTCCACGGCGCGGCCGATACCTGCGACATCAGTAGAGGCCGAACCTTGTAGACCTTTGATGTTCGGATACGCACGAAGTACTTCTTGGGCTGCGGTATATGCCTGCTCCGCGTCGTCGAACGTTTCGTTCTTATCGCCGACCAATGTCATGTTAGGGTAGTTGGCTTCCTGATATGCAATAGCCCCATCAACCCACTGGTTATGTGTTTGTGAGGTGAGCGAGCCCACGAAAACTGCATATTCTCCTTCGCCGCCCATGCACGTAGCCATTTGCTCCATTAGGTTGGCACCAAAGTCTTCGTTTACGAAAGCCTCGAGATCATATGCGGTGTTTTGCTGTGATGCCGCTTCATGTGTAATTACTGCAATACCGGCAGCCATTGCGCGGCCCAAAACTGGTTCAAGCGCCTCAGGTGACATTGGAACAACTGCAAGCGCGTCCACACCTTGAGCAATCATATCTTCAATAAGAGCTACTTGTTGCTGCGGATCGGCCTGAGCTGGCCCAACTTGGAAAGCATTCACCCCATTATCTTCAGCAAATTTATTGACGCCCTCTTCCATTCGATTGAACCACTGAATGCCAGCGATCTTTACGACGGTTGCGATGCTAGTTGAGTGGCCGCCGGCAATGAGTTGTGTCCCAGAAAGGGCCGTAGCCGCCAATGCCGCGGTCATGAGTAGTTTCGTTTTAGTTATCATTTAGTCCTCCCAAAAAACTATGCTAAGACGTCCATCGCGAAGCGTAGTATTTTTATTGGTTATCGTTTTGTTGACGCCCTTCTAGCTTCTCTTATCAGTTTCCAAACTGCAGTTTGCAACACATGTGCATTGACTGCACAAATGTGACTATATATGCCAATACGCATCGGTCAAGAAGTTTCATTGCAGATGAAAAGGGAGTATCGAGGTCCTTTGATGCAGCCGGGAGATCATAGTTTTGATCATGACGCAGCACAGGCGGCATGGCTGTATTATGTTGGCAATCTAAGCCAGCAAGAGGTCAGTGACCGACTAGGGATTTCTCGTTTCAAGGTGCTGCGAATGCTTGCAGACGCGCGGGAGCGAGGGTTTGTGAAGGTTAGCGTAGAGCACCGTACAAGTCGCACACTTGAGTTGTCAGAAAGCCTTCAGGATGCGTTTGGTCTGACAGAGGCTCAAGTAGCACCCAATAGAGGAGGCGCGAGTGATGAAAAGAACGCTCGTGACTCGGTCGGATTACTAGCTGCTCGTTATATTTCTCGAGTTGCAGGGCACAATAAAAAGAAGATTATAGGAGTGGGTTGGGGACGTACGCTCTCTTTCGCCGCGAACAATGTTAATGGCATCCATAACCCCAACCTCACATTTGTGTCGTTGATGGGATCAATAACATACGCGTCTGAAACGGCGCCCGGTGATGTCTGTGTCAGGCTTGCTTCCCAAACTGGTGGGCGCGCAGTTTTAATGCCTGCGCCCTTTATTGCGGATACGCCAGAAGATTGTCAGAGCATTATGAGCCAGAGGCTCGTGCGAGAGGCGGCTAATATTGCACACAAAGCCGATCACGCGTTTATGAGTGTGGGTGAGTGCAAACCCGGATCAATTTTATACGAGAGCGGCATTTTTACTGACCACCAAAAAGCGCAACTACGGTGTGGAGATGTGGTTGGCGACTGCTGCGGGGTATTTTATCGCGCTGACGGAAGCATAGCAGATGTTGAGGTGAACGACTGCGCGCCGTGCTTGAAGCCAAGCACCATGAAAAATGCTGACACTGTTTTGTTAGCTGGTGGCGCAGGCAAGGCGGTCGCAACGCTGGCTGTGCTTCGTGCGAAATTTGTGAAGCGTCTTTTCGTGGATGAGGAGTTAGCGATCAAACTTCTGGAGATCAAATAGGTGGGTCAAAAATTGAACTGCGTAAACGAAAATTGCTTCTCTGCACTCTACACACACCTGCAAATTAAGGCCGTTGGTATTGTTAATCATAGCGAGAAGCTAAAGTGGGGGGTGTATAAGTGCAGGTAGACAGCACAAACTCTAACCTGTTCAATTATTATCATACCATGCGTCGGATCCGAACTTTCGAGGATCGGGTTGGTGAACTTTACCTCCGAGGCGAGAGTGCAGGCTCGATGCTACACCTGTCCATAGGAGAAGAGAGTGCGGCTGTTGGTGTCTGCTCAGCCATGCGAGACGGCGATACTTTTACCACGCACCATCGCGGCCACGGGGTGTTTTTGGCTCGTGGAGCTGACCCAAACCGCATGATGTCGGAAATCGCTGGTAAAGAGAGTGGTTACTGCCAAGGAAAAGGCGGCTCCATGCATATTGCTGACATGGCACTTGGACATCTTGGAGCTAATGCCATTGTTGGGGGTGGGATCCCAGCAGTGGTTGGCGCAGCGTTAGCTGAAAAGCGCCGCGGTGCTTCCAACGTATCGATTGCATTCTTCGGTGATGGTGCGATGCAGCAGGGTATCCTCTATGAGTCTATGAACATGGCTGCCCTTTGGGACCTCCCGGCGGTGTTTGTGTGCATTAATAACCAATGGGGCATGGGGACTCGCATTGACCAAGCGACAAAAACCACAGCATTGCATGAACGAGCCCTAGCCTTTGGATTGAATGCGGAGACCGTTGACGGTCTAGATGTTCTAGATGTTGTAGACGCTGCCACGCGTATCGTTGATCAAGCGCGAGCGGGAAAACCAGGCTTTTTGGCGGTCGAGTGTTTTCGGTTTTTTGGTCATGGCCGCAAGGACAAGAGCCCCTATCGCTCAGAAGATGAGGAGGCGGTAGGCCGTGCGAAAGATCCTGTGTTGTTTGCTCGTAATGCGCTGATATCAAATGGTAAATTTGAAAAAGAGTTAGACGATCTGGACAAGGCTGTATCTGATGAAATGGATGCCACTATTGATTTTGCAATCAATTCTCAAGAACCAACCCTTGATATGATGTTTCGGGATGTTTTTGCATCAGGCCAACCCGAACCAGAACCTGTGCGACAGCGCATTCAACGCATTTTAGCAAGGGGGTGAGCGGTGCCAAAACTAGCTTACCGTGATGCGCTAAGGCATGCACTGATTGATGCGATGCGCGAAGACCCGGATGTGTTTGTAATTGGTGAGGAAGTGGGGCGCTATGGAGGAGCCTATGGAGTTACCAAAGGCTTGATTGAGGAGTTTGGGCCTGAGCGTTTGCTTGATACACCTATCTCGGAGCCAGCCATTGTGGGAACTGCTGTTGGTGCAGCTATGGCCGGAATGCGTCCAGTCGCCGAATTGATGTACGTAGATTTTATCGGCATGACTATGGATCAATTGTGTAACCAGGCTGCTAAAATCCGCTACATGTTTGGAGGGCAGATTGGTGTGCCTATGGTCTTGAGGACGCAGGGCGGTACTGGTCGATCTGCAGGAGCGCAGCATAGCCAGTCGCTAGAGGCGTACATCATGCACACACCCGGTCTGCGATTGGCGATGCCCGCGACTGTGTATGATGCATATCATTTGCTGCGACAGTCGCTTAAACAGCCTGACCCGGTAGTATTCATCGAACATAAAAGCCTTTACGCAATGACGGATGAAGTGGATCTAAGCGCTCGACCACCTGAGTGGGGTAAGGCCGTAATTAGACGAGATGGCGATGATTTGGTGATTATTAGCTATTCACGGCAAGTACATTACGCGTTGCAAGCTGCCGATAAATTGGCCGCGCATGGTCGCGAAGCAATGGTTATTGATTTGCGCACTCTAAATCCCCTCGATTTTGACACTATCCGAGAGGCTGTAGAAAAAGTTGGAAAAGCCTTGGTTGTTTCTGAAGGAGCGATCACATGTGGCGTGGCGGCCGAATTGGCTGCACGAATTTCAGAGGAATGTTTCGATTTTCTCGAAGAGCCTGTCATACGTATCGCCGGCGAGGACATCCCTATCTCAGTATCGGTTGAGCTGGAAAGAAACTCGGTTCCAACGGTAGATCTCATTTTTGAGACAGCCCAAAGGGTTTTTTCATGAGTGGGTTGCTCAAAATGCCTCGTGTTGGCGAGACTATGGAAGAGGGCAGGGTGGTAGCCTGGTTGGTTGAACCAGGTAATTCTTTCGAGCGAGGAGATGTATTGCTCGAAGTTGAAACTGATAAAACTGTGGTTGAACTCCCCGCCTTGGGCACTGGTACTTTAATCACCCAGTTGGTTGCGGCTGGTGAAATGGTTGAGGTAGGCATTCCGATCGCGGAAATCGATTTTGGATCTGGGCCTGATTGGATGCAAGATGACAATGGTCCACATGGTGAAAAGCTCGCGATCTCAACTGGCACACTGAATCAGTCAAATCAAAATAATAACACGCTATCATTCCGTGAACCTTCTAACAGGCCCCGCGCTACGCCAGTCGCACGCCGATTGGCGCAAAAACATGGGATCGAATTGACTGGTTTGGCTGGTAGCGGGCGACGAGGACGCGTTGAGCGCCTCGACGTAGAAGCCGCAGTATCTGCTTTTTCAAAAGATATATCTGAGGAATGCAAAACAGGACACGGACTTGCATGGTCTGAGATGGGTAAGCGAGGTGGAGAAGCCGTGTTTTTTGTTCATGGTTTCGCTGCTGATCGCACAGCTTGGATTGGCCTCCAAACGGAGCTAGCGCGTTCTGGCTGCCATACAGTTGCAGTTGACCTGCCAGGACATGGCATAGCTACGCACGAGGCGGCAAATCTTGATGCACTGCATCATGCGCTAATAGACGTGATTAGGCAGTGTTTTGGCAGTGCTCCAGTGCACGTGGTTGCCCATTCGATGGGTGCTATCCCAGCAATATGTTTGGGAAAGTCGCTAAGTTTGGCATCGTTGACCTTGATAGCGCCAGCTGGCCTTGGACAGCGTGTCGATACCGCATTCCTTTCTAAACTAAGCCAACCACGTGGTGTTGAGGACATCAAAAATGCGCTCAACATGTTAACCGTTGGATCGAATGGTTTATCCGATCGGGCGATCAAGGATATTTATAAGACGCAATCAAAAGGCCGCCTCGTTGCACTGGCCAAGGAATTGAGTGGACGCCGTGGTAAAGTGCGAGACTTATGCAATGACTTGGCTGGGTTGTCGCACAAACATCCCGTTACAATCATTACAGGCACTGGTGATCAGATTGTTGAGCATTCAGATGTCCTTTCCATCTCTCCGCTAATTGCCACCCATCAGTTTTTGAACGTTGGTCACATGCCGCATTGGGAGGCTCTGGGTGACGTGCGGACGATCATAGAAAGAAAGTTGAAATATTGAATATTATTGCCACACGCCCCAAGAAAAACGGCTCTGCAAGTAGTCCTGTTAGCGTGGGCTAATGCGATAAAGGGAGGTATCATGGCCTATTTTCTTACCTTTGACGGTGGAACCGAAAGTCTTCGCGCCCGCATATATGACTTGTCGGGGGCATGCTTGGGCAGTCAGGCAGTTCCGTATCAGACTAAGTTTTCTGCGGGGGCCCAGGCAGAGCAAGACCCGTCTGATTGGTGGGATGCCGTCGTTAATTCGACCCGTGGGGCGCTGGCACAAGCGAATGTCGCGCCAGAAAAAATTGAAGCGATATCCTATGCCACAACTTGCTGCTCTGTAGTCGCACTTGACGCAAATGGCGATGCCTTGCGGCCAGCCCTCATCTGGATGGACGTGCGGGCTAATGAAGAAGCAGACGCCGTTCTAGAAACCAATGATCCCGCTTTAATGCTGAATGGGGGCGGGAAGGGGCCTGTCTCGGCTGAGTGGATGATCCCGAAGGCTCTTTGGCTAAAACGTAACGAGCCGACCACGTATGATCGCGCCTACAGGATTTGTGAGTATCAAGATTATTTGACGTACCGCTTTACCGGTGAATGGGCTGCAAGTTTGGATAATGTTGGATTGCGATGGCACTACCGCAATCGCGATGGTGGATGGGCCACAACCATGGTCGAGGCTCTCGGGATTGGAGATATCTTAGAGAAGTGGCCTCCTCGCATTGTGGCGCCTGGTTCGTTAATCGGAACGTTAACGAAAACAGCTGCTGATGCGCTGGGCCTCCCACAATCCGTCAAGGTGATACAGGGAGGCGCGGACGCACTCATTGGCATGATTGGCTTGGGAGTAGCGCAACCCGGACAGCTAGCGCTGATTACAGGCTCCTCCCATTTGCAATTTGGCGTGACTGAGGCACCGCTCAATGCGCCCGGTGTGTGGGGGTCATATGCCGACATCGTTTATCCTGATCGGTATATTGTTGAGGGCGGACAGACATCGACGGGATCCATTATCAATTGGCTGGGTCGGTTGACTGGTGGCCTCGACTTTGACGAACTAAATGCGAAGGCGGCCCAACTCGCTCCCGGGTGTGATGGTCTCATTGTGCAAGACCATTTCCAAGGCAATCGAACGCCGTATACAGATCCTCTGTCCCGCGGTGCATTGGTCGGGCTGACGCTTGCGCATGAGAAGCATCATATTTTCCGAGCCATGATGGAGGGTGTGGGCTTTGGGACGCGAGCGATTTTGGATGCGTTCAAGGCTGCAGGTTATTCGGCGGACGAGATGACACTAGGTGGTGGAGCTTCCAGCTCAGACCTGTGGTTGCAAATTCATGCTGACACGTCCGGCATTCCTGTGCGTGTGCCAGCCTCTCCAGACGCGCCATCCACTGGTTCGGCAGTTCTCGCTGCATATGGAGCCGGGCATTACGTGTCCATTGATGAGGGAATATCTCAGATGGTCCACGCAGGCCGGACCATTGATCCGATTGCGGCCAATGTGGAGCAGTATGAGGAGGTCTACGCCCGATATAAGTCACTTTATCCCGCGCTTAAGAGTTGTCTGGGCTGAGTATGCGTGAGCATTACTTTAGGGCGTTATTGGCACAGGCGAAAACTTTGCTCTGAAAACTGAGTGCAGTCCGGCGATCACGTGATCTGCGGGTGTTCAAAAAAATACGCGTATGTTTCGTGCTGCGTTCTTCATCTAGCTTGATGTTTGTGCGAGGCGGGCCGAGCGAACGGTTGTGACGGTCAGTGGAAGTTTCATACTATCTGATCCTTCCTTATGACCGTCTGTCATATATGACTAATCCCCCCTCGCCCCTCTCGCGTCATTATTGACATAGTACTATTTTTGTCATTTATGTCATATTTGGCAAAAATGACATGGACTATAGATGGCTACTCCGAAGCTTCAGGATTTTCGAGCGGACCG
>Ga0209555_10002880_pt1 | contig 11871 bp, 9 predicted proteins | sample SaaInl85LU_5_DNA_FD_184643 | JGI IMG/M metagenome (GOLD analysis project Ga0209555, IMG submission 184643) | Marine microbial communities from expanding oxygen minimum zones in the Saanich Inlet - ESP_85LU_5_DNA (SPAdes) (version 2) | ecosystem: Environmental > Aquatic > Marine > Intertidal zone... | reverse complement strand
TCAATGAAGATCCATTGTATTTAGCAACATCATACTTGCAAAGCGATGAAGGAATAGAATCTCTAAAAATGCTTGAGAATCTTATAGAAGGATAATCAGTATTTGAATCAATTAAAGATGCCCATATTGCAAGATATGGGTATTTTTTTTAGCTTATATTTGCAGTGTAGTCATCATCACGAAGATGGTGTTTTTTAACTAACAAAATATTTATTATTATGGAAAAATTTTTAAAAATCAGTTTAAGTGGTGCTTTCCACTTAATTCCAATTAAAAACATTCTTGGAGTAGAAGTAGGAGCAAGCACTAAAGTAAAAATTCTTTACAACACAGTAGGTCACACAGCAACTGGAGCATCTGAAGTCTTAGGATTTGAGATTACAGCTACAGCAGCAAATGATGCGGCTAAAACTAAAGAGCAGTTAAATAGTGTCGTAGATGCTATTGAATCAGCTTTACAAACAAGTTGGACTAATCCTTACTACACACTTAGCCCTAAGTATGCTATTACAGGAGTATCTCAAATTGAAGTTGTATACGCTGCGTAAGAATAATTAGCTTTTAAAATCATAAGAGTCCGATTTTCATCGGACTCTTTTTTTTTGCTATCTTTGTATAAAAGTTTACAATGATAAACTCAGTAAGAAATACAGTATTTTCGGTTCTTAACAAGAATAACTATGGGTATATATCTCCACAGGATTTTAATCTGTTTGCAAAGCAAGCACAGCTAGAAATCTTTGAAAATTACTTCAATAATTACAATACAGCAATAAATAAAGAGAATGCTAGAGTATCAGGTTCTGAGTATGCTGATGTAACAAAAGGTATTGAGGAGTCTATAGATACATTTTCAACAATAAAGAACTTTGATCAGAAATCGTTTAATAAATATTTCACACCTTCTCAGACAACAACAGGAGATGACTACTATCTACTAAATAAGGTATTAGCATACACGACATTTAGAGTTAGCGGTCAGAGTACCGACCCAGGTAATAATCAATTAATTGATGATACTGCAAGCTTTACAACGACAGTTAACGTTGGAGATATAGTAGTAAATATAGCGACACTTGATAAGGCAGAGATATTAGCAATAGTTAGTGACACTGAGCTTACTTTAGATGAGAATATATTTACAGATTCAGGTGATGACTATTCTATATTTAAAAATGAAAGCTATGAAGCAGAAAAGGTAACTAACAGTAAGATTAGTATGTTGTCTAATTCATTGCTTACAGCACCTACTAAAACATTCCCTGCGTATTCTTTAAATAACGACTCGATAACAGTATTACCGAAGACAATAAATAACCCGGGACAGGTGTTTAGCCAGTATATTAGATACCCTAAAGACCCTAAATGGACGTATAGTACGTTACTAGGAGGTCAGCCTGTGTTTGATCAATCTCAACCGGATTACCAAGATTTTGAGCTACCGATTGAAGATGAGGTAAACCTAGTGATAAAGATACTCCAATACTCAGGCATACAAATAAGAGAGACCCAGGTAGTTCAGTTCGCTAATTTAGAAGAACAAAAAGATAATCAGCAATAATGGCATATATATCAGAATATCAATATTACGAAAACGGAGGTGTAGCCCCTAAGGATGAAAATTGGGGTTCATACCAATATGTAAGCCTATATGATATAGTTAACAACTTTATGTTGATGTATAGTGGCAACCACTCTCTTGTAAATAACGAGGAGAGGTTTAAGATACTATTTCACGCAAAAAGAGCTATACAGGAACTAAACTACGATGCATTCAAAGAGATAAAGATATTAGAGCTATCTGTTACCGATAACTTAAGATTTGTGCTGCCTTCTGATTATGTTAACTGGGTTAGAGTAAATCTATATAAAGATGGTTTTCTTAGACCACTTACGGAAAACATACAGACTAATTTCTCAAGTGCATACCTTCAGGATAACGATGGTAATATATTGTTTGACATAAATGGCAATGTGTTAAAGCCTGAGTTTTCAGATATAGATTTTGAAAGGATTAAGAAGACTAAAAAGAGTATTTACTTAAACCAGGGCAGCCAGTTCAGTGGTCTAGAGGGTTATAATTACGATGATAACTGGTACTTTGAGTACGGTATCGGGGCACGATATGGTTTAAATACAGAGACAGCGAACGCTAACCCTACATTTAAGATAGATAAAGCGTCAGGAGTAATAAACTTTAGCTCAGATATGGACGGTCAAATATGTATAGTTGAGTATGTGTCTGACGGTATGGAAGGTGGAGATGACTCTAAGATAAATGTAAATAAATTATTTGAAGACTATGTGTATGCGTACATTGAGTATGCGATACTAAATAGCAAACTGAATGTTCAGGAGTACGTTGTACGAAGAGCTCAGAAGAGAAAAACCGCTTTATTAAGAAATGCTAAAATAAGAATAAGTAACATACACCCGGGGAGATTATTAATGAATCTAAGAGGTCAGGATAAGTGGTTAAAATAATATGGCAAATATTACAAGGAACTTTATAAAGGGTAGAATGAATAAGTCCGTTGATGAACGGCTTATCCCTGATGGCGAATATGTAGATGCAATCAATGTTCGTATGGGGTCTACAGAAGGCTCTGAGATTGGTGTAATAGAAAACACTAAGGGGAATATTGCATTAACTGCATTGCAGTATAAAGGAGTTCCTTTAAGTGCTTCTGCTAAGTGTATAGGTGCATTTGAAGATGGAGCTAATGAGACTATATATTGGTTTATCCACGATGAGGACTATCCTGTATCTGCCGATGCTCCACTTGGTAAGATTGACCTTATAGTATCATATAATGTATTAACTGATCAAATAACATATCACGTTATTAGTGTAAACATTGACGATGTTACAACAACACTTAATTTTGATCCTAAATATTTAATAACAGCCGTAGATAAGGTGGGTGATTTACTGTTCTTTACAGACAACTTAAACCCTCCTAGATTTATAAATGTAAAAAGAAATTACCCTGACCCTAAGATAATCACTATAATCATTCCTAAAGCTTTTGATTATGGTAATCAGCCATTTATTTTAAAAGAACAGCTTCAGGTAATAAAAAAACCTCCTGTGTTTTCTCCGTCTTTACAACTAAGAAAAACTGGTAGGCAAGAAAATTACTTAGAGGAAAGATATATTTGTTTTGGGTATAGGTATAGATACGCTGACAATGACTATTCAGCAACGTCTCCATTTACAGAACCTTCATTCGACCCACTACCATTTAATTTTAGCACTAATAGCTTCTTAAATGAAGGTATGATTAACAAGTATAATTCCGTTAGTGTAACTGTAAACACAGGAGGACCTTTAGTTAAAGGATTTGATTTGTTGTTTAAGAATGCTCAAGATGGGACAATAAGAGTAATCGAAAAAATAGACAAAGATATCAAGGGATTAGGAGACAATAACGACTACACCTTTACATTTGACAATAGCAATATATTCACAATACTACCTTCTTCTGAAATACTAAGATTGTACGACAACGTGCCACGCTTTGCTTTAGGGCAAACAATAATGGGTAATCGTATCATATATGGTAATTATATAGACGGTTATAATTTAGAAAGAAATTTTACTCCTACAAAAATAGAGTATACTGTAGACCTAATAAGCACAGCTAATCCTTCAACGGATGCTGTAGTCACAAAGTCAAGTACGGAATACTTTACTCCATCGCCCGGACCTATTATACCTAATAGTAGAGTTGACTTTGACTTTAGTGCGGTTGACACAAAGGATTTGATTAAGAATTCAAGTATCACTTTTGATTTTACGATAGACCACGCTGCGGTTCAAGATGTCAATTTACCTTCGGGAACTACGATTAATCAAGTAACAACTGCTACTGATTTATCTTTTATTTTTATTTTACCTAAAGATTATAACAATATTTACGAGTTAGCAACGAGTGCTGAGTTTAAAAATGCAATAGGCACTCTTAGTCCGCTTAATATACTCCCTATATACGACCCAATACCGACAAACCCTGATTCGTGTGATGGTATTACATTTACTGATGACTTTAACTGTGCTATACCTACAAACTTAATGATTTCCTCTACGTCAGCAAGTTCTGCAAGAAAATACGAAAGTTATCAAGGTAATGGACTTGTATCACTCGCGGAAAATAGTCCTATTGAAATATTCGCATCTACTACATCTGCTACAATAGGGTTTAGGACTAATATGATGAGGTTTGTTTTAGATGTAGCTAATCCATATACAGGAGGTTCATTTTTTGAGTTTTATCAGATAGTTGCAGCAGGGGCTACCTTCCAATTGGATGGGAATGCCAAAAGTCTTCATAGTAACAGAAACTACGAAATAGGTATGATATATATGGATGAGTTTGGTCGTTCGTCTACAGGTCTTGTAAGTGAAAACAATACCGTATATGCACCTTGCTCAAGCTCTATACTTAAGAATAGAATACAAGCGACCATACCTATTACTCAGATAGCACCTGAATGGGCTACTCATTATAAATTTATAATAAAGCCTGACGAAGAAAATTATGAAGTAATATATAGCAATATTTATTACATAGGCGATAGCGATGGTATGGTTTATTTTTTGCTAGAAGGTGAAAACAGCAGGAAAGTTGAAGAGGGTGATAGGTTAGTTGTAAAAGCAGACGGGTTAGGTGCGGCTTTAGATTGTACGTATGTAACTGTTTTAGAAAAAGGGGCTTACGCTACGGATGACATAACAACCGGGAATGTTCCGGGTGTTTATATGAAGATAAACCCTAATTCTATAGATATAAGTCAAGACCCTAATGCAGTTATTGATATAAGAAAAACTAATCAGTCAAAAGATGCGGGGGTATGTGCAGAATTAACTTTTCCATTTACTATACCGGGGTCAAGCCCCGCAGTAGCGTATAATGTCCCGGCAGGGTCTACTGTTTTAGTTGAAATAAACTTTAGTAGAGGCGGGGGGTTTGCAAACTGTAACCCATTAAGTTATGACCTACAAGCAACTATGAGAGCTACAAGGGAATATGCTAATATGTATGAGTTTTTTGAAGGAGAAAACTTTCAAGCCGTCCTAGATACAGGCATAGGTTCGCCAACGGTATGGTTAGGTTTAAGCCCTTTCCCCGGAGATGGATGTAATGTAGTAACAAATTACATTAGATGGGATGCCGGGTTTGATGTGATACACGTTCGTGGTACACCTGCTTGTGGTCCTATTTCGAGTGGCAGAAGGTCTAATCTTGCTGTAAGGTTCAAGGTAAACAGAGCTGACGATGTTGTAATATTTGAAACAGAGCCTCAGGATGCTTTGCCCAACGTATGGTTTGAATCCGCTGACACATATGAGATAAATCAATTTGGATGGCATCAAGGTAGTGGCAATAATTTTCAAAATCCACCTTTAGGTATACCTGCTGTAGTTAACACAGACTTTTATAACTGCTTTTCATTTGGCAATGGGGCAGAGAGTTATAAGATACGTGACTCGGTAGTAGGTAGAACTTTTAATTTAGGTAACAGGATTTTAACTACAAGCGAGAACGAATACAAGGAGGCAAACAGATATGCTGACCTTACATATAGTGGTGTATACAACGAAGAGAATAATGTAAATAAACTTAATGAGTTTAACTTAGGTTTATTGAACTTCAAACCACTTGAACAGTCATTCGGTCCTATACAAAAGCTATTCGGAAGAGAGACTGATATACTTACACTTCAGGAGGATAAGATATCATACGTACTGCAAGGTAAAGACTTACTTTCAGATGCAGGAGCAGGTAGTGCTTTAACGGCTGTACCTGAAGTATTAGGGACTCAAATCGCTCGTATAGAGGAATATGGAATATCAAATAACCCTGAGAGTTTTGTTCAATGGGGTGCAGACAAATACTTTACAGATGCAAAGCGTGGAGCTGTTATACAGCTAAAAGGAAGTTCTGCTCAAAACGAACAATTAAAAGTTATCTCTGAGCAGGGGATGCGTTCTTGGTTTAGAGACTTGTTTATAGATTCATTTGAAACTCAAAAGCTTGGTGGATTTGACCCATATATGGGTGAGTACGTTCTAACGTCTAACGATATATTAAAGCCTTCGGATACGGAGTGCAAGCCTTGTGGTACGGCTATAACATTAAAAACAACAGAAATTTTACCAACAAGCTATTGCGTTAATGTTGGAGAGTTCGTGGGAGATATAGTTATAGAATACGAAATAATAGATCAGTCTGTTTCTCTGCCCGGAATCACTATTAATGCAAATTATAATGGCGTTGATTATAACACAGGAAGCGTAACAGTAGGAGGAACTTTAACTTTCCCTAAACAATCGGTATCTGAGCAAATTGTAAATGTAACAGTACTTGCAAATGATTTTGCAACGGCAGAGGTTTTGGTAAACTGTCCTGATGCTGAAGAAATAACAATTGTAAATGTATGTGTTACGGGAGATGATGAATCAGGTTTATTCATACATAACGAGTATAGATGGACTGACGGTTCATTTGTTTCACCGTTGCATTCAAATTCTGTTGAATTCGCTTCAGGGGCTAATAGCCCATTAGTATCTCAATACCAAACGGTGTCAGGCAGACAGGGTGGAGGAGTAATACCTTCGGATACAGCTTCTGTTAAGATAATATCTAACAAGATAGGTTCTGATGATTTTGTATTTGATGAAACAAGAGACAACTTCAGATATCTTAGAACTAATACATTATATAATAACACCGACATAGAAATGCAAGCTTTATTGGCAGCAGCAACGACAGCTACTCCAATAGACAATACGGATGCACCTAATAAATATTACGCAGAATTTAATATGCCTGCTACTGGCAGCTACTTATATTTGATTTGGGATTACAGAACAATTACTGAGATAGACTTATGTGTTGGGGCAACAATTTCAGATGCTTGTTGTGGATGTTAAAAGACAATAAATTATGGCAATATTTTACATAAACGGAACGACACTATCTAATTCAACCGCAATATTTACAGATGCGGAACTAACCACCTGTGCAGCAGATGGGTTTTATTCTGACGGTAATATAGTTCGTGAGCAGGCTACTTGCTTGCTGCTACCTATAGTCGAATGTCCCGATTGCTTAGCACCTTGCGACACAGGACCTATATCGCAATCAGGAGGCAGTGGGATATTTTCTCTTGATTTGGATTTAGGGGATACTGTTTCTGACATAGGTGCGGTTATAATAAAATTTGTCCCTGCATTAGTGCCTGATGGTATAAAAGCTACTTATAACGGAGTATCTTACAATAAGCTAAGTTCTGATTTTGACGGGTATCACGGTGGGGCTGTTTCAGGTGGGTATACATACACAGGAGCTGTTCTTAACCCCGCCCCTTGTGTCCCTATTGCGGGTAACACATATGTACTAGATAAGTATAGATATAACGGGACAAGTTTTGTATCTACGGGATTAACTGAGAATGTAACACCCCAATCGGGAGAGCTATCCTTTTCTACTGCGAATCCTGGTAATTTGTATATGGTTGTGCCAAAGACTACTGCTTCACCTCAATCAATAAATATTGAGATTGTAGGAGCTTGTGCTGGTACTGCTTTTGGTATAGAAGTTTCGTGTCCTGCATTACTAACGGGATACCAATCAACAGGGTCAGCAGCCCCTGATTCTACAACAGCTTGTACATTTGCAGTGAACACCACTTATTACAATGCACCTGTAGCGGGAACTGCCGGAGTACCTGAAATTTTTGATTGGGTATTTTCTGACCCTTACGGTGAATTTATTTTGCCTGCGGGGTATTATCAGATTACAGGGAATGAATGGATACAGGTAGATGCAAATGGGATAGTAGAAGATAAAGGTAACTGTTAAGCTTAAAATATGGCAAATTATACACTCACATATGACGAAGGGGTTCAGGGATTCCCTTCATTCTATACCTACTATCCTGATTGGATGATAGGAATGAATAATTACTTTTATACTTTTAAAGGTGGTAACCTTTACCGCCATAATGTTAACGAGAGTAGAAATACATTCTATGGCGTGTTCTCCCCTTCTAAAATGGAAAGTGTATTCAATACATCCCCACTAGAGAATAAGCTCTTTAAAACGCTTAATTTGGAGGGAGACGATGCTTGGGGAGCTACACTTGAGACAGACATACAGGACTCAGGTTTTGTAGAGGTTGATTGGTTTGAGAAGAAAGAGCAGAGCTGGTTTGCATTTGTAAGAAATGAGGGTCTGGGTTCTACGCCTTCTGCTTTGCCTGAGTACACACTACGTTCACTAAACGGGATAGGTGATAGTTCAACTGTTGGTATCGTAGGTGCGACATCCACAGTGAACTTTAGCACATCTATCCAGATAGGTAACATATTAAGTGTAGGGGATTACTTCTACTTTCTGTCAGGAACTAACGAGCCTTTATATGCAGGCAATGTAACAGCTATTAACGTAGACCTTAGAAGAGGGGTGAATAATGTTGTTATAGACACATCTCCTTCCGGCACTGTAACTATACCATCTGATACAGAGACTTTCTTATTTATAAAGAACTCAGTTGCTGAATCTCACGGTGTTTTAGGTCACTATGCGGTATTTAACTTGACGTACTCAGAAAATACAAAAGTAGAGTTATTTGCAGTAGAGTCTGAGGTGATGAAAAGTTTCCCTTAAATTTTATTATCTTTGTGGTCAATGATGTTTGACGTAAAGCCATTATCCGAAACTGATTACGATAATATACTTGTAGGCTGGTGGAAAGATTGGGACTGGTCAGCACCTCCAAAATCATTTTTACCTGAAAATGGGGTAGGTGGTTTTATGGTTTATGACGAAGACATCCCTGTATGTGCAGGATTTATATATAGAACTAACTCGGAAGTCGCTTGGGTTGATTGGATAATTTCTAACAAACAGTATAGAAAGAAGCCAAACAGGACAATGGCTATAGAGTTATTAATTGATACGTTAACCAAAATATGTAAGATGAATGGTGCATCAATAGCATATGCTCTAATAAAACACAGAGGTCTTGTAGATGTCTACAAAAAGTTAGGGTATATTGAGGGAGACAGTTATTCATCTGAAATGATAAAAAAATTATAATATGGCAGCAGCAACAGCATTAACATTAGCGTCGATAGCAACGGGGGCAGCACAAGCAGGAATTGGATTTTCTGAAGCAGCTAGACAAAAGAGATTAAAAAAAGAGGCAGAGGCAGAAGCTGATATAGCAATGGCATCAGCCCGTAAGAGTCTTGAGAAGAATTATATGGATTCTTTAGCTATACAGAAAGAGCCATATAGGCTTAAAGCAGAGGATTCACTAGTTGCAGTAGCTCAGGCTACAGAAGCCCTTAGAGAGAGCGACAGAGGTATGGGTAGAGTTGGGGCTATATATGGTCAGCAACAGCAGGAACTGAGACAGATTGCATCTGCAATGGGTCAAGAGATGTTTAACCTAGACTACCTAAGTGCTCAGGAAGACACAAGACTTCGTGATATAGGCACTCAGCTTGACTTAGGTGAAGTAACAGGAGCACAGCTTGCAGCAGCTAACGCAGAGGAAGCTAGAGCACAAGCAATAGAGAACGGAATGCAAGGATTACAAACATCGGTATCAGCAGGAATGGATTTTATTCCTGAAGCCGCATTTGACCCTGCTATAGCAGCGACAAATAAGCAAAGAAGAAAAAACGATAGATATATGAGAACAGGAAAGGGTTCTTATGTACCATTAGCAGATTAGATACAAAAAGGATAATTTATGGCAACAAAATTCGGATATGTAGATAGAGACGCAGATAGCCGTGTCAATTGGGGTGACATTGGTAAGAGCTTCTCAGATATGCTTATCGCCAAAAGAGATAAGGGTGAAGCAGAATTTAAGGCACTTGATAACTTAGCTACCGTAGCTTCTGACATAGAGATTCCATTAGGGCAGAACACTACTGCAAATTCCCTTATGATGGACACTTCTAATGATATAAAATCTTTTGTGTCTTTGAACAATAAGCTATGGAAAGACCAAAAGATAACAACATACGAATATCAAAGGAGACTACAGAACATAACAGACAATACGGACTTGGCTTTAACAGCATTTAAAGGTTTAAACAAGAAGATTGCCAACCTTAATGAATCAAACGCTTCAGGGAATATGTCTGAATATACTCGTCAAAATTTAGATAAATTTATGAAGTTTTCTAGTCTTAATGATACAAAAATAGTTATTCAAAAAGACGGGACTATGGTAGGTAACAAACTTGTTCCTGATGGCAAGGGTGGCTATGTAAATAGCACAAACCCTGAAGATTCTGTTAGCTTACAGGCTTTTGCGAATATATTCTTGCAAGATATACCTAAATATGATTACGATGCAGAGCTAGATGGCATTGTTGAAGGTTTAGGTGACTATCAGTATGTGTTTCAAGAGATGGCATCAACATCAAAAGCAGGTGCATTTTTTAAGATTGAAGACATTACAGCAATGGGTGCTGATGCTGTTCTTAGTAAAGAACAGAAAGAGGCTAGTGCAAAGTTTCTTGACGCTGAAAAAAAGTATTTGAAGGCTATGTTATCTAATCCATATGAATCCGTATCTATATTAATGGATGGCGTAAAAGAGGTTGATGGGGTTGGTTTTGAAAACTGTCCTCCGGGAGTAGATTGCAAGGAGGTTAACAAAATAAGACAGATTTACACAGGGAATAGTGTGCTTGAGCCTAAGCTTACAGAAGAGCAGTACAAAATTGCAGAAGATTTTTTAAGGTCGCAACTTAGAAGCAGACTAGACAGGAAAGTAACATCAAGTAGCACAGGAAGAAGAACTCCAATCACAACACGAAAAACAACAAATAATAATACAGATTTTGTGCCTAATGATTTTGCTAAGTATATGGCAATGCTTTGGTATGGTAATCAGGATCAAGTTGAAAAATCAGAGAACTATCTGAAATCATTAAATGATAAAATCCAAAAAATAACAAGAACCCCTGATGGAGTTTCTATTTATTATAAAGGAGGGAAAGAAGCTGAATATCGTCCTTTTAAAAACTCAAATGGTCAAATAATACCTCAGAAAGACTGGTTAATAGGAAACAGTAATTATTTTTTAAGTAAAGCAAATCAAATAAAGGATGTTAATACCATATTAAATACAATGAATTTTGACCCAAATCAAATGTTATCTAATGTTACTGCGGAGGCTAAAAGCCTTTCATCTTTAGAGGTAGCTAAAAATCATATTAACAGCGATTCTTTTGAAGTAACCGATGAAACATTCAAAGGATTTAACAAGAACAGTGTCAAAAAAGCACTTACTCCTATATTAAATAAATATACAAAAGGCGCAAAAATAACTACAGGGTTTATGAATAATATAACCATAAAAATACCTAATCAGCCTAATTTAGAATTATCTAATAGCAATTCTCCTGAAGAAAACATAAGACTACTCAAAGAGTTTTTAAGTAATAATGTAAATCCAGAGAAGTCATCAATATTAATGCAGACAGGTGAGATAAATGTTAGTAAAGGGGCAGCTTATTAAGAAAAAAAAATGGACGAAGAAATATTAAAACGATTGTACGAGAGCACTAAGAAGCATTATGATGTTCCTGATTTCGAAACATTTAAGATGGATATGCAAGACGATGAGAAATTGTCTAGGCTAAGAAACTCTCTTTCAAGGTATTATGATGTCCCTGAATTTGAAAAATTCAAAGCAGACGTTCAAGGTGACGTAAAAAAAAAAGGTATTTCAGAGCCTGTTGGGGAGACAGAGGGCACTATGGCTTCTACTACAGAACAAGCTCCGGCAGAAGATGGTTTATCGGAGTCCTCATTCGATGAGACAATCGAGAATAAA
>Ga0209555_10002879_pt1 | contig 11871 bp, 7 predicted proteins | sample SaaInl85LU_5_DNA_FD_184643 | JGI IMG/M metagenome (GOLD analysis project Ga0209555, IMG submission 184643) | Marine microbial communities from expanding oxygen minimum zones in the Saanich Inlet - ESP_85LU_5_DNA (SPAdes) (version 2) | ecosystem: Environmental > Aquatic > Marine > Intertidal zone... | reverse complement strand
GAACTACCAGACCGTTGCTGTTAGCGGTCGCAAATATACAACTAAATTCTAGTTACGCAACAAGAAAAAATAAATATTTAAAAAAAAGAAGGGATGTGTAAACACATCCCTTCTTAAATATTTTGAGGTTGTCTATTAAACAAATTTTAACCATGAACTATCTTGTTGATAATCTGTGATTAAACTTGTGCTTTCTTGAAAAGTTAAAGAACTGGCATAGGCAGTTGCTTCATGTTTTAAAGATGTAATACACTCATTTACTAAATTTGAACTAAACCCTTTATCTCCCAAATTGAGGACAAAGTTAGCAGAAACAACTCTACCAATAATCTTTCCCAGGTCTACCATTTTACGTTGTGGTAGTTCCATGTTCAAATTAAAATTTAGAACACTCTTAAAGAATTCAGAGGATTTTAATGTCAAATCGTATCCACTTAAAAACTCAAATAGATTATTGATTTTCTGACGTTTCATTAATTTCATAATCGCTTCTGATATTTGGGTGTATAACATTTCGTTTGACCCTTCAAAAATGATAAAAGCTCTACTGTCCATAATTCCTCTAGCCCCAATATTTTCTTCCTTATATCCAGTTGATCCAGACACCTGAACTAAATTCTGAGCGGAAAAGTGCATCATGTCTGTCACCACTGCTTTCATACTATTTGCTTCTACTTGATCTGTGGCCAATTCGTTGTGAATACCACTGTGTTCAGCACTTCGGGCACACATAGAGGAACATACTGTAAAAGCTGCTTGGATATTGGCTATTTGCTCTCTTACCTTATCTAAGGCGAGTAAATTTTTACCTCCTACTATTCTAGTGTTACAGTGATCAATAGCTTCGTCCATCATTCTTTTAATGAATCCCATAGCCATACCAGGGAATTGCATTCTTGAGCGGTGCAATAGGTCTAACATCAATTTAATTCCTGTGCTGCCTCCTTCTAGTTTCTGATTTTCAGGAACGTTGAGGTCGAGAATATTGTTTCCGTATGGTATTGCATATAAACCAGCATTATTGTAGTACTCATCAACCATAACTCTTTGCTCAGGATCTTGGTTGTCAGCAATAAAAAAATCTATATCTCTACCCAATCTACCATCTTCCCCTTTTTTACGAGAAGTTATCAGCCAATAATCAGCTATTCCTGTAAGACCTTGCCAGTGCTTGTTTCCTTTGATATGGTATTTACCATCTTTTAATTGATTTGAGGTTTCCATGTTTAAAGCATCGGAACCAAAACCTGGTTCTGTAATCATCAAACCACCCATGTTTTGTTTTTCTAGAAAACGTTTGAAAATGGGAGCTTGAACTTCTGGCTTAGCATGTTTTGCTACTGGCTCTAGAAATAGTGCAATATTAATTCCAAAAGTTAATGATAGTGGCAAAGACTCGTAGGAAGCGGCTTCTAATACTCCTAAACATTCTTTTACTTTTACACCTCTTCCTCCATATTCAGTTGGAATGGCAACTGACAAAGGATTTTTTTCCATGATGTCTCTAAAAACTTGAGAAGGAAAGCCTCTCATTTGACTAAACTTGCCAATATCATCTTTTTGATAGAAAACACTTTTTAAAGTATCTTTAAAATCCTTTAGAAAGCTTTCGTATGAATCGTTTTTTTTATTGTTTGACATATAATTCTTTTGTCTTAAATTAAATTCTGAAACAAATATACAATACTTAAGATGTTTTCAATGATAATGAAGTCTATTATGGCTTATTTATAATTAATTTATAAAAATTTGAGTTGCTGTTTTAAATAATTTATTAATTTTGGTGTGTGAAAAATACAGAGACTACATATTTAACAACTTCTTTCTTTGCTACCCTTTGGGGTTGTCTTTGTTATTTGTATATATAAACCTAAAAATCTTGTAATTTAATTGATATGACTTTCATTAAAAATCAAGTACTGTTTTTTTTCTCAATCATTCCAACTTTCATATGAAAATTTTAAAATTCGGTGGTTCGTCAATCGCCTCAGCAGCAAATATTAATCTTGTTATAGATATTATTAAATCAAATTGTGAGCACACCAAAATTGCAGTGGTTTGTTCAGCAATTGACAAAACAACTGATGCCCTAAATGACATTGCCACAAAAGCACAAAGTCAAGATGATACTTATCCTCAAGAATTGTCTAAACTAGAAAACAATCACTTTGAAATTGTACGTGAATTGATAGCGATCAACCATCAAAGTGGAGTTTTAAGTGGGGTAAAGAAAATATTTAATGAATTAGAAAGTATCCTTGAAGGGGTTTTTCTGTTAAAAGAACTTTCTCCAAAGACCAGTGATAGCATACTAAGTTATGGTGAGTTTTTGTCTTCATTCATCATCACCAAAGCTTTGCAATGCAAAGAAATAGATGCAGTCTACAAAAATAGTGGAGAATTAATGATCACCAACGATCAATATGGACAAGCTATACCTATTATTGATCTGACAGATAGAAACATCAAAGCGTACTTTAACAGCAATCAACATAAAGTCACTGTTTTACCTGGTTTTACCGCTTGTAATTCACAGGGAGAAAGAACAACTTTAGGTCGAGGGGGATCTGATTACAGTGCAGCAATATTTGCTGCAGCTTTGGAAGTAGATCAATTAGAAATATGGACTGATGTGAGTGGTATGTTTACTGCCAATCCAACAATTGTCAAGCAAGCCAAACCGATAAAGTCATTGTCCTACAGCGAAGCTATGGAATTGTCCCATTTTGGAGCTTCGGTTTTATATCCACCAACTGTGCAGCCTGTCATGAGCAAAAACATACCTCTTTATATAAAAAATACTTTTCATCCTGAGGATGAGGGTTCTTTTATAACAAATGAGAGTATAAATAGCGAAGAGGTTGTAAAAGGAATTAGTCATATTGATAACATTGCCCTAGCTACTTTAGAAGGAAATGGGATGATTGGTATTTTGGGGGTATCAAAAAGATTATTTAGTGCCTTGTCTGAAAGACAGGTAAATGTAATCTTGATTACTCAAGCATCTTCCGAACATTCTATCTGTATCGCAATTGATGGAGATGAAGTTGAGAAAGCCGAAAGAGCAATTCAAGATGAATTTGCCTATGAAATTAGTCTAGGTAAAATAGATCCTTTACATATAAAAACGAAGATGTCTATTGTTGCCATCGTGGGAGAAGAAATGAAAAGTCATCAAGGAATTAGTGGTAGAATGTTTAGTGCATTAGGAAAAGATAATGTCAATATTCACGCGATTGCCCAAGGTGCATCTGAAAGAAACATTTCGACTGTGATTGATTCTAAAAATGTGAAAAAAGCTTTGAATGGTTTGCATGCTGAATTCTTCCAAGGACATATAACAAAGTTGAATCTCTTTGTAGTAGGAGTCGGTAATGTGGGTGCTAAGTTGCTTGAACAGATAGAGAAACAGAAAGCGTATTTATTAAATAAGTTACAGTTAAGTATTGAAGTTGTTGGAATGGCAAATTCCAAAAAGATGATGTTCAATAAAAATGGAATTGATATTTCTGCGAACTGGAAACAAAATCTAATTGAAAATGGAGAAGAATTAGATTTAGATTTATTTCACGAATACGTCAAAGAAATGAATTTAATAAACAGTGTTTTTGTAGACAATACTGCAAATGCGGACATTGCTGGCTTGTATGCTAGTTATTTAAAAGAGAGTGTAGGGGTAGTTACTTGTAACAAAATTGCTGCATCTTCAGAATATAGTGTCTATGCTGGATTGAAGAAAATAGCACAAGAGTACAATGCCCCTTACTTATTTGAAACGAATGTTGGAGCAGGCTTACCTATCATCAATACCTTGAACAACTTGGTGCAATCTGGAGATCAGATTTTAAAGATTCAGGCAGTTGCTTCAGGTTCATTAAACTTTATTTTTAACTCGTTTGTAGGTGACGCTAATTTTGCAAAAATTGTTGATGAAGCAGGAGATTTAGGGTTTACAGAACCTGATCCAAGAATCGATTTGAGTGGTGTTGACGTGGCTCGTAAAATTTTAATTTTGGCTCGTGAAAGCGGTGCTAAAATGAACTTAGAAGACATAGAAAACAAATCGTTTTTGCCAAAATCGAGTTTAGAAGCAGTATCTATTGAAGATTTCAAAAAGACTTTAATTGAGGAAGCAGCCCATTTTGATGCTATTAAAGAAAAAGCCGCAGCAAACAATGCCGAGCTTAAATACGTAGCTGAATTTGTGGGTGGAAAAGCAAATGTTTCTTTACAAGAAGTAGATAGTAAACATCCATTTTCTAACTTGCAGGGAAGCGATAATATTGTACTTTTTTTCACAGAAAGGTATCCGGAGTATCCACTGATTATTAAAGGTGCAGGAGCTGGAGCAGATGTTACTGCTTCTGGTATTTTTGCAGATATCATCAGAATTGGAAAAGGATAAGTTTGGTCTAGCCTTTAGCAGCTTTGCTGGTGTCAAAAGCTAAAACCCAAAAGCTATTAAAATGAATGAAATAAAATTATTTTGCCCAGGTACTATTGCAAATGTTTCTTGTGGTTTTGATGTACTAGGCCTTTGCTTATCTACTACTGGAGATCAGATGGTGGTTCGTAAAGTAGAAACTCCGGGGGTGAAAATAACAAAAATTGTAGGTCAAGATTTGCCATTGGCTACAGAAAAAAATGTTGCTGGTGTGGCAGTGTTGTCCATGTTGGAAAAGCTAAACAACACCACCGATGGTTTTGAAATTGAAATATACAAAAACATCAAACCAGGAAGTGGAATCGGAAGTTCTGCCGCGAGTAGTGCTGGTGCTGTTTACGGTGTTAACGAATTGTTAGGAAAACCTTTTAGCAATCACGATTTGATAACGTTTGCGATGAAAGGCGAGGAATTAGCAAGTGGTGTTCCCCATGCAGACAATGTAGCCCCTGCATTATTAGGAGGGTTTACTTTGGTGCGTTCTACTGCACCTTTGGATGTGATAAAATTAAACACTCCCTCACAATTATACGCAACTGTTATTCATCCACAAATAGAAGTAAAAACGGCAGATGCACGTCAAATTTTAAAAAGTAACTTAAGATTAAAAACAGCGATCAAACAATGGGGCAATATCGGTGCTTTAGTTAGTGCATTGTATACCGAAGATTATGAGTTGTTGTCTCGCTCTTTGCAGGATGACATCATAGAGCCGATTCGATCTATTTTGATACCAGCATTTGATCTTGTTAAGGAGGAATCTAAAAAAGCAGGTGCATTGGGTTCAGGTATATCAGGATCAGGACCTTCCATTTTTGCTTTGAGCAAAGGGGAAGCAACTGCCTTAAAAGTAGCTGAGGCTATGAAAAAGGTTTATGATAAAGTAGGGGTTTCTTATGATGTGCATATTTCCAAAATTAATGACCAAGGAATTAAAATAATAGAATAAATAAAGTCTACTCTTCCTATCTTTTTGACATCAAAACTGAAAAAGAAGCGGAGGGTTGAATATTTTAAGTAGATAAAGAAAAAAACAGCATGAAATATTTTAGTTTAAATGAAAATGCCCCTGACGTATCTTTTAGAGATGCAGTAGTCAATGGTATTGCCCCTGATAGAGGTTTATATTTCCCTGAAAGTATATCACCATTGGCAAAGGAGTTTATAGATAACATAGAAAACTATAGTAATAATGAGATTGCCTACGAGGTAATTAAGCAGTTTATTGGTGATGAAATACCAGAACAGGATTTAAAAGAAATTATAGAGGAAACCTTATGCTTTGATTTCCCAATTGTACCCATTGAAGAAAATATAGGATCCCTAGAGTTATTTCATGGTCCAACAATGGCATTTAAAGACGTGGGTGGGCGTTTTATGGCTCGTTGTCTAGGATACTTTAATAAAAAAGAAAAAAACGACAAAGATATCACTGTATTGGTTGCCACATCAGGAGATACCGGAGGGGCAGTTGCTAGTGGTTTTTTAGGAGTTGAAGGCGTAAAAGTTGTTATTTTATATCCAAGTGGTAAGGTGTCAAACGTACAAGAAAAACAATTGACGACTCTGGGGCAAAACATTACAGCTCTAGAGGTAGAAGGAGCGTTTGATGATTGTCAAGATATGGTTAAAACTGCTTTTTTAGATCCATCTCTAGCTCCCTATAGAAATTTGACTTCCGCAAACTCTATCAATGTTGCTCGTTGGTTACCACAAGCTTTTTATTTTTTCTTTGCTTACAAGCAACTAAAAGATAAATCTAAAGACCTTGTGTTTTCTGTACCGAGTGGTAACTTCGGGAATATCTGTGCGGGTATGATTGGACAAAAGTTAGGACTTCCAATCAAGACATTTGTCACGGGAACAAATGTGAATAAAGTAGTACCTACCTATTTGGAAACGGGTGAGTATGAACCCAAACCTACGATTCAAACCATTTCCAATGCTATGGATGTTGGTGCTCCAAGTAATTTTATTAGAATAGAGAAACTACATGATTTTGATATAAATAAATTGAGAAAAAACTTAAAGGGTTATTCTTACACAGATGATGAAGCCACAAGAGCAATGGGTTATTTATACCAAAAATTCAATTATGTAGCAGAACCTCACGGTGCTATTGGGTATTTGGCATTGAAGAATTATTTAAAAACAACAAAAAACACTCAAGGTCTCTTTTTAGAAACAGCACACCCGGTAAAATTTATGGATGTTTTGTTTGAGGGAGTTGCTGAAACCATAGCCTTACCTGACCAGATAAAGGCTGTCATAGACAAACCAAAAGTATCTATAAAGATTTCAGATTATGAAGGTCTAACCGATTTTTTAAAATCTTAACTCAAGTTCTTCAGACAAGATTCTAAAATCCCCTTTTTGGGGATTTTTTTATTTATTTTTGTTAAACATATATATAAAAATGAAAAATACAGCACTTACTCATATACACGAAAAACTAGGGGCTAAGATGGTACCATTTGCAGGTTTTAATATGCCTGTACAGTATGAAGGCGTTAAAAAAGAGCATCAAACCGTAAGGAATGCAGTTGGTGTTTTTGATGTGTCTCATATGGGAGAGTTTTTGCTTGAAGGAAAAAATGCCTTAGCACTGATTCAAAAAATAAGCTCGAATGATGCCAGTAAATTAGCTGTAGGAGATGCTCAATATGCATGTATGCCTAATGAAATAGGAGGAATTGTTGATGATTTATTGATCTATCGTTTAAAAGAAGAATTATACATGTTGGTTGTCAACGCTTCTAATATTGAAAAAGATTGGGACTGGATAGAAAAGCAAAACAATTTGAACGTTTCGATGAGAAATCTTTCAGATGTTTACTCGCTTTTAGCTATTCAAGGACCGAAAGCGGTTGATGCCTTACAAAGTTTGACAACAGTTGATTTGTTATCCATACCTTTCTATAAGTTTGAGGTAGGAAATTTTGCTGGGTGTGAAAATGTCATCATCTCAGCAACAGGGTATACAGGTTCGGGGGGCTTTGAAATTTATTGTACAAATGACGAAGTTGCTCAAATTTGGGAAAGTGTATTTGAAGCAGGATCGGATTATGGAATACAGCCTATTGGATTAGCAGCACGTGACACTTTACGATTAGAAATGGGTTATTGTCTCTATGGTAACGACATCAATGATACTAGTTCACCTATTGAAGCAGGTCTGGGCTGGGTAACTAAATTCAACAAAGAATTCACAAACAAAGAAAAGATTGAAACTCAAAAGAGAGAAGGGGTCAAAAAAAAATTAGTAGGGTTTGAAATTTTAGAGAAAGGGATTGCAAGGAAAGATTATCCAATTGTTAATGTTCATGGAGATGGAATTGGTATTGTTACTTCAGGGACAATGTCACCAAGTTTAAATAAAGCCATTGGATTAGGGTATGTTAGGAGTGAATTTTCTAAATTTAATGATGAAATCTACATTCAAGTCAGAAAGAAGCAAATTAAAGCTAAAATTGTAAAACTACCTTTTTACAAAGGATAATCAAGAATTAAAATATGGAAATGATCTATGTGTTATTAAATTTATTGTTGGGAGGAGCTTTTGGTTTTGTCATTGCAAAAAAAATAAGTGGTTTACAAGCAGATAAACATCTATCTAATACTCAGGAAAAAATCAATTTACTTCAAAAGGAAAAAGACCTTTACGAAGAAAGAGCCGAAGAAAAAATTTCCAGTTTGGAGTTGTTATTGATAGAAAACAAACAAGAGCAACAAAGACTTTTAGAGGAGGCAAAAAAAGAATTAGAAACGTTAAGAAATCAAAAAGAATCTCAATTGAGTGATTTGGGAGAGGAAAAACAAGCTATTGCAGTTGCTCTAGAAAGAGCCAACGCAAAAGTGGAAGAAATCACAAAAGATTTAAAAGAAAATAAAAATGAAATAGAAAAACTGCAAGAAAAGTTTACCAAAGAATTTGAAAACCTTGCCAATAAAATATTAGAAGAGAAATCTAAAACTTTTTCTACTCAAAATCAGAAAAATATTACTGATATTTTAAAACCATTACAGGATAAAATACAGTCTTTTGAAAAGAAAGTTGAAGACACTAATAAAGAAGGTATTGAGAGAAATTCAACTCTGAAAGCACAAATTGAGAGTTTAAGGCACTTAAACAATCAGATGAGTAAGGATGCAGAGAACTTGACTAGAGCCTTAAAAGGCGATAGCAAAACTCAGGGGAACTGGGGTGAAATGATTTTAGAACGAGTTCTTGAAAAATCTGGTTTAGAAAAGGGCAGAGAATATGAATTAGAAAAAAGTTTTGATACAGATATAGAATCCAAAACTCGATTAAGACCAGATGTCATCATCAATTTACCCGAAAACAGAAAAATGATTGTCGATTCAAAGGTGACATTAACAGCTTACGAAAAATTAGTGAACTGCCAAGATGAGACAGAACAATTACAATACACCAAAGAGCACTTATTGTCATTAAATAGACACATCGAACAATTGAGTGCTAAGAAATACTCAGAATTATATCAAATAGCATCACCAGATTTCGTACTGATGTTTATTCCTATTGAACCCGCATTTGCTTTGGCCTTAGAACAAGATAATGATTTGTATAATAAAGCATTCGTCAAAAATATTGTTATTGTAACACCAAGTACTTTATTGGCTACTTTGCGAACTATCGAGAGCATGTGGAAAAATGAAAAACAACAAAAGAATGCACTTGAGATTGCCACGCAAGCAACTCGCCTTTATGAACAATTTGTATCTCTTACAGAAGAATTGATTAAATTAGGAAAACAATTAAAAACTGTTGAAGGTACCTATGAAACCACAATGAAGAAACTGACTGGAAAGGGTAACTTGATCAATAAAATAGAAAAATTAAAGGGTTTAGGAATCAAAACGAATAGCAAAGAGTTTAATCAAAAATTACTTGAAAGAGCCTCGGAAGATTTGTAAAAAAATAATTTTAATGGGGTAACAAATTGATATTAAATAAAGTAAATGTATGATTGAAAAAATTTAATTTTTTCTTTTGCAATACAGCGAGTTTGCCTTATATTTGCATCCGCAATGGCGAGGTAGCTCAGTTGGTTAGAGCGTCGGATTCATAACCCGGAGGTCACGAGTTCAACTCTCGTTCTCGCTACAAGTTCTTTATAAGAAATTACCAAATAAAAATAAGCGAAAGTAGCTCAGTTGGTAGAGCGTCAGCCTTCCAAGCTGAATGTCGCCGGTTCGAACCCGGTCTTTCGCTCAATTTTTTTGAATATATAATAATAAGCGAAAGTAGCTCAGTTGGTAGAGCGTCAGCCTTCCAAGCTGAATGTCGCCGGTTCGAACCCGGTCTTTCGCTCAATTTTAAATATATATTCTACTCACGCGAAAGTAGCTCAGTTGGTAGAGCGTCAGCCTTCCAAGCTGAATGTCGCCGGTTCGAACCCGGTCTTTCGCTCAAACAACACCATTGACTTGGTGTTTTTTTTTAGATGACCATTCGGGGTGTAGCGTAGCCCGGTCATCGCGCCTCGTTTGGGACGAGGAGGTCGCAGGTTCGAATCCTGCCACCCCGACAACTTTTAGTATCATATCCATTCAAAACCTTGATAACAGTATGTTTATCAAGGTTTTTTGGTTTTTAGCGCTCATACAATTTGATTGATTTAAAACAAACAAGCTGCTATTAGACTGCCGTACGACGAAAATTAAGGAAAACTTCTGCGATGTTCAATATTCTGTCTAAGCGACAACGATCATAAGGTAAAACAGAAATGAATTTTTGTATTCTATAATGACAACAAATGAGAAAGGGGCAGGAATCAGTTTGATAAGAAAAGTCAAAATTGCAATTAGGAATTCTGACAAAAACTGAGGAAAAGGAACAACTATTGAAGCAAGAACAAACGATTATTTAAGCCAGGTTAAAAAAAAGGAGTTAGTTAAACTTAAAAACAGTCAATACTTAAAATAAGTAGCTGTCCTCCCATGAAATTAAATCAATAATCAAATTCATATTTAAGAGAAACTATAGAGGTCTATTTCTTAAGAAAGATCTTACCATGTCATTTATCACGTCATACTTTTGCAACCTCGATTACATTAACGAGTGTAGTACCAATTGAAACATTGTCTTGACTTCTGGGATATTTTAGAATCTCTATAATTCAAATTTTTGCTAAAGTTATTGAAAGAAAAGTTAGTGAAGATATGGCGTCACTGAAAGAAAAACTTTATAAAACTCAACTAAATAATCACCCAATTCAAAAAATAGATTAAACAGCAGATTCTCTAACTATTAAATCTGTCTCAAGTACAATATTTTTGTAATTAATAATTTTCCTCTTCTTCTTGTCTTTTATTTCTTTACATAGTAATTTAAACGCTTTTTTACCCATTTCAAATCCAGGTTGATTTATAGTGGTTAAAGATGGAGAAATTACAGAAGCCATAAACCAGTTACTAAAACCAATTACTTTTATTTGTTCTGGTACTTTAATACCTAGTTTATTGAATTCTGATATGGCTCCAATAGCTACTAAATCTGTATTAATAAATATTCCATCAACATCATTATGATCTTTTAAAAGTTGATTGGCATAAAACTTTCCTTCATCAAAACTCATTTCATTTAAGAGATATACCAAAGTGGGATCATAAATTATATTGTTATCAGTTAAAGCCTGCTTGTAACCTAAAAAACGATCAATTGAGTTTTGAGGTAATAATGGCCCTCTAAAATGTGCAATTCTTTTACAACCAATGTCTATTAAATGTTTCGTTGCCTTATAAGCTGCCTTTCTATCGTCTATTATAACTTTAGAGCATTTTATGACTTTAGCAATTTTATCAAACATAACTATAGGTGTTTCTTGATTTAATACCTCAGATATATGTTTATAATCAGAAGTACCATTTGCTAAAGAAATTAAAATACCATCAACTCTTTTACTAATGAGTAAATCTATCTGTTTTTTTTCTAACTCATAAGACTCATTAGATTGTAGTGTAATTACTAAATATCCTTTTTTTTCTGCTTGAGAAATAATACCTTTAATAACACTTGAAAAAAAATGGTGTACAATTTCAGGTATTATTAAACCAATAGTTTTAGATTCTTTAGTTCTTAAATTTACAGCAACAGAATTAGGTTTATAATTTAATATAGAAGCGGTTTCTCTAACCAACTTTCTTGTTTTCTTACTAACATCAGGGTAATCTTTTAAGGCTTTAGATACTGTAGTTATAGAAATACCCAATTCTTCTGCTATTTGTTTAAGTGTAACCAAAATATCATACTTTTATAAAAATTAAACTTTGCTATTTTATTCTGTAAATATAGTAAATTATGTTTATCGAAAACGTTTTCGGAAAATCGAAAACGTTTTCGATTTATTTATTTAATAATTTAAGGCCAATAAAAAATACATTTGAAAACGATAATTAACTTT
>Ga0209555_10002877_pt1 | contig 11879 bp, 6 predicted proteins | sample SaaInl85LU_5_DNA_FD_184643 | JGI IMG/M metagenome (GOLD analysis project Ga0209555, IMG submission 184643) | Marine microbial communities from expanding oxygen minimum zones in the Saanich Inlet - ESP_85LU_5_DNA (SPAdes) (version 2) | ecosystem: Environmental > Aquatic > Marine > Intertidal zone... | reverse complement strand
ACGCGGAATTGGCAGCAAATGCTCGATGATTTTGAATTGTTGCGCTGTAATTTCCATCCAGCAATTATACAGCAATTAGTGTGAACAGGCCCTAATACAGGTGGCGCTCGTGATTGATAGTCATGTTCAAAACAGGCAACGACAATCATTGATGTTTGACACTTCCGACAAAGATAAGGGGAATCTAAGGTCACCGCTTGATCGTTATCATTCTTTGTATTTATCTCAATAGGAACAGCCAACAAGCTTTTTGCAAGTCTAAGGCTTGTGGCATGCGATGCATTTGCCAGCATTCCATAATGTCGGATGCGGTGGAAGCCTTTCGGTAATACATGAATAAGAAACCGCCGAATAAACTCATCAACAGGTAAGGTAATGGCTTTATATTTGGTTCGCCCTTTTAGCCGATAGTCCTTCCATTTAAAGGACACACCCTCATCATTTACGTTTAGAAGACGACTATTCGCTATCGCAATGCGATGAGTATAACGGGAAAGATAAGCTAAAACGGCTTGGGGTCCGGCGAAGGGTTTCTTGGCATACACCACCCATTCCTGTTGTTTGAATGGCTGTAGCCATTTATGAAATTGACCTTTATAGTTATTTTACACCATCATAACTTATGAATGGCCAATAAATAACCTTAAGGTTCATTTCGTGGGGATGGGCACAAAACCCCTATTTGAAAACTACATTCATCATAAATCAGATGCTTAATTAGATTAATAATAATTAATGTACTTAATCGTTCACAAAATATTATATGTACGGTATCGTACACATAATAAGTGTAATTTGATTACCTGTTTTCTGGAATTAATTCATTAATCTACTGCGGACGAAAAAAAATGTATGAATGTAAATTAACGCCTAGCAACATATTGAGCCGTCTCTTATCAATAAGCCTCAGCCTAATTGCTTTGAGTGCATGTACGAGCGAAAAAGAAATAGAGAAGCCCTCTCCTAGATTAGTCGAGATTATGAGTGTATCGCTGACCAGCTCAGATTCAGCTGAGCGATATGTTGGCGTTACCAGAGCGGCAAATCGCAGTGATTTGTCTTTTGAAATTTTCGGTAAAATTAAGGAAATCCATGTGGAAGTGGGTGATACCTTCAAAAAAGGAGACGTGCTCGCAACTTTGCAACCTATTGATGCCGAATTGTCACTTGAGAATCTAACGGCACAGCTAAATAGCGCAAAAGCTATACTCACCGAGGCACAACTCGACTATTCTCGAAAGAGCGCATTGGACGGCTCAGGCGCAGTATCTCAAGCGCAAATCGACCTTGCACAAGCCCGATATCTGAGCCAAAAAAATATAGTGGAAAGTTTGCAATCGAATGTGAGTCAAGCTAGAGAAGTCATAAAAGACACGAATATCATTGCGCCTTTTGATGGCCAAGTCGCCCATAGATTTGCAGAGCCTTCACAGAATACCGCTGCCAATCAAGCTATATTATCAGTCACTGGCATTCAAGCAGGCGTAGAAGTAGTGACCAATGTACCTAGTCATGTTCGCAATGCTTTTATAAAAAATAAAGACACTTCTACTAATGTGTTAATACGACAAACATTATTGCCCGCTACTATCATCGAAATTGGCGCAAGTGCAGATAGTTCAGGCCTTTTCCCCATCACACTTGTCGTTGACAACACTGACTTAGCCGCGGGAGAAACCGTTTACGTCAGGGCACCTACAAGCGCAGCCCAAAGACTCATCGTACCGACGTCCGCTATTATTCCAGACACTGAAAATACGGCATTTGTATTCACATTTTCTGCAGACAGCAAAACCGTAATCAAGACCAAGGTACAAGTCGACGCTCCATTACATGACGGTATTCCTGTGATATCAGGACTAAACACAAATGAACTTATCGTAGCAAAAGGCGCCGTGTTGTTAAAAGACGGCGAAGTTGTGCAACCTGCTAACACAAGCATTAATAGATTTAATCAATAGGTACGAGCATGAATATTTCATTAGTAGCATTTAAATATAAACCTGTCGTCTTTTTAATGGTAAGCCTGCTCATGGCCTATGGTATTTACAGCTACTTTACGTTGCCAGCAAGAGAAGACCCAGCGCTGCTCATAAGAGAGGCTGTTGTGGTGACTCACAATCAACAGTTGTCTAGCAAAGATATAGAGAGGCTAGTCACTAAACCCATAGAAGAGGCGTTGCTGCAGATTTCTGAGCTCAGTGAAATTAAATCAACATCGATGAATGGGACATCAATTATTCATGCCACTATTGCTGATAATTTTACGGAGTTAGAGGGAATATGGGACCAGCTAGAAGAGCAAGTGCTAGCCATGAGTGCAAGCCTTCCTCCTGGCACACTTACGCCTCAAATTAATGACGAATTTGGTGATGTTGCCGTCATCACTCTTGCGCTTTCTGGGTCTGATTATTCGCTAGATGAAAAATTTGATTATGCCCAACATCTTCGAGACAACTTAATTGGCGTTCAAGGCACCAAAAAAGTAGATATTGTTGGCATGCAGCCAGAGCAGATTTTTATTGAATATCAAAACAAGTCTTTGTTGCAAACTGGACTTTCCCCAATGCAGATTGCCAATGCGCTAAACACGCATAATATTCCAAGCACAGGTGGGCAATTTGACAGTGGGCAAACTATATTTTTGATTGACACAAACAGTCAATTCACTAATCTCGATGAGATAAAAAACATCCAAATCCCTTCCCAAAATGGAGCACGTTTTTGGCGATTAGGAGATATTGCCACTATCACCAAAGGATATGCTGATCCACCCGTTCAAAAAGCCTATTTTAATGGGAAAGAATCGTTAGTGATTGCGATAGCAATGTTCGAATCTGAGTCGGTCATTAATTATTCCAAGCGCGCAAAGGCTAAAATAGATGAGCTTGCCTTGGGCTTGCCTGTGGGCCTAGATCTCGAATACATCACATTTCAATCTGACCAAGTCGAAAATACGGTATATGGGGTCAGCATTAACATGCTACAAACCCTCGTTATCGTAATGGTAGTCGTTATCCTGTTTTTGGGATTGCGGATTGGATTAATTGTTGGCTCTATTATCCCTGCAGTTGTGCTCACCACATTGGGCATAATGGGTGTGTTTGGATTGCCACTTGAGCGAATGAGTTTGGCGACGCTGATCATCTCACTGGGACTTTTAGTCGATAATGGCATCGTAGTGGCAGAAAATTTCAAACGCTGCTTAGAAGAGGGGCAAGAAAAAATTGATGCGCTTAAAAATACGAGCAAGGATTTAGCGCTACCCTTATTAACCAGCTCAATCACAACAATCTCTGTGTTTTTACCCCTAATGATTGCTCAAACATCATCAAGTGAATATACACGCTCCATTTCAATAGTCATGTTAATTGCTTTATCTATTTCCTGGATTTTCGCCATGACGATCACGACGACGCTCTGTCATAAATATATTCCTTTTGCGCAATCAAACGTAAATAAAGTAAACAAAACTAATCAGACGAAGGTCGATTATTTTTTAAAAATAGAAGACCTCTACGGCGCAGTTTTAGAAAAGGTGTTAACTTATCGGTGGCTTTATATCGCCTTTTTATTCGTTTTATTCGCAGGCGCAATAGGCTTACTAGGCACCGTTCAGAAAAAGTTTTTCCCTGATAGCGATAGAGCGCAATTACTCGTTAATGTAGACGCTCCCGTAAATGTTTCTTCAACCATCACTGATGAAAAAATTAGTGCTTTGATGCAAATAACTAACAATAAAGAAAACTACCCTGAAATTGAGGATGTGGTTGCCTACGTTGGTTTTGGGGGACCTCGCTTTGTGCTGTCGTTAACGCCTGTAGATCCAGCTCCTCATAAAGGGTTTATGCTAATAAACGTTGAAAATTTGGAGGCTGCAAAAGCAGTGTTGCCTAGATTAAGGTCTGATTTTCGACAAATGGTGCCCAGTGTCAACGCCCGCATTTCTCGCATGTTCTTAGGCCCTGAAGACCCAAATACCATTCAGATTCAATTACGAGGCCCCGATGCGCAGTATATCTATAGCCGTGCTGATGAGCTAAAAGATATTCTCTATGGCGTGCCCAATATGATTGATGTCTGGTCAGATTGGTATAGCAAAGCAGATACTTTCTCGCTTGATATTGATTACGCGCAAGCGAAGAAAATAGGCGTAAGTACACAAGATATAGCCATGTCTTTAGCACGACATAATAATGGTATGCATTTAACCGATTTTCGCGATGGTGATGAAGTCATCCCGGTTATCCTGCGGGCAACCGAAGCAGAAAGAAAGTCGTTTGACGCGCTTCTCACAACGCCCATCTATTCAACGAGCACGACGGCAACTGTCCCATTATCTGCGCTAGCAAGCATCGACAGAGCCCCTTCATTCCCTTTCATTCAAAAAGAGGATCTAATCAATACACTGACGATAGAGGGCAGAAATCTTAGCCTGACGCCAGAAGACATGGCACCGATGCTCAAAGATACGCTTAACGAGTTCTCACAAACACTTGAAGCTGGTCACTTTGTAGAGTTTGATGGAATATTGGACGATACGGCGGCAACAAACAAAGCGTTAGCGGCTACTTTGCCTATTGTATTTTCTATTATCTTAATTTTGCTCGTTGCCCAATTTAACGGCTTTAAAGGCCCAGCGATATTGCTTATCGCTTTGCCACTAGTCGTTATTGGTGCATCAATTGGTTTATGGTTATTTAATGGGCAATTCGGCTTCATGGTAATTCTAGGACTGTATGCACTTATGGGTATTATCGTCAATAATTCTATCGTTTTAGTCGACCGAATTGATGCCGAAATTAACAGTAAAGACCATTCTCCATTTGACGCGGTAATTACTGCATCGAAGCGAAGGCTCAGACCCATCCTAATGGCAACAATTACCACGATAGTTGGCTTGTTACCGCTTATTATTTCAAGAGATGTCTTATTTTATGACATGGCAATTGCGATGGCGTTTGGTTTAGGTATTGGCACATTGCTTATCTCTACTATGCTTACGCCGGTTTTATATAGCTTGTTTTACGGAATAAGCACAGCAACAGCTGAGCAGCAAAGAACCCACCAAGGAGCCAAAGCATGAAGAAGCTAATTTTATTCGTAACCATTTTATTGGCGAAAGGTTGTACGCTTGCACCTGAGTTCACAGTGCCTGAGCCGCATACGCTTGAATTAAGCGATGGACTTACCGTTCATGCTGACGAATACGATGATATGTTAGAAGAAGATATAAGTTGGTGGACGCATTACCATGATCCAGTCTTGGCGAATTTACTTGATATTGCGCACCGTCAAAATATATCGCTGAAACAAGCAGTGCTATCTATTGAACAAAACCGACTGGCTCGCAAAGCAATATCCTCAAAAAAAGTGCCTTTTATCAATGCAGGTGCATTGGCGAGTAGGCAAAAAGCGAGTACGCTACTTGAGGGCTTGAGCCCACCTCCTGGGACACCCAATCAGCAAAATGTTTTTAACCTTGGCTTAAATCTAACGTGGGAATTAGACGTGTTTGGCAGAGTTAAGGGGCAAGAGAACGCATTAGACTTTGAGATAGAAGCTTCTCAAATGGCGTATCGTGACCTTATGGTGTCATTATTTGCTGAAGTGGGGATTACTTATACACGGTTAAAACGCAATATTTATCAGCGCAGCATAATGATGGAGGTGTTATTCCATCAAGCATATTCTGTAGAGCTGAATGAACTACTAGCGCAGCAGCAACTAGTTGATGAAACACACGTGTTAAAAATGAGGAGCTTACTAGAGGCCAATTTTATGCAGCTTGCTATGCTCGAGAATGAACATCATCAACTTTTGGCCGGTCTTGCAAATTTGTTATCAACAACACCGAAGCATGTCGAGACTCTCATTCAAGATATTGAAAATAGTAATTGGGAGCTTCCTGATGTGCCTATTGGAATACCTAGTACTACATTGCAAAATCGCGCCGACGTAAAGCAAGCAATGTATAGATTAAAGGCGTCCAACGAACGGATTGGCGTACAAATAGCCAATAAATATCCTGCTTTCTCCATCACCGGAGCAATCGGTCAACAATCCGCTGACATAAGTGATTTATTTGAGTCTGCTAGCCAAGCGTGGTCGTTAGGATCTGTGCTAAGTTGGCCAATATTTGATGGCGGTATAAGAGCGCTCAATGTGCAGTTGGCGCAAAGTCAATTCAGTATTGCAGAGCTTGAATATGAGCGCGTTTATATTAATGCTGTGAGTGAAGTTGAGGCCGCACTGTCAGCTTACGTATTTTCAAAAAAAGAACTACAAGCTAAACAAAATATAACCGACATGCAAAATGTAATGACGGGCTATCAACAGCAAATGTATGAGCAGGGTTTGGTGTCTAAAATTGCGCTAATCGAGTCTGAGCAGACAGCACGGCGAGAAAAAATGTTGCTTTTACTTAACAAAGAATCAGTCGCGATTAGTCAGATTGAAGTTTATCGCGCGTTTGGTGGAGCATGGTTGTGACGGATGCTACACTTACGAAAGCCATTAACACTTTATAGTTAGAATAAGTTGCGTCAAGAATTTACAAAGCCGAAACGCTAACAATAATGAATAACAAGTGAGAGAGTTGTGACAAAACATCAGGGTAGACCAGTAGATTTAGACAAGGAAAATGCTATTTTGAAAGTTGGCCATGACCTTTGGTTTAAAGAGGGCCCAGAGAAATTTTCGATTGAACGAGTCGCTAAACTAGCAAATGTCTCAAAAGTCACCATCTACGCTCGGTTCAGTAATAAAAACAAGCTTCTTGAAAAGATCGTTTCTATGAAATGTGATGAGATGACAGATTCTCTTGGGCTTACCAACATTGAATCTGGAGACCTCAGCGAAAAGTTAATCGAGTTTGGTACCAACCTTTTAACATTTATACACAGCGATGAGCACACGATTTTTTTAAAGGCTTCATCGGTATCGCTACACAAAACACAAATAGACTTAACTCAAATATATGAAAATGGGCCTCATAAAACAAAGCAAAAGCTGGCGCAACTGCTTGAACTAGAAAGCAAGAAGGGCACTTACTATTTTCCTAACCCCGCCGAAAATGCAGAATTGTTTATTGGAATGTTGTTTGGCTTAAATATTGTTAGAGCAATATATAATATTGATATAAACGAATCTTCAACGCTTTTAAGAGAGAGAGTTACGCAAAGAACAGGGCAGTTTTTAAAGATTTTTGAGTGAAAAATTATCAATACAATAGCTATGACTATGTTTTTCTTTCAAACAGGTATCTGTGGATTTGGAAGAAGTTCACAAAGCATCTGGGAGGTTTGACCCTAGAACCATAAAGAGTGGGAGTGAACGTTACTTAGTGCCAACAACTAAATTGATCATATCAAAGAAGTGCTGAAAAGAAGATGCCACTGAAAGCCTCCCCACCTGGTCAGGAGAACAGTGTTCTTTATCACTTTAGGTCAACATTTAGGCTTATTTTCCTAACGATTTACAATAATCGACTGACCGCTATCTGCCTCACAGGAGACAGTCAATGATCCAATTCTAATAAATAAAAAGCAGTATGGATTTTTGCAGAATTTTAAGTGCGTATGACTGCAATTGCCGTTAACTTGCCCTTTAGGATAAGGAGAAGCAATGGCGGCTATAGGGGTTTTGTGCCCATCCCCACGAAATGAACCTTAAGGTTATTTATTGGCCATTCATAAGTTATGATGGTGTAAAATAACTATAAAGGTCAATTATCATCACTAACCCAACCACTAAACGTATTCAAATACTTACATCGTCTGAAATAAACGAACTTTACGCTCTTCCTAACTTTAATCATACAGACAGAGAAGACTATTTTTCATTGGATAGTGAAACCCAAAAACTGGTTAATGAGCTAAGACGATTAGAAACCAGAGTATATTTTATTCTGCTATTAGGCTACTTTAGATCGCGGCCTATCATTTTTAATTTTTCATTTGAAGACGTTGTTGTTGATCTTGATTATGTCAGAACTAAATATTTTAATGGTAAAGATATGATGTTGACTGACTTACCTCGAACAACAAAAACAAAGTTGTTCAAAAAGTTACTTAACTGAGAAACCAATGACAATTTAGTTTCTGCTTTTATCTATATGATCAGAAAGTTAACAGAATCAACCAAGGGCTATGCAAAACAACGTATTGTAGAAGATGTAAACATTGTTAGAACCAAACTAAAATCTGCGGGTAGTTTATTAAAGTATTTCATCGATACCGATATGGATGATAATTTAAGCTTTGGAGATGTCCGTAAAAAAGCTTTTGAGCTTATTCCAGCCAATAGCATTAAACTGTTAAGTGAACATTTAAATAATAACGACTTTGATGGCCGTCAGTACGAATGGCAATTCATCGATAAACAATCCAGTAAAATTAAAAGGCTTATCCGATCACTTTTTATGTCTATTGATATTGAATTCATTCATCTTAAAGACGAATTGCGTGAACAATACATCAAGGCTCACGAAGAATTAACCGCATTCAAAACAATAAAAACAATTAATCTCGATGTGGTATCTAAAAGTGAACGTGAATATATTGAAGGTGATAATACCAAGTTAATTGCTAATCGCTTTGAGTATTTCCTTTACCGTAAAGCCGAGCAATTATTTCAAAGTAATAGCTTAACAGTGAAAGAAAGCGTTAATAATCGTAGTTTAACGTCAGATTTAATTCAACCTAAAGAATGGAAGCACAAGGCTGAAATCATTGAAAATACTGGCCTTGATAAGTTAGTTACGCCCATTAATCAAACGCTAACCGATAAGAGCCAACAATTAGAATCTAAGCTAAAGAAAGCAAGTGAACATATCTTTAGTGGCGATAATAAGTACGTTGAGTTTATTCCTGGTAAGGCCGAACTCAAGTGGTCAATTCCTAACAACCGTTGGCAACAAACCATTGAAAATCCACTTTATAATCAAATACAGCACATGGGTATTGTTGAACTCATGTTGTTTGTTGACCAAAAGACAGGTTACTTAAATTCGTTTACCCATATATCAGCAACAAAAGAAAAATCACCGGTAGATAAAGAAGATCTCATTGCTTGTATTTTGGCAAACGGCACGAATTACGGCCTCTATAAAATGGCCAATATCTCCGACCGTTCAATGGGGAAATTACGCAGTGTAGATGATAGTTATATTCGATATGAAACGCTGACTCAATCGAATGATAATATTTCTAATGCTATCGCAACCTTGCCTATATTTGCTTACTACCATGTGGACGATAACCAGCTATTTTCAAGTATTGACGGTCAAAAATTTGAGTGCCGAATTAATACTTTTAAAGCGCGTTATTCATCTAAATACTTTTCAAAAGGCAAAGGGGTTTCTGCACTCACATTGGTTTCAAATCATGTGCCAGTAAGTACGCAAGTGATTGGTGCTAATGAGTACGAAGGTCACTTTGCTTTCGATTTGCTTTACAATAATTCATCAGACATACAGCCAAATACTTTATCGACCGATACGCATGGTACAAACAATGTCAACTTCGCCATTCTAGATTTTTTTGGTTATACGTTCGCTCCTCGATACGCAAAAATGAAAAGAATATTTTTTAATTTATTTGAAGTGTCTGAAGAGAACGGTGGCCGTATTCAATTGATAAAAGAAATTAACCATAAACTTATTACAGAAGAGTGGGACGAAATCCAACATATCGTGTGCTCATTAAGCCGAAAAACTACCACACAAAGCACTATCATTAGAAAGTTAAGTAACGGCAAGAGCCGTACATTGGCAGCACTTCATGAGTACGACCGTTTAATTAAATCTATTTATGTTTTGGAGTATGTCGATAATTCCACTCTGCGCCATTATGTACAGCAAGCACTAAACAGAGGTGAAGCATATCACCAATTAAAACGCGCTATTACTTCAGTTAATGGCAATAAGTTTCGAGGTGGCAATGATTACCAAGTGTCACAATGGAATGATTGTGCTCGGCTCATTTCAAACTGCATTATTTATTATAATTCAGCACTCTTATCAGCATTTTTACAAATTCAAGAAAAAAATGGTAGGCAAGACGTAGTTGATATTATTTCAAGGTTATCACCTGTCGCTTGGCAGCATATTAATTTGAATGGAGAATATGCTTTTAATAAAGATCGTAAAGAAATTGATTTACTCGGTTTACTAAATGGCATTGAAGCACTTGGTAGTGCCGATTAAAAAAATCAAATATCTTTATCAAAATGTATACTATTTGATAGAGTGTAACGGTGCCGTAGAGCGGATCACAGCTTGCACCGGTTTGTGTTGCCCTGAGCAAAGGCCCATCTTTAATATAGGGGATACAAGGGCTGTAAGTGCTATGACAAAAACAGACGTAGCCCGCCATTTCAGTGTGACTTTGAATAAAGCACTCGCTGAGATGGATAACTAATAAATTCTGGGGAAGTTCAAGCAACTTATGTCGACAACAGAAAATGCCGAATCTGTAGAAGCTTTCATATCTCGTTGGAAAGATAGCACTGGATCAGAGCGAGCCAATTATCAACTCTTTCTGATGGAGCTTGTAGATTTACTGGATCTACCCAAAGCCGACCCGGCCAGCGAAGACACCCGCGACAATGCTTATGTATTTGAACGTCGCGTTATCATCAAAAAGCCTGATGGCAGTGAAAGCAGCGGCTATATCGACCTTTACAAGCGCGGCAGTTTCGTACTTGAAGCCAAACAAAGTGGTCTTAATCTCGACTCATCGGGTTGGGACAAAGCTATGCTCAAAGCCCACAATCAGGCCGACCAATATGTGCGAGCGCTCCCCACTGACGAAGGGCGTCCTCCTTTTATTATCGTTACGGACGTGGGTCGCAGCATTGAACTCTATTCTGAATTTAGTCGATCTGGCGCTACCTACACTCCCTACCCGGATGCACGTTCTCACCGCATTGGTCTTGAAGATTTAAGGAAACCTGAGATTCAGGAGCGTTTGCGCAAGGTCTGGCTACAACCGCTAAGCCTAGATCCGAGCCGCTTATCGGCCCGTGTCACTCGTGACATTGCTGACCAGTTGGCCAAGCTGGCCAAATCACTGGAAACGAGTCACGGGGCTCAATTAGTGGCTGACTTTATGATGCGAGCGCTTTTTACCATGTTCTCGGAAGACGTTGGCCTGTTACCAAATAGAAGTTTTACCGAACTGCTTAAACGCCTTCAGAACAAACCAGAAACATTTGCGCCCATGCTAGAAAATCTCTGGCAAACCATGAATATGGGTGGTTTCTCTCCCATCCTGGAAAAGACAATTCTCAAGTTCAATGGCGGCCTGTTCTCCACCGCGACGGCAATCCCTCTCGACCGTGACCAGATGGCGCTATTGTTGAAAGCAGCGGAAGCAGATTGGCGTTACGTTGAACCAGCAATATTCGGTACGTTATTGGAACGCGCCCTAAATCCCCGTGAACGCCACAAACTTGGTGCTCACTATACTCCACGAGCTTATGTCGAACGCTTGGTGTTACCAACAGTGATTGAGCCATTGCGTGACGAGTGGCAAGAAGTACAGACTGCTGCATTAGCGTATGAAAAACAGGGGAAACACAAAGAAGCCGTAGGGGAGGTTCGCAACTTTCATCATCACCTATGCGAAGTTCGAGTGCTCGATCCAGCTTGCGGCAGTGGAAACTTCCTTTATGTAACCCTAGAGCACATGAAGCGCCTCGAAGGTGAAGTACTTAACCTGCTGCATGATTTGGGTGAAACCCAGGGGTTGCTCGAAATGCAGGGCATTACTGTTGATCCTCACCAATTCTTGGGTTTGGAAATAAACCCGCGCGCGGCACGCATAGCTGAAATGGTACTTTGGATCGGTTACCTGCAGTGGCACTTCCGTACTCAC
>Ga0209555_10002869_pt1 | contig 11900 bp, 13 predicted proteins | sample SaaInl85LU_5_DNA_FD_184643 | JGI IMG/M metagenome (GOLD analysis project Ga0209555, IMG submission 184643) | Marine microbial communities from expanding oxygen minimum zones in the Saanich Inlet - ESP_85LU_5_DNA (SPAdes) (version 2) | ecosystem: Environmental > Aquatic > Marine > Intertidal... | reverse complement strand
TGTCAGTTGCCCTAATCCACATAGGGTGATTATTTTGGTGTTTTTGGTTAGGTAGGATTTTTAAACTATATTTTTTTATTTTTTTTTTTCTATAAACGGAGAAGTTTTTTTTGACCATTATAATCACCCTTGTTGAGAGAATCGATTAATATAGATAGAATGACAACCCCCGCTTTCTTAATCGTCAGTCAATTCGCAGTCAATTCGCAGTCAATTCGTCAAAAAAATTGGCGGTTTATTTTCTTTGTATTAAAAAAAAAATTGACGAGATTTTTTGACCATATATGTTTCTCTCAATTATATATAATGAACTTCAAAGACTGTAAGACTCTAAATGTGTACGACGATTATTATACTCCCGAGTGGGTATGGAAGAAAATCGAGCATTTCGTTCCAAAAAATAAAATCATTTGGGAAGCGTGTATGTTAAATGCTACTAATTCTAAATCTATGGATATATGGCGTGATATGGGTTATGAAGTTGTTGGAAGTACTGAATGGGATATATTGGATTGTGATATTCCAAAATGTGATATTATCATAACAAATATTCCATTTGAAACAAAAATCAAACAAAAAATACTACAGCGTCTTATGGATTTAGATATTCCGTTTATTATTATTATGAGTGGACTAAATATATTTTCGAATTATTTTCAAGATATTATGAACTTAGAACATACACAAATTATATATCCAAGAGGAAAGCTTCATTATCACAAAAACGGAGAAGAGGAAGTTCGAAAGACAGTATTTTATTCTGTATTTGTGGCTTATAAAATGAATATCGAGAATCCTTGGTGTCATTAAATGAGTCGAGGGAGATTTATGATTAGTAATGCTTTTAATGAATAAAGAAAATGGAATAAGGTGTGCCGTCTCTTCTATCACACGCAAATATTTTAATCACTTTTTAAAAATTGAAGTAAAAAATTGACCATATGATTTCACCCTTATAAACAGATAATAATGCCTACACAACAACAATTGGACTACGCTAAACGACAAACGAGGTACGCTTGGGCTAAGTATTATGAGGAAGTCAATTCCGCACATAATGACAATATCAGTGTATATCGTCAAAATGCGAGGGTCTTGGAACACCAAGACGAATTGCCTATTCATTTGGTTCGTGAGATTGAGGAAATGGCCAAGAAATTGAAGAGTGATATTAGTTGCCCTATTTGTATGGAAGTTATTGAAGAGGGCAAACTAAAAATCAGCATTTGTGGTCATAAATTTTGTGACGAATGTTTCCCCGAATTAGAACGCTGTGCTATATGTCGTCGAGAGTTTAGAAATAATAGATAATTTGTTGTATCATTCTATATATTCGTATTCTTGTTCTTCATTTCGTTCCATAATTATAATATAACAAATTCGTAGAAATACCAAGTAGTATACGCAATAGTATGCGAAACATAAATAATGTATCATACTTTATAATACGATACATTATTTTTTTTATACGCAGATGACTTAAATACATTGTCTTATAATATCTTATAATATCTTATAATATGCCTAGACTTCCCATTGATTATTCTAAAACATTAATGTATAAAATTGTCTGTAATGATACGACAATAACGGATTTGTATGTTGGTGCTACAACCGATTTTACAAAAAGAAAAGATTGTCATAGACGGACTTGCAATTTTAGTTCTCAAAACCGACATAATGTTAAACTATATCAGTTTATTCGTGCTAATGGTGGTTGGGATAATTGGTCTATGGTTATGGTCGAAAAGTATCCGTGTGAAGACAGATTAGAACAATCAAAGAGAGAGCGATTTTGGAAGGAAGAATTAAAAGCAACTCTAAACACAACTACCCCTTCACGAACAAATAAAGAATGGCGTGAAGATAATAAAGAATATAAAAGTCAAACGGATAGGAAATGGCGAGAGAATAACATAGAACATAAAAGGGAAACGGATAGGAAATGGCGAGAGAAAAACAACGAGTTTTTAAGAGAAAAAATAACTTGTGAATGTGGTGAAATTGTAAGTCGTGAATGGAAGCGTAAACATATCAAAACTAAAAAACATATTAATCTGCTTTCACATAAGCAGTCTGTTGTTGGTGAATCGAATGCCCCATATTGACACTATCCTTCTTCATTTCACTATTTAGGTCTCCATACTTTGTTGTCAAATACATACTGCGTATTGCTGTTGTACCTACTTTGTTCCCACCAAATATTTTATTCAATCGGCGTGTCATTGAATTGTTGTGTTTGAACTCTGTCCCGTCGTGTTCTACAATCAAATAATCATTCTCTTTGGGTCGCCTTTTCATATACAGTTTCATTACTTTCAAAAACTCGGGATATTCTCTTATTTCGAGTCTTTGCTCACCGTATGTTGAAAATGTTTTATAATCTCTAAATATGAACTCTTGCTTTTCTGTATCATAACTATTTCCTTCGTCAGCATTTATCTTCATAAGTTGAAAGTCCCGATTCCTACGAGCTGGTAAAAGCGTGTACAAACTCAAAATGAAATAGTTTAACAAGTCGTTATAGTCTCTTGTGATAAAGTTTTTCTTACGACTTGCTGTCAATCCCTTCTCTTTGGTTTCTTCCACATATTTGTCAAATGTATCCTTGTCAATCCAACCCTTTTCTTGATTCTCTGTTTTTACTGACCTATCCCGTTTTGTGAAATATTCGTCGGGCTTATCCAATATCTGCTCGTACTCTTTCCTCGCTTTGTCGTTCTGTTTGGAAGGTAGTTTTTTCAATACAGAAATAATCATTCCCAAATAACTTTCCATACTAGAAGCCGAAAAAGACTCGTCTTTCATATACACCATAATATCTCTTGGCTTCCTAATAAACATTAGATTCGTAAATGGCTTCAAACGATTCAATCTCATTAATCTCTTCACATACTGTATCGCTGTACTTTCCGTTAAACCCTCCTTGATTAATTTTTGTTCCATTGTAATCATAAATTTGCTCATATCGAAGTATTATATATTGTATATACATAGTTTTTTATATTGATTTTACACTTTATTAAAATTGTATAACATTATAATTCTTAACCTCCTCAACCTATATCGGCTTCTCTCTAACTCTCTTAACAAATACCGTCGATAGATTCTACACATATATTATTTAAATGAGACAATAACTTCTTTACGAATAATTTTCAAAGGTGGAACTATTGGTTTTTTAGGTTGTCTTTTTACAAATTCACCTTCGTCGTTCATTTGAAATGTTTTCTTCTTATAATATCGTTTCATATATTCTCGTCGTTTTGCTTTCTTCTCTTCTTCGGTCAAATTTTGTTTTTTTTCACACATTATATTATATATGATGAAAAGATTTGTGTGTATAGAATGCAAAAAACCCATTAGAAAAAACTCTAAATCGGCTTACATACATAGAGGCTGTTGGATACAATTAAGAGAAAAAGATGAGCGCCATTTTGATTTTCTATTTGCTAATGATAGAGAGAAACGACCCAAGACTTTGGCTATAAAACCAATAGAAGACGACGATATTGATTTAGCTATTCAAGAAATCAAAGATATTATAAATAAAGAAAAACCAGCTAATTATGAAATAGACAAGAGTGTCACATATGCCGTTGATATTGCTGGGAATATTATTTCGATTTAGCTATTGATTCTTGTTCTCTTTCTTGTTCTTCTAAATATTGACTTTCTATTTTATATATGACGGTTGTGCCGTCATCTATATCTGCTGGTAGTAAATCGCTTGTTAGTACCCTTGTTTTTATTCCCGATATGACAAATGGCTTATCCGCCTTGAATTTATAATCTGTCGCAAATGAGAACGCAAAATCACCCGATATATACGAACGATTACATATCGCCATAATATTTTGAGTCTGTCCATCCTTTTGAAACTTTATTCCGTCGATAATATCACTTTGTATTAACCAGTATGGCGTTGCTAATTTTTGAGGCAATTTTGTAGCATATATGTATGATGTAGAAGATGCTATATTTATGTTTGGTATATCTCTTTGTGTATCTAAAGTAAATGTCGGTGCATTATAATCATTTACACTCAAATATTGATTAAATGTACTGTCGATTAACGGATTGTTTGTCAGTGGATATGGGAAATATGTTGGATACTTTGTTTTTATCTGTGTGTTATAGTATTGTTCTTGAAAGAATACTTCGGCTTTCCCGTATGTGTTTATGAACTTATTGTATTCAAAACCTAATCTACTTAATAAAGAATTGTTGAACTTTGCTTCTATATCGGCTGAATCATTTGTATCGATTGGGTACACATTGTCACCTTCGTCTAATACACTCACATTATATATTCCTATTCCACTTTGAGCATATTTCGTGTATACTACAAACCCCTCCGCATTAACTCCATACACTGGGTCGGGGATTGCACTTGCGTCGTTTTTCCAAGGGAATATATTATACTTCCCAACTGTTACTACTTCTTGCTCGGGGTCGGGATTTACTGGTATTGAGCTTTGTCCAGCAGTCCAAGAGTTTCCAATATAGTTTCTCCAATATAAATCTGTAAAAGAAAACCTACCTCTTTGGTCGTCGAATCTCAACTGCATCTCGGGTGCGCCTATACTAATCGTTTTTTGTTGTCGTGAATAGATTGCAAACGCATTTGGGTCGTTGTCTGTGTTGCTATTAATAGCTCCACCTACGATTTGAACTTGTGTTGCTTCTATTCTAGATTTTGTGAAATCTACAAGCATATAGTTTCCAGCCAAAACACCAATTGTATCTGGGGACTGACCTTCTAGTAGTGGTATAGCAATACAATATTCTCGAGAATTTGGATTTTCTGCTGGTGTACTTACACAAAATACATTAATATCTAATATTTGTGATAATGATTTTGGATTTATTGTTTCTCCTTTATAATCAACTTTGTAATCAGTTTCCAATATCAATCGTCCCATTACTGTGCCATCATCATATATAGCTCCACTGTCTTCATAAAACTGTTTATTATAGAACGCCATTGTTTGTAGGTAAGTTGGAACACTAGATTGACCTTCTCCTAATAGAGGTGATTGTAATCTCTCGCTGAAGAGGTATGGGTCATCTTCTGCTTGGTCTAAATATCTACCGACTGGTATTGCATATTCATAATATTTTTTGTTTATTGGTCTTGATAGGTCTTCGGTATTTGCTTTAAATGGCGCAGTCCAACTCTTCTGCGAGTGAATTAAGCTTCTCAATTTTTGTAGTGTTTCAACATCATAGTTTAAGTTTAAGATTAATAAATCACCACGAATTGTACGGTTAGGCCTCACTGTTGCTATGTTGAATATACTACCTCTGTGGTTTACAACTCCGCCGTTCACATAAGTTTTCATAAAATAGATATTTTTGACTGTTCCCTCGGGGTCATATGCTTGGTCTGCTAATAACCGACTTCCCCAGTAGTAGTACAATGGGTTTAAAACACCTTGCAAAGAATTGTACATTGAATAATTTTTACCACCGGGTAGTGAATTTTGATAAGCATACGGTAGTACTGGTATTGTTATTACCACTTCGTCATTACTACCAGTTGCTCCAACTACATCTAATACAAATTTTTGGTTATTAACAATCAACGCATTTGGTTGCTTGTCTTGTACTGTGACAGTATAACCGGTTTGTGTGAGTATTGTTGGGTTTGGAGAGAATCGTCCTTTGTGAAGGTCGCCCGTGATTTTACTGGATATGTTCGCTGGACTGTCGTAGCCAAAATCCACGGCCAGTTCTAGATTCGCTTCTATGAAGTTGAATACTCGTCTCGACGGGGTTATTAAATCGGCTTCTGCTGGTGTGCTAGAAACGGTGGGGTTGTTTGGGTCAAAATCAAACATTCCAATATAGAACGGTTTTCCAGCAAAAAGCTTGTTAAACTCTGTGGTTTTACTTTGATAATCAGCGTTTCTGTTTGGTGTGAAATATGTATTTCCATCCCCACCCAATGTCGACAAGTAACCAAAATTATCAGCTGTTTTCGACCCATATATCACAAGCTGGTCGATTGGGTTTAATACTGTGTATTCAAAATTGTGATTGATATAGTACCAACAATTCAATATGGATTTATTGGTTAAGTATTTATAATCTTTGACTCGTTGCGGAACTTCTATAATTGTAGTACCAACACCACGACTTTCCACTGCAATTCCCTCTACACTAAGCAAGTCCCCGGGTCTAACAATGACTCCATTGGGTGTTTCGTTTACAAATTCTCCGGTGTCATCATTTTTTATTTTTGCACTTCCTCGATTAACATAAACTAATTTCGTTGCTGAGACATTCATTGTTATATGTGAATAAAATAAAAAATTGAAATTAAATGTATTTTGAATTATATAGATAGTATAATGAGTATCTATATCATTCGTCATAAAGAAAGCGATAATTGCTATATTGGGAGTACTGAGAATATGAGATTAAGAAGAAACTGTCACAATTATAACCTTACAAATGAAAATAGTGAAAGGTATTATAATAAAGTATACTGTTTTATGCGTGAGAATGGTGGTTGGGATAATTTTGATATGGTTGAAATATGTAAATGTGATATTGATATGTTGAGAGAAATGGAACAATACCATAAAGATTTTATTAAACCTTCTTTGAATACTATAAATGCTTATGTAAGTGAAGAAGACCGAAGAATCAATGATTTAAATAATAAGCGTGAGTATTACAAACAAAACAAAGAAATATTACTAGAAAAAAACAAAGCGTATTACGAAAAAAACAAAAAATGGTTAAATATACAATCATACGAAAAAAATAAAGATAAAAGAAAAGAATGGCGGAGTTGTGTTGTTGAATGTGAATGCGGTAAAACATACACAAAAGGTCATAAGGCAAGACACATTAAATCTAAGTATCACTTAAAACACCTTCCTCATCACTAAAATCATCGTCAATATCAAAGTTCTTGCCTATTTTCTTATATTTATTATAATCTATCTGTTCGGTAAAACCCTTATACATTTCGGGTGGATTCTGTCTACATTTCAAATAAAGAAAATCATACTTCTTGGGTGCGAATTTCTTATAGCAATACATTAATGTCTGCTTGTATATGTCTCCGTACTCCTCATTAATTTTGAGAAGCTCAACATTATTCATAATCCCATTCATTAATATCACACAATTCGCATTCGTTCTCATAATAGGGCTACAACCACGAAATGACTGAACTGACATTATTATATTCGAGTTAAAATGTCTGTACCTAGTTCCTAAATAATTTATACTACTGTTTCTCTCAATTAATCCAACCGAATCATCAATAACAATCATTTGCTTCGGTCGTTTATCTTTTGGTAATGCGAGTTGCCTTTCCTTCATTTGTTCTATAATCTCATCTTTGAACTCTGTGTGACAATCGAAGTTCTCTACTAAAAATCTACAACTATCGTCTAAATATAATGACGGTGATATAATCATTACATTATCGAATGCACCGTGAACCTTACCTTTGCGTCTCCCCCACATATTCTCGTTAAGCAATAAATTATTAATAAGAGTCGTCTTACCAGAGTTTGTTGTACCCACGATTAATAATAAACTCCCACTGTTTCTCTTTATAGACGGTAGTACTGGGTGATATTCATCATCTTCGATTTCCAACGGTATAATCGATTTAATCGATAAATCGTCCGTCTCATTATATAAGTTTTTTCTTGTTCGGGGCATTGTTATAATACGATTAGAAAAAGTTATTCGGCATAGACCGTTTATGTCTGTACATACTACTAACTGGATAATTGTCGGGGTGGTATTTTGGTTTTTCAGCTGGTACTGGTTTTTCTGCTTCTCGTTGTTTCGCAAATTGAGTCTTCAAGTCCTCATATTTCATCATATATGAAGCAAATGTATGGAAATCCATATTATTATCAACCTTTTGTGCTATTTCTTGTTTTTGAAAGTTATTTAATTTTTGTTCGGTATTTTCAACAATCTTTTTGGGTATTTCCTTTTGCATCTGTTGCTCTTGTTGTTTCTTTTCTTTCTGTTCATAATACCGTAGTCTAGCCCGTTCACGATTCCGCTCTGCTGTCTCTTCTCTTCGTTTGGCTTTCTGCTCTTCTCTGCGTATGCGTTCTTCCTCTTTAATCCTTGCTTTTTCTTCTCGACTTAACCCTCGTTTAACGGGTTTTTTTGGCTTTGATTCAGTAAATACAGAACTATGTGTAGACACTTCCTCCTTTTCCATAATTATATGTTCATCCCCTTTTTCAGTATCTGCTACGGTGTTTTCCTCAGCGATTACCTCGTCAAGATTGGGATTGATTTCCATTAACAAGTCTGCACCCTTCTTATTAACCATTATGTTATATTTTAAAAGAAGAAAAAAAAATAATCCTTTTTTTAAAAGTTTCCTTGATTAATCGGTTTCACTATCTGTTTTAGTTTCTTGCTTATATGTACAGCTTTTCTTCTTATGTCTTGATAAACTTGAGTTGCATAATTCGACTCCACATTCACATTTCACCTTTTGTTTTCTTTTTGGTATTTCTTTTCCATAAGTTGCTTCCATATATTCCAAATGATATTTTGTTTTCTTATGTTGTGACATATGGGCATAAGATACTTCTCCTCCACATTCACATTTGACCTTCTCTGCTTGTTTTTGTTTCTCCTCTTCATATTTCTCGGGATTCTCAATCCTATCTATCTGTTTTTTCATTTGTTGATATTCCAACATTATTTCGTGTAGATTACTTTTTTTATGAATGGCTTTGTTTTTTGTACTCACAATCTTACCACAAGGACATCGATATTTCTTTGCCCAGTACTTTTTTAAACTTGCTCTAAATCTATCTGGGTGTCGTTCTCTGTATCGTTTAGATTTTTCAGCATCAGTCAAAACCATTTTTCGTGGTATAGTTAGTCTATAATATATACGACTTTTTAAGTAGTTTTTATTGCTTTTTTACGAAAGATATACCCAACTTGGATTTCTCGTGATGGGAAGCCAAACTCGACATCATTATAATATTCGAATGTATCTTCAACCCAATCATTTATTCGTACTTCTTCGTCTTCTATTTCATCATAGAAAGACCAAGTCTTGTAAATTCTCCATTTTAACCAAAATTTTCTCAATAATTCGTACTGTTTTTGTGAAACATAGCCCTTTTTTTCATAATATTGGTGAATACTTCGCAAAATGTCGAATTTGTACTTTTGGGGGTCTTTTCGTTCCATTTTGTCAGCCCATTTTATAATAAACTCGATTGTTGTATGAAATATTTGTTGGTCATAAAGATTGTCATTATCTATGTAACCAGTATCGGTGTCAATTGTATACAACATAATTATATATAGTACAGCATAATCTTTAAACCTTTTTCAGTGTTATATACTTTGTATCTACGAGGGGGATAATCTCCCCTCGAATTTGGGTTTTTATAAAAAAATATTTTGTTATGGTAAGAGGTAAGAGTATCTCTATCTATCTGTTTGGCTTATTTTATAAAGTGAGAGATTCAAGGTAAAGAATAAAGTCACTTTTTAGAAACTTCTTCATTCATAGAGAAAAAAAAAAAAAAAAATATAGCTCAAACATCACAACTCTCTAAAAAGGGTCGAATCCTCACCCTATCTCAATCGACCGCTATATATATGTTATAATCCCACTTTCCCTAATGTAGTCGGTGATATATACTTATGTAAAGCCTAATCCCTCGTCTATATTGTTCTGTGGAATAACGCCTTCAACCACACGAGTGTTATATTCTTCGTATACTTTATCCATTTTAGAAACGATTTCTGGTTCAATCTCTATATAATTCATTTGTATCATTTGCTTAATTAATCTGTACGGTTCAAATATATATCCCTTCATACCAGCTTTCATTCCAACCGTTTCAATATCAAGCCCAAGAGTCGGTAGTATAATGTTGAATGCCTTTGACGACCGTTCATTTCTTTCAAGATTAAATCCATTCATTTTAACCCAAGTATGATAATCAGTTTTAAGATTGTCGGCTTTGAATTGGAAATAAGTTGTTAAAAATATTCCGTCTTCATACCAGTCGATATTGTCAAAACCAAGACTATAATACAGATTTTGAGTATTAGTGAAGTATGGGTTTAATTCTGCTGTTTGACTATATTCAAAACCTTTCCAGTGGTGGATTCTCTCAATAAATGTAGAACTAGAAGTATAATTGGTAATGTATCTGTTATTCAGTGGATTAATATGTTGATTATCTGTTGTATCGCCAATGAATCTGCGTTCCATAATGTAGTCTTGCAAAAATAAGACTTCGGGTTTCACATATCTTGATACAACCGATTTATATGCTGGTCTTCTGCTATTTCTAAGTTTAGCGTTTGACAAGTTATAATCGTCAAGATTGTACGACATATAGTGGTTGTATAATGCTTTTACAAATGAAGGTTCTCTAATTATCTTGTGGATTTTATCCCATTGTCCTCCACTAATTTGAAGATTAATTTTATTACCCTTATAAATAATCCACCTTCTATCTCTCTGTGTTTGGTCAATAAAGATTGGATTTTCTTCATTGGAGAGAACAATAATCATAGCGAGATTCCTAATAGTCATTGGTCTAATGTTTTTAGGATTGATATTATATGTATCTTCTGTGATTAACGATTTAATCTTGTGTGTATACTTTTTGGTCTGTTGAATCCCCATTTCATTCAACACAATCAATAATTTGTGATTTACCGCTTCTGCGTGGTCACCAAAAACATCGTCGGCATTTGTAGTTTGATAAAAATGAGTCAAACCAATCAATCGGCCAAATGTTTCAAATATTGTGTTCTTACCTTCGCCTTCTTGAGTCTTAATTAATATAGAATATGGTTTCTTTACTTGGGGTCTTTGTATTTTCCAAGCCATTATATGATTAAACAATTCAAAATCGTCGTTGTCGCCACCAATAAGATTTTTGAGAATATAGAAGAATGGTTTTAAGAGAGAATCGTCAGCTTTAATCTCTTTATCGAAACAGTACGGATTATATCCACTAAATGTATTCAGTACAAGTTTTTCGGTTTCAACTTCGTTAGGGTCTTGTGAGTGAGGTAAAAAATCGCTACTAATAAACTTGTTTTTGTCTTCGTCTTTTAACCATTTATCGATAAAAAGAGGTTCATTTGAATCGTGTTTATTATTACCATTTTTGTTTTCATTAAGAGTATATTCCATAAATGCTTCTTTTAGCATTTCTTTATTGTACATTTTGTATTCTGCGACTCCGTCATTATTTGTAAATCTAAACATATAAATAGGAGCTGGGTTGACTATTTTACATATATGTTTTTCAAAATATCCACGCTTTTCCTCATAAGATAATAGTTGGTTAAAAAATGGAAAATCAAGATGAACTAATTTATCTTCGGGAAAATGATAATCTTGTTTTTGTGGAAATACAATATCGTCAATATGTTTGTCAAATTGCTTCGTTTCCCAGCCAATATCAAGTTTGAGTTTCTCTTTTATGATATTGTTTAAATCACAGCATAATTGGATAGTATCTAGATTGTCATTTTTCAAACACATAAAACCGTCAAATGTATACACCAATGTATTGTTTTTAATGTGGTTGTTTTCGAGCATATATTCGACAGCAATTTCGCATATCTTACGCTCCCAAGATTGTAAGAATATGGATAAAAATGACGAGTCTTCGTTTTTTGGAATGAATGTTTTACCCAACTTATCACATCTCTTTTTTTTTGCGTTATTATATTTTTCTGTATTTTTCTTGATATTAGCCCATTCTTGCAAATTATCTTGTTTTATACGATTTAACAAGAACATTATATTGGACTGTATGTGACTTGTATGTGAGTCTTGTTTTACACTGTCTTCTAAACCACATTCTCGTTTCCATTTTTCGAATGAACCGAGATACATAATTCTCAAA
>Ga0209555_10002868_pt1 | contig 11904 bp, 10 predicted proteins | sample SaaInl85LU_5_DNA_FD_184643 | JGI IMG/M metagenome (GOLD analysis project Ga0209555, IMG submission 184643) | Marine microbial communities from expanding oxygen minimum zones in the Saanich Inlet - ESP_85LU_5_DNA (SPAdes) (version 2) | ecosystem: Environmental > Aquatic > Marine > Intertidal... | reverse complement strand
CCCCCAGCAAAGCGGTCGCCCCTAGAAGTTTAATATTGAAAGCCAGCCCAAGGTTCATGCCTCCGTAGACACGATAGGCCAAAGCAAACCCTGTTCCCCAGAGCAAAACCATCGCCACCAAGCCGATCCGCGCCAACTTCCCCATTGTTTTTTGCGTCGCAGCAGAAGGGGCTTCTTGCGCCATTTGATGCTCCTTCATCAAAAGACTATTGGCAACGCCCAATCCGCCAGCCAAAAATAGCCCTAGAAAGTGAAAGAATTTCAAAACTACAACAAGTGTCATATGACCGCCCTACTCATTCAATGATTACCTTTGCGCAGAAAGCCACATTGTCACAGCAAGGTCAAACGGCAGGGCCTTCACAGCCTATACTGCACATGAACACGTCATAGCGCGTGGATTTTCCCAAAATCTGATGCGAGCAGGGTTTGATCCCAGGCATCGGGGCGGCTTTGGCCGGCCATTTCAGCACCACCCGCTGGCGGGCATGCCGCAAGGCCACCTGCATCAACGCTTCACAATCTTCATCGGTGCCGACGATCTCGCGCACTTGGCGCAGCTCACGTTTGACCAAGGCCGAGTTTTTACGCGGCGGATGCATGGGATCAATCAATATCGCCTCTGCGTCCAGATCTGGCAAAAGCACTTTCGCATCCCCATGCAAAAGAGTCATCCGCGAAAGAATTTCGCCAAAGACACCCCCCTCCTGCCGCGCCCGCGCCATGCCGTCTTGCAGCAAGCCATGCATGACGTCAGAGCGTTCAATCATCGTCACCTCCGCCCCCAGCGAGGCCAGGAGAAATGAATCGCGGCCCAGGCCCGCTGTGGCATCGACAATTTTTGGCGTTTTGCCAGCGCGCAGGCCCATCGCCTTGGCCAAATCCTGGCCGCGCCCACCACCAAAGCGCAGCCGGTGCGCCACAGCGCCGGTCACAAAGTCGACCCGCAATGCGCCCTCTGCTGGTGTCACGATAAAATATTTGGCGACAGGTAGATCAACTTGGGGCGATCCGCTTTGAAGGCCGCCGTCACCGCCTCTTGCATCTGCGCCAATGTCTCTGGTGCAGATGCATCCGCCCCGTAGGCCCGCGCCAGTTCCAGAAAATTTGGGTTTTTCGCAATGACCGCATTGGGGGCGATCTGGGCGCTGCGCATACTGTCTTCAATTTCCTTCAACTTGCCATTGTCCCATAGGATAATTGGTAAAGCCTGGCCAAGCTCAACGGCCGTGCCGAGCTCTTGCACAGAATACTGAAACCCATAATCCCCCGCAATCGCCAGCGTCGGTTTTCCAGGCCGCGCCACGGCGCCACCAATGGCCGCCGGCAGTGCATAGCCCAACGTGCCAAAACCTGAGGGATGGTGCCAATGTTTGGCCCGTGTCATCGGCCACACTTCATTGGCCACATAGGCAAACTGCGTCATATCAGAATAAATCATCGCATCATCAGGAACAACGGCCCGCAAGGCTTCAACGATCGCAATGATCCCAGGGCGTTCTGCTTCAGTTTCACCCTGCCAAAGCCCGCGTTGATGCGCCACCGATCTTGCTTGCCATTGCGACGCAGAGGCCGCCATCAAGGGCCTTAGGCTGGCCATAGCCTCTTCGGCCCGCGCAAGGATCGCCATCTCTGCGCGCTGCATATCCGCAAGACACTCCGGGTCGATATCAATCCGGTAAAGCGGGCAGCTATGCCCCAGATGCGCACGCCATAGATCCACCTCCGCCAACTCGGTTCCAATTGCGACCACGCAATCTGCTTGCGCCACAATTTGCGCTGAGCTGGGCCGGGCCAATGCCGCCCCAAAATTAAGAGGATAATCCCAAGGCACAACACCGCGCCCCGCATAGGTCTCGAAACATGCCGCCCCGCAAGTCTCAAGCACCGCAGCAAGATCCGCGCCCGCTTTGGCAGCCCCGCCGCCGATGACAAATAGCGGTTTTGAGGCCGCAGACAGTGCCGCGGCAAGGGGGCGCAAATCCACAGAACAAGCTCCCAGCCCATCAGCAAGCCCCGCCCGCCGGCGCGGCGCAGGTGCCGCCTGCCCTTCCAACTGCGCAATGGGCACTTGAATATGCTTACTGCGCGGACGATGGGTTTCAAACTCAAGCATGGCGCGGTCAATCAGATCATAGGCCGCCTCTGCGCTATTGGCCTGATAGGACCAATCGCAAACGCTCCCGGCTGCCGCCTCTTGGTCCAACATTTGATGCAACTGCCCTCGCCGGGCCGCGGTTTCATCCAAACAGCTCGACAACACCAACATTGACACGGAATCCGAATAGGCCTGTCCCATCGCCGTCATGATATTGCACAAACCCGGTCCGGTAATGACATAGGCCACCCCCGGCTTGCCACTGGCCCGCGCATAGCCATCAGCCATAAAGCCCGCGCCCTGCTCATGGCGCGCCAAAATGTGGCGAATGCCAGCCTCTTCAATACCGCGGTACATTTCTTGATTATGCACGCCGGGAATTCCAAAAATGACGTTCACACCGCGATCTTTCAACATATGTGAAATCTGTGCCCCTAGGGGTTTCATCTCCGGCATTAATTCCTCCAGAATCTAAGTGTGAATAATGTGTAGACGGCCAGAAGCTCCAATCGTCCAAGTAACATGGTAAAGGCCAAAATCCATTTTGCGCTATCGCTTAATGTGCTGTAATTGCCCGATGGGCCAATCACCTCTCCCAAGCCCGGCCCAATATTGGCCAGAGCCGCCGCCGCGCCAGAGAAGGCTGTGAGCAAATCAAGCCCCGTCAGCGCCAATGCCATCGCCGAGACCCCAAGCGAGACGAAGAATATCACAAAGAAAGAAATCACCGAGTTGATAACGTCCGTCCCCACGATCCGGCCCTGATACCGCAGATTAAAGACGCCGCTCGGACTGTGAATTTTACGCAGCTGCATGTGAATGGCTGAGACCAATAGCTGATAGCGAAACACTTTGACTGAGCAAGACGTTGACCCCGCGCACCCCCCCACAAGCCCGGCATAGAAAAACACCACCAGGGCCACCGGGCCCCAGCTGCTGTAATCGGCGCTGGCGTATCCCGTCCCGGTGGTGATCGACACCACATTAAAGAGCGCTTTTCGAAAGCCCAATTCACCCGAAAATTGATACCCCTGCCACAACACCAGAGTTAAAAACCCAACAGTCACCAAAAGCACGATGAAAAATACGCGCACTTGAGAATCCTGAAACAACGAGCCAGGTGCCCCGTTGATCAGCTGCACATAGCGCACGAAAGGCAGGGCCGCCAAACACATGAACACCACAGCGGCATATTCCGTTGAGGCACCAAATTTCACAAAAGAGCTGTCATAGGTCGAAAATCCCCCCGTCGCGATGGTGGTCATCGCATGCAGCACCGCATCAAAACTGCGCATACCCGTTGCGATGTAGATCACCGCACAGGCCCCCGTGAGCCCGACATAGAGCCAAGCAACTTGCGCGGCGATTTCCGTTGCGCGGGGCAAAATTTTACCGAAGGTGTCAAAGCCCTCTGATTTAAAGATTTGCATCCCGCCGACGCGCAGCTCCGGCAAAAACACCATGGCCACAACAATAATCCCAATCCCGCCCAACCATTGCAGGATCGAGCGCCAGAGCAAGAGGCCATCGGGCAGGTAATCCAAACCTGAAATCACCGTCGCACCTGTGGTGGTCAGCCCGGACATGGCTTCAAAAAACGCATCGGTAAAACTCGAGTCCGTTGCGCCCAAGGCAAAGGGCAAGGCACCAAAAATCGGCAGGGCCAGCCAAACCCCTGAGGTCAGCAAAAATGTCTGTTGTAGGGTGAGACCCCGCGCCGCCTCTCGGCGCGTCGCCAAATACATCATGCTGCCAGTCAAACAGGTGATCAGAGCAGATTCCAAAAAAACGCCCGCATGCCCATTACCTCGAGACATATCCAAGGCCATGGGAAACATCATAGTGAGCCCTAAGCAACTCACCAGCAAACCGATCACATTGAAGACGGGGCGCACATCAAACATGCGTTAAGCGATGGCAATGAATGCCCCGCAAGTCAAGCAATCAGCCAACGTGAAAGAGGTTTGCAAATGTGCTTGGATCCATGCTGGTTTGCGCAAAAGTTGCACCCTCGGTCAGAACAGAAATAGCATCATGGCTGTGCAGGCTTTCTTGATGGCTGGCGATCACGCGGAAATCGCCAATGCGCGGGTCACTTTGTAATTGCTCACAAAACAGCCGAGCGGCATCTTCGACAAAAATCGGATTGGCCGCGTTCAACTCCGCAAAGGCTTGCTCATCTTCACGTTTGACCATGACCTGTGTCTCTGTTGCCACGGCCTTGCGGCACAGTTCGACCAAATCTTCAAACCAAAGGCGCGGCTGCCCCTCTGCCAATACGACGGAGATCCGCGCCACAGACCGCTGCGAATGCGGCGTGGCCAACTGCCCGCGCTCACGGCGCGCGTGCTCGGACAACTCCAACGAGCACGGGCAGGTGGACGAATAGACATAATCGAGATGCACAATTCTATGACGCTGCCCCGCGCGCTCCACAACTTCCAAAGCAATGTTGTAATATTGAAAGCCACTCAACCCGCTGCGCAGGCTTTGCACCTGCATCGGAAAAGACAGGCGCATTTGCAGCCGTGCATCAAAACTCTCTAAGTCAGCTTTGTAATCATCCAGCGTGCGCGCCATCACATCGAAGCTGAAGGTCTCCTCTGCCTGGCGATAAAATGTGCGCATAATGCGCGACATATTAATACCCTTTTTCTCTGCATCCAAAGAAACCGAGCCAGTGACTGAGGCCTCCAATACCAAAGGATCAGAGTCCCGCGTTTGAAACCGGATCGGCAAACGGAAATTGGAAATCCCCACGTGTTGGATGAATTTTTGCGCGCCGCGGATCAACGAGGTCGGGCCGTTTTGTAGATCAGGCAGGGTGCGGATGTAGTCGGCATCCGCCACAAAATCCTGCGCATAATCACGGCTCAGGTCTTGCGTTTCATCTGAACAGTCCACATTCGATGCGGCGTCATCCATGGATGGAAGGTGAATATTCACGGCAATTTCCCCTTTCAAAGGTGCGGGCCTAATCCCTGTTATTTTGGGGATCATCGGGCAGGATTTCAACTTCTTTCTATGCAAGTTAGCTTGGATAGAGGAATTTCAAGCGCCCTGAACCGATTATGCCTCAACGCCCGCTGCATCCAGCGCCGCCATAAGATCCGCTTCAAGATCCCGCGCACTCTCCAGCCCGACCGAGAACCGCAACAATCCTGACGTGATGCCCAGCAGGTCTTTTTGCGCCTGCGGCAAGCGCTGATGTGTTGTGGTCGCGGGATGGGTGATAATTGACTTCGAATCCCCTAGGTTGTTGGAAATAAGGATGATCTCCAAAGCATTCATAAACCGAAACGCGCGTTCCTTGCTGCCAACATCCAAAGCCATCACTGTCCCGCCCGCGCCCATTTGCGCCTGCGTCAGAGCAAACTGCGGATGGGTTTTCAAGCCAGGATAAATCACACGCTCGAGATCTTTCCGGTGCAGCAAAGCCTCTGCCAATGCATTGGCCGTCTCAACCTGTGCACGCACACGCAGCTCCAGAGTTTCCAAACTTTTCACCATCATCCAAGCGTTAAAGGGGCTCATCGCGCCGCCCGTATGCTTCATAAATGGCTCTATGATGCCGCGAATGACATCTTTCGTTCCCAGAATCACCCCGCCCAAGCCACGTCCCTGCCCGTCGATGTGTTTGGTGGCAGAATAGATCACCACATCAACGCCCAATTCGATTGCCTTTGAGTAAACGGGTGTTGAAAACACATTATCCACCACCACATAAGCGCCCACCGCATGGGCGAGCGCAGAGACCTGCGCGATATCAATCACCTCCAGGGTCGGATTGGAAATACTCTCAAAGAATACCAGCCTTGTCTGGGGCGTAATCGCCTCAGCCCAAGCCTGCATATCCAAACCATCCACCAAAGTCACCTGCACGCCAAAGCGCGCCAAAACATCTTCTAAAACGTAAAGACAAGAGCCAAACAGCGCCCGCGCCGCCACCACATGATCACCGGCTTTCGTCATTGCGGCCAAAGCCCCATGCACCGCCGCCATACCACTGGCGGTGGCAAACCCATCTTCGGCACCCTCCAAAGCGGCGATCCGCTCCTCAAACATCCGCACAGTGGGATTGCCATATCTGGCATAAATAAATTCATCCGTCCCGGCCTGCTCAAACCGCGCCTCCGCCGCCTCGGCAGAGGCATAGGCAAAGCCCTGTGTCATATAAATTGCTTCAGACATTTCAGAAAACTGCGAGCGCCGGGTGCCGGCATGCACCGCGAGTGTACGTTTATCGCGTGTCATTTGACCCTCCTTAAAGGCACAAAAAAACCCACCGGTGAAAGGCGGGGTCTCTGTCATATCCCAAACCCTTTTAGCAGCTTATTTAACGTGGCCCGCAATCCGGTAACAAATCGCCACGTGTCACAAATAATGACCCAACCCAAGAGGGTCAACACTCAAAATCGCCCATTTGCCCCTTGCGCTCAAAGCGATAGCCCGAATACTTGCCCAAAGCGGCAATAGGACAGGTGCGATGATCGATTTTTACTACTGGCCCACACCGAATGGATGGAAAATCGCAATTGCGCTTGAGGAAATGAACCTTCCCTACACCACGCAGCTGGTGAACATCGGCAAAGGTGAGCAATTCAATCCCAATTTCTTGAAAATCTCGCCCAACAACCGCATGCCTGCTATTGTCGATCATGACGGCCCCGAAGGCGCGCCGCTCGCCCTCTTTGAAAGCGGCGCCATCTTGCAATACCTGGCGCGCAAGACAGGGACATTCTATGGCACAACCTATCGCGACCAGCTGGCCGTCGATCAATGGCTGATGTGGCAAATGGGTGGGCTTGGCCCCATGGCAGGGCAAAATCACCACTTCAACAAATACGCCCCGCTTATGGGTGAGGATTTGACCTACGCCAAAGACAGATACACCCAAGAAACCGCCCGGCTGTATAGGGTGCTCAACACCCAGCTGGAGCAGAACGACTATGTGGCAGGTGATTTTTTCTCAATCGCCGACATGGCGATCTGGCCCTGGGCGTCCCTATGGGAGGGCCAAAAACAGACACTCGAGGATAAACCGCATATGGCCCGCTGGCTGCAAGCCTGCGCCGCGCGCCGCGGCGTTACTGCTGGCCATGGGTTGCATTTGGACCTGCGGGTGACCCCGAAACCAAGCGACAAAGACAGCTTAGATCAGCTCTTCAAAGCGAAATAACCACCCTGTCCCGCGCCTTGAGCCTGCCGGAGGCAGGCGAAAGGAAAAAGATAATGCGGCGCAGCCGCACCGCGCGGTCACGCCCGGTCAGTCATCTTTTTCCAGCGCATATTTTGCCAAGAGCGGCGCTTGACTCATAAAAAAGCCAAATAACACCGCCGTTAGGCCAAAGGTTTTAAAATACACCCAAGTCTCCGTCGAAAAGAACCTCCAGATCACCTCATTGAGCAGAGCCAATCCAAAAAACACCGCTGTGAACCGGCGTGTCAAAATCATCCAGCCCTCAGCCTGCATCGGCAGCGCGTCTTGCATCACCAACCGGAGATAAGATTGCCCGCGTAGCAATCCAAATCCCAAAAGCCCTGCAAAAATAAGATAGATCAGCGTCGGTTTCATTTTTATAAATTGCGGGTCATTCAGCCAAACCGTTAACCCGCCAAAGACGGTCACCAAAAGCGCCGTCATGATCTGCATAGGAGAGATTTTCCCCGTCAGCTTCCACAAAATCGCCGTGCACAGCAAAAGCAACGGGACAAACAGCGCCGTAACCAAGATGAACCCATCATAATCAGACCCGCCGAGGGTATAGCTCGTGCCCTTCATCTTCAGATAGGCGACAAAAAAGGCCAGTACTGGCCCAAACTCTAAAAGCGGCTTCACCCATTTTGGTAAATTTTCGTCGGACATAATTAGGCCTTCCTTTTATCCCGCAAATTCAACTATCACAGCGCCCAGCGCAATCAAAGCCATTAAAGCCAAACGGCGCGGCCCGACGGTCTCTTTCAAAAACAACCAGCCAATGAGAGCGGCAAAAATGGTCGAGGTCTCGCGCAGCACAGCCGCTTCGCCAACCTTATCCAATCGCGTGGCCAATAAGATCGCGCCAAAGGAGGCCATCGCCACCAATCCCCCAATCGGCGCACGCCACATGAGGCCCTGCCGCGCCAAGGCAATGCCTTTGCGCTGTGCATGGGCCAGTGCCACAATCGGCATGCTCCAAGAATCAATCACAAAGAACCAGGCCAGAAAGGTAAACGGATCCGCCGCAGCTCGGATTCCATAGGCGTCATAGGTCGTATAAAACGCCACAAAAAACCCTGTGAAGAGCGCCAGCACCAAGGCCAGACCCAATGTCTCGCGCTCCAGTGTCACCGTGCGCATATTATACACAGCCAGGCCAAAAATCCCGCACAGAAGCACAGCCACCCCCAGCCATTGCCCAACAGTGAACACTTCGCCAAACAATAAGTATGCCCCAATCACCGTAAAAAACGGCCCCGATCCGCGCACCACGGGATAAACAACCGTATAGGCGCCACGGGTGAAGGCCATGGCCTGCAAGACTTTATAAACAGTGTGGATCGCCCATGCCCCTGCCAAAATTGGCCATAAATGCGCCTCTGGCCAGGGCACCACGAACAGAGCAAAAGGCAAGGCCATCAAACCGTAGCTGGCATCCATAGCCCCGCGCATCACCCAGGGGTCAATTCTCCCCTTTTGCATCGCGGCAAAGACCGCGTGCAACACAGCGGCCAAGAGCGCCAAAAGCATAGCGACCAATCGGCCCGTGTGACTGCCTTCAATCGCAAGGACCCACTCGGTCACGCAGAGACCCCAGTCAAGGCCGCAGCAAATTCCTGAGGATCAAAAGCGTCAAGATCATCTATCTGTTCACCCACGCCAATGGCATGAATAGGCAAAGCAAATTTATCCGCGAGAGAGACCAACACCCCACCCTTGGCGGTGCCGTCCAATTTGGTCATCACCAGGCCCGTGACATCCGCCATTTTGCGAAAAACTTCCACTTGGTTGACCGCATTTTGCCCGGTCGTCGCATCGAGGACCAAGACCGTGTTGTGCGGTGCATCAGGATCTTTCTTGCGGATCACACGAATGATTTTGGACAATTCCTCCATCAAATCTGCCCGGTTTTGCAACCGTCCCGCCGTATCAATCATCAACAGGTCCGCGCCATCTTTTTCCGCCTGCGTCATGGCGTCAAAGGCCAGGCTTGCCGGATCGGACCCCTCAGCTGCGGTCATCACCGGCACCCCGGCCCGCTCCCCCCAAACTTGCAATTGCCCCACCGCGGCGGCGCGAAACGTATCGCCAGCCGCGATTACAACAGATTTCCCAGCCTTCTTAAACTGGCTCGCGAGCTTGCCGATCGTGGTGGTTTTCCCCGAACCGTTCACACCCACCACCAAAATCACCTGTGGTTTCTTATTATAAATCGGCAAGGGCCGGGCCACAGGTTCCATCACGCGGGCAATTTCTTCGGACAAGGCTGATTTGATTTCCGCCGTGGAGAGTTTCCGACCAAAACGCCCTTCGGCCAAATTCGCAGTGATACGCACAGCCGTATCCACCCCCATATCCGAGGAGATCAACAGCTCTTCGAGCTGTTCAAGCATATCATCATCCAGCACGCGGCGCGGCGCACGCCCGAAAACCCCAGTTTTCTGGGGCAAGGGATCCACCGGCTTTGTGTCCACCTCCAAAGGGTCAATCGCGACCTTTGGCGCGCTGGCGCCTGGCTCGGCCTCTGCTTCTGGCGGCGCCACCTGCACGCGCTTTTGCTCTAGCGGGCCGTCTCCTACAGGGTCGGGCGCGCGCAAAACCTCGGGCTGCGCCACCTGCGCGGCCGCATCCGTTATGGCCGGAGCTGAAGGCTCCTCCTCGGGCGCAATATCTTCTTGGACAATCGCATCCAGACCCTCTTCAAGCTTGGCAGAGGATTTAAAAAGTTTGGATTTCAACTTACCAAAAAAGGACATCAACACGCTCCATTGTTCGCCGCGGGCTTCAAAGTCGCCGCAAACGGTGACGCGAATGTAATCCTAGCCCCCGGCAATGCCAATGGCAGCCGCGCGCTAAATTTCGCTTGGGAAATATTTGATGACCGATTTGATCGGATTGGGCGCCGCTTGCCCAAGCCCGCAGATCGAAGCCTCCACCATCGCCGTGGTCAAATCCTCTAAAAGCGGCTGATCCCAGGTCTCTGCCTGCATCAATTTTACCGCCTTTTCACAGCCAACCCTGCAAGGGGTGCACTGACCACAGCTTTCGTCCTCAAAGAATCGCAACATATTCAAGGCCGCAGCCCGAGGGCTGTCCTGATCCGACAGAACCACCACAGCGGCCGAACCAATGAAGGTTCCAAGCGGCTGCAATGTGTCAAAATCTAAGGGCACGTCATGGATGGATGCCGGCAGAAGCCCTGAAGACGGGCCACCAGGTTGGTAAGCTGAAAAGATATGGCCCTCCAACATCCCGCCACAGGCGGCAATGATATCGGTAATCGTGGATCCCGCAGGCAACAGATGCACACCGGGGTTTTTCACGCGACCAGAAACCGAGTAACTGCGCAGACCTGTCCGGCCATTGTGTTCCACCGCGTTCAGGCACTCCGGCCCTTCGCGCACCACGCGCGCAACCCAGAGCAAAGTTTCAACATTATGCACCAAAGTGGGGCGATTGTGGATCCCCACCGCCGCCACAAAGGGAGGGCGATGGCGCGGCAAGCCGCGCTTGCCTTCAATGCTTTCGATCATCGCGCTTTCTTCACCGCAGATATAGGCCCCAGCCCCGCGCCGCAGATCGATATAGCCCGCAGGCACGAGCCCCGCCGCTTCCAAAGCGGCAATCTCTTGGGCCAGAATGTGCAGAACCGCCGGGTATTCGTCGCGCATGTATATAAAACAGGTTTCCGCCTCGACGGCCCAAGCGGCAATCAACATGCCTTCGAGAAACAGATGCGGTGTGCGCTCGAGATAGTAGCGATCCTTGAACGTTCCAGGCTCGCCCTCATCTCCATTCACCGCCAAATAGCGCGGCCCCGCATTGCTGCGCATGAAGCCCCATTTTGTGCCAGATGGAAACCCCGCACCACCCAAACCGCGCAGACCGCTTTGCTTTATCTGCGCCTGGACCTCTTGCCAATCACCACCGGCGCGCAGCTCTTCAAGCCGCGCATAGCCACCAGCAGAACGATAGGTCGCGAGGTCTTCATAATCGGGAATCTCAGCATGGGTATGGCCGGCGGAAATTGCTGCCAAAACCTTTTCGGGCGTTGCATGATCAATGTGATGGTGGCCCAACTCAAGCACCGGGGCGGTATCACAGCGCCCCATGCAGGGCGCGCGAACAACCCGCACAGATTTGGGATCTAACCCCTGCTGCAAAGCCTCTTGCAATTGAGCCGCCCCGGCCAATTCGCACGACAAGCTGTCGCAGACCCGCACGGTCAAGGCCGGCGGTGGGGTTTCCCCCTCTTTGACCACATCAAAATGCGCATAGAACGTCGCAACCTCATAGACCTCAGCCTGGCTCAAACGCATTTCTTCGGCCAAAGCGCGCAAATGCGCCGCCGAGAGATGGCCATAAGCATCTTGAATAAGGTGTAAAAATTCGATCAGAAGATCGCGCCGACGCGGTCGTTGCCCGAGCAAGTCTTGCACCTGTGACCATGCCAAATCGTCGAGCTGACGCCCTTTTGGTCGCACCCGGCCTCTGCCCGGTCCAGATTTCCAAACACCTTTTGACGATTCGATAGACATGATCTGTTCCTCAATTCATTGTGGCTGGTTTAACCCGCAACCCGGCCCTGACATAGGTCGAAATACGA
>Ga0209555_10002867_pt1 | contig 11905 bp, 10 predicted proteins | sample SaaInl85LU_5_DNA_FD_184643 | JGI IMG/M metagenome (GOLD analysis project Ga0209555, IMG submission 184643) | Marine microbial communities from expanding oxygen minimum zones in the Saanich Inlet - ESP_85LU_5_DNA (SPAdes) (version 2) | ecosystem: Environmental > Aquatic > Marine > Intertidal... | reverse complement strand
TTTTCTGTTTCGGTCGTTCCCTTTCGGGTCGGTGGGTGTCGTCGGCGTCTGGTTTTCCGCCTGGCCATCCGGTGATGGTATGTTGTAATCGATTGAAGATTTCGATATTTAAATCATAGACCGATTGAGTTTCTAACAGATCTGAGAGTGAATTCTCGTTATAATCACTCTCGGTTAATTTCAGAACTGATTTTTCAGTTTGACGACAAAGCCAAACCACGGCTTTATATTTTAATTTCTTCGTCCATTCACATTGCTGAACGACCCAAGGAGTTTTGATTCGGGTAAGTTCAGAGGCAGCATCTTCATCTAAGATAAAGGTGACGTTTTTGTGAGCCTGAAGATACGTAGAAGGGTTTTGGCTACTAATGGCGTCTTCGATGGCTTCTTTTACCACTAAACTCTTCTTTTGTCCCCAAGCTAGGAGCACCACTCGTTTCGCACTCATCACACTGGCAATACCCATGGTGATGGCTTTTCTTGGTACGTTTTCTATGCCTTGAAAAGATTCGGCAGCATCTTCTCTTGTGATATGGTCAAGGGTAATGACTCGAGTTCTTGAATTTAGATTTGATCCCGGCTCGTTAAAACCGATATGTCCTGTACGCCCGATACCTAGCAATTGAAAGTCGAGCCCACCTAAGGATCGAATTTTTTCCTCGTATTCTAGACAGTGCTCTCGAGCTTTCTTGGCTGAGATACTGCCATCAGGGATGTTTACATTTTCAGGGGCAATATCCACGTGACTAAACAGATGCTCATACATGAAGTAATGATAGCTGTGGATGCTATCTGCTTGCATCGGAAAGTATTCATCTAAATTAAAAGTGACTACGTTTTTAAAACTTAAGCCTTCTTCTTTGTGAAGTCTAACGAGTTCTTGGTAGACTGAAATTGGCGAAGAACCGGTAGCTAATCCTAGTACACAAGTCTTCCCCTTTTCTTGTTTTTTTCGAATGAGTTCGGCGATTTCGTGGGCAACTTCAATCGAGGCTTCTTTAGCCGATTCGAAAATGATATTATGAATCTTTTCAAATCTTGTTTCTTCAAAAATTCCTGGAGATTGGTAAGAAATACTCATAAATGTGGTCTCAATTATTGGGTAGGTATTTTGCGAAATGTAAATTTTAATCGCTTCGGAACAAACTTTTTTTTAATTTCTTTCCCAGTTTTTGTCAATTTTATAATAATTCAATACCATAACCAATGAAACAACTGCTTAGCTTTTTGATGATTTTAACCACTTTTTTTGGGTATTCACAGCATTCTATTTTTAATGGTAAGGACCTTGAGGGATGGACGATTAATGGTACCGAAAAATGGTATGTCTATGACGGTCTACTTATTTGCGAAAGTGGTCCTGATGCCGAATATGGTTACCTTACTACGGATGCCTTCTACGATGATTTCTTGCTAGAGTTAGAATTCAAACAAGAGGCTGATGGTAATAGTGGGGTCTTTTTTCGGTCAACGGTTGACGGTACTATAGTGAACGGATGGCAAGTTGAGGTTGCTCCCCCTGGGAGTGATACAGGGGGTATTTATGAATCTTATGGTAGGGGTTGGCTCATTAAACCTGACCCTGAAAAGGACAAATACCTTAAAATGGGAGAATGGAATACAATGAAAATTCTATGTATCGGAGACCGAGTTCAAACCTTCTTGAATGGGCATGAGATGGTCGATATCACCGATGAGAAAATAGGAGATGGTAAAGGAGGTATTGCGCTTCAAATTCATTCAGGTGGAGGAATCAAAGTACTTTGGAAAAACCTTAAAATCACTGAACTATGAAAAAGATAATTGCACTGATATGTATGGGGTTATTATACTCTTGTTCAGAGCCCTCAAAAACTTCGGAGTGGACCTACCTCTTCGATGGTACGAGCCTCGATGGATGGCGGGCCTATAACGGAGAAGGTTTACCTCCAGGATGGGCCATCGTAGATTCATTGATGACCTTTAAAACCGAGTTTATATCCGAATCAGACTACGACTACAAGGGGAGTAGAGATTTAATTTACGGTGCTAAAGAGTTTGAAAATTTTGAGCTTTACGTAGAGTGGAAAATTCCTCCTGGCGGAAACAGCGGTATTTTTTATCACATCAAAGAGGGATATTCTGGAATTCCTGAGGTTGCTCCTGAGTATCAACTGATCGATGATTTGCATTATACCGACTTTCATGACATTGAAGACTACAACCGAAGTATAGGAATTACTGATCATCCCGAAAAATTGCAGCCTATTCAATCTACGGGCGCAGATTATGGAATGTACACTCCAGCTGAAGACAAAATGTTAAATCCTGCTGGAGAATGGAATAATACCACCATCCGATTTACTCCTGAAAAAGTAACCTATTATTTGAACGGAGAAGTAATGTTCGAGTTTGTTCCTTGGTCAGAAGATTGGAATCAAAGAAAGAATGATGGTAAATGGGGAATGGCCGAAGATTATGGCAAATTTAAGAAGGGGTTTATTGGGCTTCAAGATCACGGTAGTGAGCTTTGGTTCAAAACAGTAAAAATTAAAGAATTATAACCATGGATAAACGAACTTTTTTAAAAACATCAACCTTACTTGCTGGCGCAGCAGTATTACCGGTATGGTCTTGTGTTGGGTCAGAAAAACAAATTAGAACGGCACATATTGGTGTCGGAAATATGGGTTTCGAAGACCTGAAGGCAATCGCTACACATCCGCAAGTAGTTGTGTCTGCCTTGTGTGATGTAGATCAGGACAATCTTCAGGCTGCGGCTGAACTTTTTCCAGAGGCAAAGCTATTCTCTGATTATCGTCAAATGATGAAGGAGTTTTCTGATGGGTTTGATGCTGTGGTTGTATCTACTCCAGATCACACACATGCTCCTGCTTCTCTTTTAGCTATGGAGAATAATAAGTCGGTGTATTGCCAAAAGCCTTTATCACACTATGTTTCTGAATCAAGAGAAATGAGTAAGGTGGCATCCGAAAAAGGATTAGTTACTCAGATGGGTATTCAAGTACATTCTTTTTATGACTATAAGCTTGCTACCCTACTTATTCGCGGTGGTATCATTGGGAAAGTATCAAAAGTGATTGCTTGGTCGAATAAAAATTGGGGATATGATGGGATAATTCCAGAAGGTTCTGACCCAGTTCCTGCAACTTTAGATTGGAACCTGTGGTTGGGAACTTCAAAGCAGAGAGACTATAAAGAAGGGTATTATCATCCGATGAATTGGAGAAAACTGATGGATTATGGATGTGCCACACTTGGGGATATGGGTGTCCATATTTTCGATACTCCTTACAATGCACTCGAATTAGGAGTACCTTCAACGATTACCAATAATTGTAGACCATCTAATGGTTACGGATATCCAGAAAGAAATATTGTTCACTATACTTTCGAGGGGACCAATTATACCACCCCTTCATTCGAATGGGTTTGGTATGACGGACTTGAAGGCCCTGAGGCTTCTGAACTTCTCGATCTACCCAACCGCGACCAATTACCGGATCAAGGAGCTATGTTTATCGGAGAAAATGGCGAACGATTACTGTTGCCACACTTCATGGAGTTACCTCGTTGGATTATCGATGGTGCTTACAAAGATTATGATATCGCTCAGTACGATCCTGAAAACAGTTTAGGAGAACCAATTCGTAACTATACCGAAGAATCTCCCTTGCACTACCGTCAGTTCATTGATGCTTGTTTGGGTAAGACCGATTGTACTGCACCTTTTGAGTATGGGGCAAGACTGACAGAAACTATTTTACTTGGAGTAATTGCGGGACGATTCCCGGGTCGCACGCTGCATTACGATAAAGTGAATTCTGCTTTTGAAGAGGCTGAGGTGAATGAATTCTTGTCTGGAAATTACAGAGCTTTTTAAATGAAGAATCTTTTTCTGTGTATTTGTTTAGTGAGTAGTTTATTGGGTTTTTCACAAGATTGGGCGAATAGGAACTTTTTTAAAGAAAAGAATAAGCAAGTGATGGCAGGAGGAAAGCCTGTAGAAGCTGTTTTTATGGGAAATTCAATTACCCAAGGATGGGTCGATATGCGACCTCATTTTTTCACTGAAAATTCTTTTGTGAATCGAGGAATTGGCGGACAAACTACCCCACAAATGTTGCTGCGATTCAGGCAAGATGTCATCGATTTAAAACCGAAAGCGGTAGTAATCCTCGCCGGCATCAATGACATTGCCGAAAATACAGGCCCTATTTCTTTAGAAGATATCGCGGCCAATATCGAATCGATGGTTGAATTGGCTATTGCTCATGGAATACATCCGCTAGTGTGTTCTGTATTGCCTGCCAATAACTTCCCGTGGAGACCTGAAATTTTGCCTCGTGAAAAAGTCATCAAACTCAACGAACTATTGAGAGTTCTTACTGAGAAACATCAGGTAACCTACGTTGATTACTATACCTCAACAGCCGATGCAGAAGGGGGATTAATAAGCGAACTTGGATACGATACCGTCCACCCCAATGACATCGGTTATCAAGTGCTAGAGCCCATTATTTTAGAATCACTTCAGAGCGTTCTCCGCTAGATAAAATGCAAAGCGGTAATGATCACTGCTTTTTTGCTTTGATTTAAAGTAAGCTTTAAGCTCACTTAGGGTATTGAAGGCTTCAGCCCGCACTGTGGGGTTGGCCTTTTCATCCTCTTTTAATTCGATGAGTCGCTCAACTAGAGATAGCTGCAAGCCCTTTTTAAGTGCATCTAAGGATTTTACGTCTTTGACAATTTGAGCCACAAGGGTATTCATTAACTCTTTGGTGCTAAGTGGATTTCCTTTTACACTTGATGTACTTGAGATCATCTGATTGAGTTTATCGGTGCTTAATAGTCGATAAACTAGTGCTTTTTGTAGATTGCTAATTAGAGGTAATCGACCCTCATCTTCGAATTGCGAAATTAGGGCGGGGTCAAGAAGCCACATTGGGCTATTCCAAACTTCTCTTTTCAGGGTGTTAAGTGCCATTAGTTGCTCTGATCTAGGAACATTTTCATACACCTGTTCAATCTGACCTTTTACTGCACGGGTTTCACGAACTCCGCCTACCAAATTCGCGACATGATATATATATCGGCGGTAAACGCTTACCATTTCTAAATAGAGCTCTTTGAGGTCGTCGAAGTTTTGTCCGTCTTCAGTGGTCCAATCTTCTAGATTTTTTGCAACAATTTTGAGATTCGAAATTCCGTAGGCGGTTGCTTTGATCGGATCATCCCCGATATTTTCGGTTTGTGAATCAGGATCGGTTCCTCCGCTTCCGAATTGATAGATAGGGTTGAGGTTACGCTCACTGACAAAGGCGGCCAGCTTTGATTTAATTTCATCAGGGTCTTGGCCTGGAAAGTAGCGATATCCCCATTCAATGGCATAATCATCGTAAGGACCCATTTGGCGGACGAATCGAATATTCTCATCTCCAGGTTGAGCGATATAATTGTATCGAGCGTAATCCATAATGGTCGCAGCTATTCCCATCTTTTGGGTGAAACTACCTGAGCGAAGGGAATCTACAGGATAGGCAGAGCTTGCCTTCATGTTGTGAGGTAAACCGAGTGCATGACCCACTTCATGAGCAATCACCCGACGCATCATTTCGCCGATTTCCTCCTCAGGGGTGTTTAGGGTGCGTGCCTTAGGGTTGGCGGCTCCCGTCTCAAGTAGATATCTGTTTCGATACGAGCGTAAGTGGTTGTGATACCAGATAACATCACTTTCTAGAATCTCTCCGGTTCGAGGATCTTTAACGCTAGGCCCAGTAGCGTTTCGCGTGGTTGAGGCTACGTAGCGTACCACCGAATATCTTACATCTTCAGGGCTGAAGTCAGGATCTTCTTCTTTACTCGGAGGATCTTTGGCAATCACAGCGTTTTTGAATCCTGCTTTTTCAAATGCTTGGTTCCAGTCTTCAATCCCCTTTTTGAAATAAGGTCTCCATTTTAGTGGTGTAGCAGGGTCCAGATAAAATACGATTGGTTTTTTTGGCTCAACGAGTTCACCACGTAGATAGGCAGCTTTATCTACAGGCTCCATTCTCCAACGCACTGCAACACGATAGTTGTCAGACTTTAAAGCATCTGAGGAGTAATTATATTTTTCAAGCGAAAACCAACCTACCCTGTGATCCGTATATCGAACAGGCATTGGATTTTCTGGAAGCGCAATGATTGAATGATTCATATGAAACGTCAGGGTTTCTGACCGATTGCCTCTTGGAGGACTGCTTGCCGGATAGGTTAGGGTATGCGTGATTTCTGTATTCCTCGGATAACTCCTTACCTTATCGATAAACGATCGTTTTTTATCTAGTCCTCCGATTTTGAATGACTTCTTTTGGGTCTCTCCCACCACATTAAAACTTGGGGAGTCTTTAGAGAAAAATTCGCTGACATCAATGAGGTTTTCATCTTCTTCAATATTCTCCTTTTCAAAGCTCGCTAGAATAGGATTGAGATGGTTGTTAACCACACTTTGATAGATCGGGTCTGAAGTATCTGCATTATTAACGTAAGAAACCTGTTTTAGCAAAATTCGACTCCCATATTTTTCGAATTGAATGACTTGTTCTGCAGTTTTTGATCCTGCATTTCGATAGGCGGAATAACCCGAAGGTAATTGCACATATCTACTTACCATCAGAAGCGGCTTTTCAAGTACTGAGTCGTTAAATTGAAGAAACAGCTTTTGTTTATTTTCATCGAAATAGGTGTTGAGCATTCCTGTTGATAATTCGGTGTTCGATACTAACGAATCAATGGGTTGCTTTTTTTGGGCAATGGTGACCGAAAAAATTAAAGATAAACCAAGAGTAAATAGACCTTTCATAATAATAGTTTCTTAGTGCACTCAATATAAAAAGAATTGATCTAATGCTTATTTTTGCCATATGAAATATCTTCTTCTTTTTTTATTCATTGTAACAGCGCTTAATGTTTGTTCTCAGGAAGTTATTTCTGGTAAAGTCTATTCTTTAGAAACTGGAGACCCAATAGAAGGTGTAGCTATTTATTGGAAAGAAACTACTCTAGGGACCGTCTCTGACGTTAATGGTGATTTTGAAATACAACTTATAGAATTACCGGCAGAATTAGTCTTTCAATATCTAGGGTATAAAACAGACATTTTAACCATTAGGGAGTCAAGATTCATTGATCATAAGCTGAGTGAAATCGAAGTGGAAGCCTTAGATGAAGTAGTGGTTTCTAAGACAAAAGCGACGATTCAAAAGACGTATTTCAAACCGCGTAATGTGGTGTCAATTAGTAGTGATGAGTTATTGAAAGCGGCTTGTTGTAACCTTTCTGAAAGCTTTGAGACCAACCCTTCCATAGACGTAAATTTTTCCGATGCGATTACAGGTACAAAGCAGATAAAAATGCTAGGACTTACAAGTCCTTATCTTCTCATTACCCAAGAAAATATACCTATGGTACGAGGGGCTTCACAGGCTTACGGTCTTACTTTTACACCTGGACCATGGGTAGAAAGTATACAAATTACTAAGGGTGCAGGTAGCGTTACTAACGGATTTGAAAGCATAACAGGTCAAATCAACACCGAATTGTTTAAGCCGATAAGTTCAGATCGTCGCTACTTTAATCTCTATCGATCTCTAGATGGGCGTAATGAATTTAATCTGAGATTGAATACCGTACTCAATGACAAGTGGAGTGGAGGTGTCTTTGCTCATGCAAATCAGCGTATTCGAGAGAATGATCGAAATGACGATGGGTTTCTAGATGCGCCTACCGGCGATCAACTTAATTTACTGGGACGATTGCAATACACCAATGCGCAATCGGGTTGGGTAGGCTTTCTTACCCTTCGATATCTTGAAGAAGATCGAGAGTCTGGAGAGATCCATGCGCAAGCACCTAACGAGCTAAGAATTAACGCCCCGTGGCTGAGTCAATGGACAACCAATCGGTTTGATGCGAGCCTAAAAACAGGTTATGTTTTTCCTTTAAGAACTTACCAAAGCCTTGGCCTCCAACTTTCTTATTCAGACCATTCGCAGCAATCCAATTATGGTCATCGAGTTTATGATATTGAGCATGACAGCTTTTATGGCAACCTATTATTTAATTCCATTTTTGGTAATACCTTAAATGTTTTTAAGACAGGAATTACTGGAGCTTACGATCGATTTGAGGAGGTTGTTGATGGTTCTAGCTATTCTCGGACAGATCATTCAATCGGAGCTTATTTCGAATATACTTACAATGATATCGACACTTGGTCTTTAGTCTTGGGAGGACGAGTAGATAGCCATAATCGTTTAGGTACATTTTTTACCCCACGATTGAATATCCGCTATACCCCTTGGGAGAGGTCTGCCTTACGTTTTAGTGCAGGGCAAGGGCGAAAGGCTTCAAATATCTTTGCTGAAAATCAGTCGTTATTTTTTACCGGACGCTCGATTTCTATAGAATCAAATAACGGAGAATTTTATGGATTAGGGCCAGAGAGGGCAACCAATTATGGATTGAGTTTTCTTCAAGGATTCAGTCTTTTTAATCGTCAAGGAGATTTGACATTCGACTTTTACCGCACGCAGTTTATCGATCAGGTCGTGGTTGATTGGGAGACTATTGGTCAGCTGCGTTTTTACAATCTTGAAGGACGTAGCATTGCAGAGAATTTACAGATCGAGATGAACTATGAATTGTCAAAAGATTTGAATCTTCGCTCGGCATACAAAACGTATCGGGTACAAACAGATTATACTTCTGGTAGACTTGAACGCCCGTTAACTCCTAAAAATAGATTTTTTGCTAATCTCGATTACAAGGTTAGATCGGTAAAAAATCCTGAGAGTGAATGGCGATTCGATCTTACATACCATCACATAGGAACCCAGCGTTTACCTGCCAATATCAGAGATGGAAATAACTTTTTTGCCCAATCCTATGGATTGTGGAATAGCCAATTAACCAGAGCTTTTAAAACCAACTTTGAGGTTTATATGGGATTTGAGAATATGACTAATTTCAAGCAAGAGAATCCTATAGTAGCCTCAGATAATCCGTTTAGTTCAAACTTTGATGCTAGCCTTATATACGCTCCTGTTTTTGGACGGATGTCTTATGTTGGTCTTAGATGGAACTCAAAAAAATAGATATAATGAAAAAGTCAGTCACGTTTTTAATCACCTTTCTTTTCACAATGACACTTTATTCTCAGAAGTCCATTGAAAAGCAAACGTTCGAGGTTGATGGGGTTTGTGGTATGTGTAAAACACGCATTGAAAAAGCCTCCTTTAAAAATAAGGGAGTGAAATCAGCATCATGGAGTATTGACACTCATGAACTTACTTTGATTTTTGATACTTCAAAAGCATCTTTAGATTCCATTCAAAGTAGTATAGCGAGAGTAGGTCATAATACACCTCTTTTTAAAGCCACCGACGAGGCTTATGAATCACTCCCTATGTGTTGCAAGTATCGAAGTGTAGAACCACATTAGCGTAGTGTTTTCTCATAATTGAGAATAGCTCGACCTAAACCTGCCATAAAAGGAAACCCTATCGAATCGTACTCATAAATATTGTCATTGAAAATTTGATTTTCATTGACATGAACGGTGGCTGTTAGTAAAAATTCTGCACCAGACAAACGGTCTTGAATGAATGCGGTTTCAGTTAAAGTGCCGTAAGCGTCTCCAACTTTATTGAAGATTCTTACATTATCGGTCATGGCCCCTTTTTGGTCTCCGTAAATAAAGAACTTTACATAACTATCATAAAGATCGGGGTTGGTACTGTAATCAGGGTCATTACTTTCGAGGGTATTTCGGCTCATCCAATACTGAAGAAACTCGTAGTCCTCATCAAGTAAACCGAAGCGTTCATTCAAATCGAACACTTCAGGAAAAACAATCCTCTTTAAAATTCCTTCCAGATCATTAATGCTGATTCTGTTTTTCGATGAGAAATCGAAGGATCGATTCACTAACTCGCTGCCGTCTATGTATCCGATACCTTTAACCATCGCTTTTAAATTTCCATTACTGATTGTTTGTTTAGCGCGAATATTGGGCTGGTAGTAAAGAGTATCTAAATGGTCTATGAAATGGTATTCCCAAGTGGTGTTATTATCTGCCCCAAACAAAAATTTATGATGAATGGAAGTCTCTTTTAATCCTTTATCTCTTAGCTCCCTATTGATGTAATCAGTGCCTAACAAGTCAAAGAGGTAATTGTAAGCATCATTATCACTTACCAGAAAAATCTTTTTAATCAGGTGAGCGATACTTAGGTTTTTGTTCAATGCGGTACTGTCCTCAAGCGCAATCGGTTGATGATCTCGATCCCTAATATGAAAGGCGGTGTTTCTATCAATCGCTACACCGTTAGCTTGTAATTCTCTAATTCGTTGTAGGGCTAGTGCAGCTATAGGAAGCTTAGCAGTTGATGCCGGATAGAAATAAGATTCACTATCCTCAAATAGGGAATAGGTTGTGAATTCGGGGAGATTATTTTCTCCTCTTTTTATTTGGGTGTATCTAATTTGAACTTCATGCTTCTCTGCCATTTCGAGTACTTTACTCACTCCTGGCTCGGAATTACTTAATGCTTGTTCGAGGGGTGTAGGTTGAGTACACGAAAGCATCGAAAAGCTAAGCGCAATAATGTGGAAGGATAAAACAGGTTTTGCCATTATCTTTGAGTTACAACTAAATGTAAGGATTTACTATGCGAAATACAGATAGCTTATCAGCTTTGGATCGTATTCAAGTAATTGGTGATCGTGTGTTAGTTAAACCTAGAAAAGAATCTGAGCGTACGGCTAGTGGTCTTTACCTCCCGCCAGGAGTTAAAGAAAAGGAGAAGATTCAATACGGTTACATTGTAAAATCTGGACCGGGTTATCCTATTCCTAATGCTACCGAAGAAGATGAGCCATGGAAAGCTACTGAACAAAGAGTAAACTACGTGCCACTCCAAGTAAGAGAAGGGGACTTGGCCGTATTTCTTCAACACTCGGCCTACGAGGTTCAATACAAAAATGAAAAGTATTTCATCGTACCACAATCTGCCATTTTGATGATTGAGCGGGATGAAGAATTATTTTAAATAACATGATTGGTTTAGATTTCCAGTTTTTAGATTCTAAGCGAGACTTCGAAGAATTAGAACCTTTCGCTGCTTCTATATGGGAACAACATTACGTTCCTATTATTGGTGCTAATCAGGTAGTTTTCATGCTGGATAAATATCAGAGCGCAAAGGCAATGTTTGATCAGTTTTCTAAGGGTTACAAATATGCTTTGGTGCTTTTTGGAGGCCAAAAAGCAGGTTATTTTGCTTATGATATTAAAGATGAAAAGGAGGTCTTTATAAGTAAATTGTATATCCATCAAGATTTTAGAAGAAGAGGACTCGGTAAGCAGGTACTTGATTTTATCGCGAAGGAAGCTCAGGATTTAGGATGTTCAGCGATGACCTTATCGGTCAATAAAGACAATTCGGATAGTATCCAATTCTATATTTCTTATGGCTTTCAAACTGTTAAAGCCCAAAAAGTAGCTATAGGCCAAGGATTCTACATGGACGACTACGTTATGAGTTGTCCCGTACAGCGATAGCAGATTCTCTCCTTAGAAAGAAACAAAGATTATCTCATTCCATCTTCGCTTCGTAGCTTTGCAAACCGTCAAAAACAGTTATGCAGGCAACAAATCGAAGTATTTTTAAAGGTTTATTCGTTTTATTCTTTTTGACTCTTTCAAAAGGTCACGCGTTTCAAAAAGACTCCTTAATCAACCAATTAGAAGAGGTTGTTCTAGACGGGCGATTAGGTCAGACCATTTCGAAACAATCGAAAACGGTAGCGGTGATATCTGCGACCGACTTGAAGCGGTCGGGATACACTACGATTGTCGAGG
>Ga0209555_10002866_pt1 | contig 11906 bp, 14 predicted proteins | sample SaaInl85LU_5_DNA_FD_184643 | JGI IMG/M metagenome (GOLD analysis project Ga0209555, IMG submission 184643) | Marine microbial communities from expanding oxygen minimum zones in the Saanich Inlet - ESP_85LU_5_DNA (SPAdes) (version 2) | ecosystem: Environmental > Aquatic > Marine > Intertidal... | reverse complement strand
CCAACGGAAGAATGGACAGGAGCGACAATCGCATGTTAAGAGCGTTTACAGTTTAAATACAAATTCACTACTTACGTTATCTCTCAAAATTTTCGCCAAATCGTAATCCGATGCATCGGCTGGGTCACTATTGATAATATTCATCGTAGAGGGACTTAATCCAATGAGACTAAAAACTCCAGAAAAGAAATTATCCACGTTAATATCCATCACAATAAACACATTCTTATTGGAGGCGACGTTAAAGTTTCTTTTTTCGCTTTTCATTAGTGCTAAATCGGGGGTAGCAAAACGCCAATTGAAGGTCGCTTCAGGCGTCGTAAAAACGGTATCCGCTGGATTAAAAATGCGACCTTCGATTTGAAAAAAGCTGTGACCAATATCACTGCCATTCCAAACCAAGCCTTTGCTCAACGGATTTGATGCGTCCAATTGATCAGGAGCCGTAAAGGCACGCAAACTGTCAAGTCCTAAGGTATACTCTAGGCTACCATTGTAGTTGCCTGCTGGTAAGTTTGCCAACTTCACTTCCGAAGTGCCGATGAGATCAATCATCGTCAAGTCACTTTCCGTATACGTAGTATCCTGATCATCGTAACTCACAAAACGAGCGCCACTGAGGGTGACATAAATGTGGTCAAATTTGATCAAATCCCCATTTATCTCATAAACGGTATTTCTATCGATAATGGCGCCATCAAAATATTTATAGGCACGGATGTAGATATTTCTATTGTCCAACGCCGTTGGATCTACAACAGGAATGGGGTCTTCACATGCTGCGAACAGCGTTGAAAGTGCTAATAAAGCGATTACTTTTTTCATTCGTCTTTTATTTTCAAAAACTCCGGTGCTTGTTCTATAGCAACCATGATTTCATCTAACAGTTCATCATTGGATTTCGAAAAGTCCAATTTTAAAGGTTCCTTAAAGGTAACGTTTAACAAGTTACCATTACTCTTCACAAACAAACCCGTTTTGTCGAAGGCTCTTCTAAAGCCGTCTATCACTACTGGAACAACAACAGGCTTCAATTCCTTGATCAAATGTACCGTACCTCTTCTTCCCTTAACGAAAGGCCTTGTCGTTCCTTGAGGAAAGGTAATGGTCCACCCGGATTCCATGGCGCGTTTTATGTTTTCAATATCCTTGGGATCAACGGACCGATTCACATTCTTTCCTGCCTCACGCCAGGTGCGTTTTATACTTACACTGCCTGCATACTGCATGAGCTTTGGTAAAATCCCTTTTTTCATGGTCTCCGCAGCAGCAATAAAATACACATTCAGTTTTGGGCGGAAAAGTGTTAAGAAAGGAACGCTATTGTAGCGCTTGTTTTCTGCAGCATTAAATACCTGGTACATCGCACTCACATCGGCGAAATAGGTTTGATGATTCGAAACAAACAGCACGCCTTGCTGAGGAAGATCGCGCAATTTATCAGCGCCCACGATTCTCATGCTATTGATACGAAAAAATCGGTACCAAGTGATCAAACCAAACACAAAAATCACGGTCCGCTTAATGAGCAGATTGTAACCAAAGCTGTCGCGCTTGAACGGATTTAAAAACATGAATATGAAGTTTCAGGACGGCAAATATAGTGCTAAGAAAACAGAGCGCTTAACTCACCCAAGATCATTGCTGTCGCACCCCAAATCACATCTCCCTCCCAGTGAAAGGCCGGAACTTTTAAAGCACCATATTTTGTCATGACTTCCGTATCTCGCAGCAAAGAGCGGTCGCAAATCTTGGACAGAGGAATGGAGAGTGTATAGGCCACTTCTTTCTCTTCTAAAACCAATTCCGGACATTGCTCGCTGTAGGTCACATAGGGTTCTACATAAAAATTCGAAGGCGGAATATAAAGCCAACTCAATGCCCCGATTGAAAGCAAATCCTCCTTGCGCAGACCTACTTCTTCAAAAGCTTCTCTGTAGGCCGTTCCTTGTAACGATCCGTCGCCTTCCTCATAGCCGCCGCCTGGAAAACTGATTTGACCACTGTGGGTACCTTCATAAACTGGACGCTTCATAAGTAGTACTTCGAGTCCTTGTGCTCCTTCAAAGAGATGCACGAGTACACCTGCTCGTCGTGGACTTTTTGCTTGTACAGCTTCGAGTCTCAGTGCATTTCTATAAGACGGCATCAATAATTGGTGCCCCTTAATGCCCGGCAAGGGTTGTTCAAAAGCCTTTTTTAAATCCGTAATGGTCATTCACTAAATGTAGTTCAAGATCCTTGCGGAAGGCAAAAAGGTGTGATATCTTTGTTTTCTATCACAGAATAAATATAATAGGAAATGACTATAACGCAATTCAAATACATCGTGGCTGTTGACAACCACCGACATTTTGCTAAAGCGGCGGAAGCTTGCTTTGTGACACAACCCACGTTAAGTATGCAAATTCAAAAGCTTGAAGAGGAATTGGATATTCTCATTTTTGACCGGTCTAAACACCCTATTGTACCTACCCCTCTGGGTGAACGTCTCATTGAACAAGCGCGAAAAATATTGCACGAAAGTGCCGTGTTGGAGAGTATGGCCAAACGCATTAAAGGCTCTTATGAAGGCACATTGAGCTTAGGTGTCATTCCCACAGTTGCCCCAAGCTTGTTGCCTCGTTTTATACCAGAGTTTAAAGCGAAATTTCCAAACATCGTTCTGAAAGTTGAAGAGCTCAAAACTGAAGATATGATCGATGCCTTGCGCAAGGATCAGATCGATGTAGGCATCGCAGCGACGCCTTTAAATGAAAAAGGCATTGTAGAACAGCCCTTGTACTGGGAGCCTTTTATGGCTTTTGTTCCCAATTACCACCCGATGAAGGACGATAAATTTTTATTGGCCTCAGAAATTAATGTGAAAGATTTACTGCTCTTAAACGAGGGGCACTGCTTTAGGAATAGCGTATTGAAACTATGCCAGGCCAATTCACAGGAAAGCCAAGGTTTACAAATGGAGAGTGGCAACTTTGATACCTTGGTGAAATTGGCCCATAGAGGAATGGGGATGACTTTGCTGCCCTACCTGACAGCTGTTGACCTACATGATAAATACAAGCCCAGTGTAAAGCCAATCGCCACGCCTACACCCGGTCGTGAAATCAGTTTGCTGTTTGCGCGCACGCAACTAAAGGTAGAATGGATTGAAGCCATGGGTGCTTTGATCAAAGAGCACCTGCCTAAAAAAGTGCTTTCTAAACCAGATCAGATTGTTAGCCCATAAATTGGTACAGCAAGGTCAACGCAAATAGCAACACAACGGAAAGTAGATTTAGGGCAACGCCTCGGTAAATCATATACGGCATGCTCAAGTTTCCAGTGGAGAAAACTATTGCGTTTGGTGGAGTTGCCATAGGCAACATGAATGCACAACTCGCGCCTAAAACCAACGGCAGACTTAAGGTATAAAAATCGAGCCCTAAGGCTAGCGCAAGAGAGTATACTAGCGGGAGTAGCGCGCTCACGAGAGCCATGTTACTCAGTAACTCTGTTGCAAAGACGCCAAGCAAAGCCATTACAAAAAGCCAAGCTGCGAAGGGGATTCCCTGCAAGGATTGTAATTGCTCGCCCAATAACACAAACCATGGGCTTCCTTGCAGCGTACCTGCTAATGCCAAACCACCACCGAACAAGAGCAAAATTCCCCAAGGAAGTGCTTTCGTGTCCTCCCATTTTAACAAGCTGTCTTTTACGCCATCTGTGACGGAAAACAAGAGTAATGCGGCCACTAGCGCGATGCCGGTATCTGACCATTGAACGAAGGGTAACCATTTACCTAAATACGGACGAATAATCCATAACACGGCGGTGAGCGTGAATATTGCAGCAACACGGCGTTGCGCGGATGATAATGCACCCAATCGTCCCCATTCCTCTCGCAACCAATCCTGTGTTCGCCTTTCCTCTTCTAGGGAAAGGTCCGATCTTACCAATCCCCGTTTCAGAATTGCGTAGGCAACCAAACCAAGAAGAATACTGGCGGAAAGCCCAATAGGGAGCCATTCGACAAAGCCAATTTGTTTGTTTAATTGTTCGCTCATGAAACCCGCGAAAATCATATTTGGCGGGGTACCAATCAACGTAGCCATACCACCAATATTTGCTGCCCAAGCTACGCTCAGAAGGAAGGGCCGCGATAATTTCTCGCGTTGTTGAGGTTCTAAAACCGCAACCACACTGGTCGCGATAGGCAACATCATTATGGCCGTAGCCGTATTAGAAATCCACATGGACATAAATGCCGTCGCTAACATGAAACCCGCGAGCAATTGATGGTCTTTAGTACCTGTTTTTCGCAAGATCCAAAGTGCGATTCGGTAATGAAGGCCTGTCTTTTCCAAAGCTAAGGCCAATACAAAACCGCCAAAGAACAAATAAACCAGCGGATGCGCATAGTAGGCTGCTAACGATTTTGCGCCAGCAATTTCCAAGGCAGGAAACAAAACTAACGGGAGTAGTGCGGTTACGCCTAAATGCACAGTCTCGGTAATCCACCAAATAAGCATCCATAAGGCCACACCGAGAAGCCAATACTGAGGTAGAAACCCACCAAAAGCGGCAGTAAGAATAGCGGAAACGGGACCCGCGAGGCGAATTATAGGTGTAACTTTGTTCATCTAAATAAGCGGCATATGAAATTGGTCTTTGCGACACATAACTTGGGTAAGTTACAAGAGGTTCGTGAATTATTGTCACCGGATTACGAGGTAATTGGTTTAAACGACCTCGGGGATCATGAAGAAATCGAAGAAACTGCATTAACCTTAGAAGGTAACGCGTGGATCAAAGCCCGAGCGGTTTGGGAAAAACACGGTCTGTCTTGTTTCTCTGACGATACTGGATTAGAAATTGAAGCTTTAAATAATGCCCCTGGTGTTTTCAGTGCGCGCTATGCTGGACAAGCAAAAAGCCCTGATGCAAATATGGACAAGGTCCTCACCGAACTTAACGGTGTAAAGAACCGTAAAGCGCGTTTCAGGACTGCAGTTGCCTTAGTGCTCCAGGGTGAAGAATATCTTTTCGAAGGAACCGTGCAGGGCGAAATAACGTCCGTGCGTTCAGGTGTAAAAGGTTTTGGTTACGATCCTATCTTTTCTCCCGATGGATTTTCCGGCACTTTTGCGGAAATGGATGCAGCAACGAAAAACGAGATCTCGCACAGAGGCTTGGCTATGAAAAAATTGGTTGCTTTTTTAAGCGCACATTAATCTTCTGCCGCTACATCTTGCGGCCTTGAGAAAAAACTAAAGTTGACATGACCGTACTTACGGTGCGCGAAGAACCCTGGTAGGTTACTCAGATCAGTTTGATTGCTGTGCTCTATGACGGCCTCCCCTCCTTTACTAAGCAATCCAATGTCTAAGATGGATTTCACAAGACTCTCGTGGTGCTCCCAGTCGTAAGGCGGATCCGCAAAAATGAGATCGAAACTGGTAGAGGCGCGTCGGACATACTGCATTGCATCTGCTTGAACCACATGAATTCCAGCGTCTAGCGCATCTGATGTAGCCGTAATGAATCGGGCACAATTTCTATTCTGATCAACGGCTGTGAGATCAACGGTGCCGCGAGAAGCAAATTCGTAGCTGATATTACCCGTTCCAGAAAATAAATCTAATACACGGATTTCTTCAAAATCGAAACGATTATTTAAGACATTAAAGAGACTCTCCTTTGCAAAGTCGGTCGTCGGTCTAGTTGGCAGGTTCTTTGGGGCTGTGATTCTTTTGCTTCGCCATTTTCCGCTCACGATTCTCATAAACGAAGGAGGTTGGCAAAAGCGACGGCATCAAAATCAGCTAAAGCGGAGCTGATCTTTGCCCATTGCTGGGGTTTAAACAATTGAACTCCCGAAAAATAGGGCTCTATAACAGGTTTGTAAGCACGTGCTGAATATCCGCTTAACTCTACTTCTGTTGTTGCTCGGTCCCAATTCAACTGCTCGGAGACATTGCCTAAATGATACAATAATTCTGATTCATTGCTGCACGGAAAGCTATTGATGACTTGCCATTTGTTTGAAGAGGATGCGAAAATTTGAACACTATCGGCATAAACATGCACCCAAAGTTTGGGATGGGCAGAGGGTTTTAATCGTTCCAGTTGAACGGCCCAATTATGCCTGCAGACCAATGTATCGCTTTGACTCAAACTGATGTCCGTTTCATTCAGGTAGGACAAAAACGTCATGGCATTACTTGAACTTAGGTCCATAAAGTTTGCCTTCTGTCCTAACACGGTAGTCGTCCACGCCGGTACCTCAGCGCTGCTCATGATCTCTGGAATGAGCACCGTGTGCGGGGCTTCTACTGCATAAAGCACTTCCCCGGGCAGCTCTGGAAAACCGGCAAGTACCTCTGATATAGGATCTGCCCCCCAGGATTGACGAGGGTGAAAACCAAAAAGATAGACTTGACGGGTGCTGGTATGACGTACCAAAAAAGAAAGTCCATCCTGTTGGTACAGGATGGACAATGTGCTTTCACCCGCTTTCGCATTTTCGAAAGCTGGATCTAAGTTATTCTGACTTACAGTAAGTGTTTTCGTAGTTACCACTGATGGTAGGTTCTGTTAATGAGCCAATAGTTAAAGCTTGGTTCGCCACTTTATTGAATGCTTGCGGAAAATCATCCGCCACGTCAGCAAATACGGTTGCATATGGTGCACTTACTTCAAATGTAGCAAGATCTACCGCATTTTTGTTAATCTTACCCGAGTTCATTGAAAATAAACTATCCGTTCCCGGGATTCTCAACAGCGATTGCGCATTGAACCCTTCACCGAACAACTGCACAGCAACTGGCTCTTGACCGAGCACACGCATGATTACAGAATCCTTGTTCATTTCCTTCTGGTAGATCTTATCGTAGTACATGAAGCTTGTATCTTTTCGCTCGATGATGTTAATCACACCCGTATCGACGAAAGCAACTAATTCATTGATGTCTGAACAGTATGCGCCATTTTCAGACTTATAGGCCAATTGCGCTTCGCGAATGTTTTCCAATTTCTCGGTAACATCACAAATTCTCACGCGCTCAATGCGCTGGAATTTAATAGGTTGCATGATGCTATTGTAAATACGGTACGTGAAGTACGTCGAGAGAAGGATGAGAACTACTTTAATTCCTAGTTGTACCTTTGAATTCATGGGTCTAAATCAACAATTATGGCCCAAAACTACAATAATTTTTAATTGCAATCACCTCAACATACATATGCCGATCTGAAAGGCTTTTTTGCTTTCGATCCAACCGACGATCAGGACCAATTACTGCGGAAATTAGCTGTATACCTCAGTATTCGTCGCATCCAACCCGAGGTTATGATTGTTAAGGGTTATGCCGGAACTGGAAAGACAACGCTTTTAAAAAGTGTGGTCGCCGTGCATAAGAAGCATACACGGAAAGTGAAGTTGATGGCCCCCACGGGTCGTGCCGCAAAGGTATTGAGCGGGGCAACCGGCTATCCCGCAAATACCATTCACCGGAGCCTTTACCGGCCTAAAGTGAGTTCTGGCGGGGCTGCAACGTTTGTTTTGGCAAATAACCCCAATAAGAACACCACCTTCATCGTGGATGAGGCTGGATTGATCAGCACACAGCGCGATCGTTCGCTTGGTGACCACTCTTTACTAGAAGATTTACTGCAATACGTTTTTGAGGACCCCTCAAATCATCTTATTCTAGTGGGTGACCCTGCACAATTACCGCCTGTTGGTCAGCCAGAGAGTCCCGCACTTTCGTCCGAATTCTTCGCGAATCAAATGGGACTTCCCGCAACTGAGCACACCTTACGCGAGGTTACTCGACAGGCATTAGACAGCTTTATCCTAAAAAACGCGACCATGCTCCGAAAATTGATTGAGGCCGATTCTAGCGATTTACCTGTTTTTGAATCCGGCGGCGATTTAATTCGAGTAGAAGACGGCTACCAACTGCAAGAGATTTTCGAACAACTCTACACCGGCGACAGTAGCGGCAACACCATGGTAGTGCGTAGCAATAAGAAAGCCAACCAGTACAATCAAGGTATTCGTGGCAGAATAAAATTCCAAGAGGAACGCATTTCTGCCGGTGACCAATTCATGGTGGTTAAAAACAATTACTTCTGGCTGCCGGAATCTAGCCAAATGGGCTTTGTAGCCAATGGAGAAATTGGCGAAATAAGAAGCATTCGAAACATACATGAACGTTACGGCTTCACCTTCTGCGAAGCTACCGTGGTATTCGTTGATTACCCTAAGCAAGATGCCATAGATGTAATTTTAAACCTCAGTGCCTTAGAGAGTGAGAGTCCCGCTTTGAGTGGTGCCCAAAGCAACAGTTTGTATGAGCAAATGACGGCTAAATATTCGTATCGCGGCTCGAAGGGTAAAATTTACGAATCCGTGAAAAACGACCCATACTTTAATGCACTTCAGGTTAAGTTTAGCTATGTGATCACTTGTCATAAAAGTCAAGGCGGGCAATGGGAACACGTTGTTGTCGAACACCCCTATCTCCCCGACGGTCCCTCGCCCATCTACTACAAATGGCTCTACACTGCAATGACCCGAGCCACCACCAAAGTCTATCTAGTAGGGTTTCCAGAAGCATGGTTCGAAGGCGTATCTTTGTCAACTTGAATCTATTGATATGAAATACCTCATCGCGCGATTTGTTTTCTTCATAAGCGGCTGGAAACTTGTGGCAAAGCAGGAAGACATAAAAGCCGCGCAAAATTCGGTAATGATTGCTGCGCCGCACACCTCTAATTACGACTTAGTCTATGCTGTAGGTACTTTTTGGCTCATGCGTCTACCCTTGAAGTTCTTTATCAAAGACTTTTATACCCGATGGTATTTCTTTGGATTTTTCAAATGGATGGGAGCCATTGGTGTCAATAGGAGTAAAAGAAATAATTTAGTAGAACATGCCGCAGAATTGCTACGGTCAGATATAAACATGACATTGATGGTACCCGCAGAAGGCACGAGAAAGCGTGTGGAGAAATGGAAAACCGGCTTTTATCAAATTGCTAAGCAAGCAGGTACACCCATTTCCTTAGGGTTTTTGGACTACGAAAAGAAGCATGCTGGAATTTTGAAAGTGATTCCATGCGGCGAAGCATCGGCGACTTTTGCAGAGATCGAGAAATCCTATGAACATGTCGTTGGGAAATATCCCGAACTTTACAACAAGAAGATCTTCTAATGACTTATCCCGCATTGCTTTTTCCTCCAGAAATCGCGGCAGCGGTTGAGATGCGTGAGTCTACTAATGGAATGGAAATCTGGGATCCCATTCGAAAGAAGTGGCTCGTCGCTGTTCCAGAGGAATGGGTGCGTCAACATTGTATCGTCTATTTAGAGGCTTTGGGTTTTCCGAAAAGCAATATGACAACGGAAGCCGGTATTCAAACAGGTTTCAAGCAAAAGAGAACAGATATTGTGGCGACTAAAGCGGGTAAACCTATTATTCTTGTCGAATGCAAAGCACCAGCGGTAAAATTGAGTCAAGCAACTTTTAATCAGGCGTTTAATTACAATCAAAGCGTAGATGCGGCCTATTTGTGGCTTACAAATGGGAAACAACATTTATACTGGGACTGCACAGCTAATACGCCCTGCCATTCATTGCCCCTAGCGGAGTCGGTCTAAACTGCGTATTTTTTTCTCATCCTTTTGTATGCCTTTTGAAGCTAAGTAGGCGAATACAATACAGGCGAAAGGTGCTGCGGCACCCCAACTGGCTGCTGCGCCCTCTGTAGCAAGAATGGCTTGAATAACGAAGCCCAACATAGCAAGTGCACTGAGCATACCTAATCGGACCACAGCCAGCTGTAGTTTACGGTTCTTGTACAACAAAACGGCCCCGCTAAAAAGAGACATCCCTATACCAAAAGTGAGAAACGTGTACATGCCTGCAGTCGCTTTAAAGACTTCTGCTTCTGTAGCATATAGAGGCAAAATAAAAGCGCCAAGCGTACTAACTATGGCTGCACCAAAAAGGTATAAGGTCTGTATGCGTTGTATCATAGGACTAAAATTTCTTGCAACAAAGTTGAAAAAAATACGGTGCCAATTTTCATTTAATCTCCAAATCTCACTATTATTGTTGTGTAGAGCACAAAAAGATCGAGCACCGGCTCAACTTCTACCTATACTATCCCGAAAAACATGTTGACTGAAAACGAATTACAGGCACGTAAGTTGCCTGAACTAAAGGACTTAGGAGCATCTCTTGATATTCCAAAAGCCCGTTACATGAACAAAGGCGAACTCGTGAGCGCCATTCTAAGTAAAACCGGTCAATCCTCATCTGCAGGAAAAACCACAGAAAACCCAGAAAAATTGGACCGAACAGAACACATCGGAACGGAAGAAGAGGGTAAAAAGGAACCCGCTCCAAAGCAAGAAAGGCGTCAGCCAAAGGCTGGGAAAGAGCAGCAATCTCGTCACGAGAACAATGAGCGACCTGACCAAGGTAAGCGTCCTGAAAAAGGAGACCGTACAAACCAAGGTAGCCGTCCTGAAAAAGGAAACCGCGCGGAAAACGGCGATCGTCCTGAAAAAGGTCCTCGCAATAACAATGGCAATAAAGACCATTCCGCTCGTGACCAACGCAACAAGCGCAGACCGAAAGAATTTCATTTCGAAGGAATCATTGCGAATGAAGGTGTTTTAGAAATCATGCCTGACGGCTATGGTTTCTTAAGAAGTTCTGACTTTAATTACCTCAACTCTCCGGATGACATTTACGTAAGTCAGAACCAGATTCGCGGAATGGGTCTGAAGACTGGAGATACCATAACAGGTGAGGTACGTCCCCCGCGTGAAGGTGAAAAATACTTCCCTCTTGTCAAAGTCAACAGCATCAATGGCCGTACGCCAGAATATGTTCGTGACCGTGTTGCTTTTGAACATTTAACGCCACTTTTCCCGGACGAGAAATTTGACATTACTACGAGAAGAAGTACCGAATCGACTCGAATTATTGACCTCTTTTCCCCTATTGGTAAGGGGCAGGCGCGACTGATTGTTGCGCAGCCTAAAACAGGAAAGACAACCTTGATGAAGGAGCTGGCTAATGCCATTGCCGCGAACCACCCCGAAGCGTACATGATCGTTCTATTGATTGATGAACGTCCGGAAGAAGTTACCGATATGAGCCGCAGTGTAAATGCTGAAGTGGTTGCCTCAACTTTCGATGAGCCGGCCGATCACCACGTGAAGGTGGCGAACATCGTCTTAGAGAAAGCCAAGCGTATGACCGAATGTGGTCACGATGTAATCATTATGCTCGATAGCATCACTCGTCTCGCGCGCGCCTACAATACGGTGAGCCCTGCCTCAGGTAAAATCTTATCTGGTGGTGTGGATGCGAATGCATTGCAACGTCCAAAACGATTCTTTGGTGCGGCCCGTAATATAGAAGGCGGTGGATCTTTGACCATTTTAGCGACGGCACTTATTGATACAGGGTCGAAAATGGATGAGGTAATTTTCGAAGAGTTCAAGGGTACTGGTAATATGGAAATGCAATTGGATCGTAAGATTGCGAACCGCAGAATTTGGCCAGCTATCAACCTTACAGAAAGTGGTACACGTAAAGAGGATTTACTTCTTGCACCAGACGTACTGCAACGCATGTGGGTCTTAAGAAAGTATCTTGCAGATATGACCCCAATCGAGGCTATGGAATTTTTAAGCGATCGCGTTCGAAAGACAAAAGACAACGCGGAGTTCTTAATCTCTATGAATGGATAACAAAAAAGCGGCCCTCACGGGCCGCTTTTTTTTACTCCACCGAAGCGAATTGCTTCTCGTATAAATTGTAATAGGCGCCGCCTTTTTCCAAGAGCTGCTGGTGGCTACCGATCTCTACAACGCGTCCCTTGTCAAGGACAATAATTCTATC
>Ga0209555_10002857_pt1 | contig 11936 bp, 9 predicted proteins | sample SaaInl85LU_5_DNA_FD_184643 | JGI IMG/M metagenome (GOLD analysis project Ga0209555, IMG submission 184643) | Marine microbial communities from expanding oxygen minimum zones in the Saanich Inlet - ESP_85LU_5_DNA (SPAdes) (version 2) | ecosystem: Environmental > Aquatic > Marine > Intertidal zone... | reverse complement strand
CGCTGCTGAAACTACGCAAAGAGCTTAAAGCCGTGCTCGGCGACAAGGTGAGCGTGCAGGTATTCTCTGCACTGAAGAAGCAGGGAGTCGATGTGCTACAGAACCGACTGAGCAGTTGGATGCTTCCTGAAGAGCATGAAGCGACTGGGGAGTAAGCTCCTCAGCTCGCCACTCAGTCGTCATCCATCTCAAGTTCGGCAGGGGTTCGCGTAACGCAACCGGTCACCTGGCTGTCATCATCCTCACCGACACGTCCCTCGATGAGCATAGAAGCTTCACTCGGTTTCAGCTTCCAGTTGGTGTACTGCTTGCAGTCGCTGCAGAGCAATGAGTCGATGCTTGAGAGTCGAATGAGGGCGTCAGAGCCACAGTGGGCACAGGTTTTTCTTGTGGGCATTGTCGGTACTTAAATTCGTGAATTTACTGAAGTTTAAACCTGAATTGGCTGATTGTCTCCGCAGATTGATGTAAAGCCCTGCTGAGAGGGCATTCAGTGTATTCAGAGTAGGGCGTTGATGCCGAAGTAGATCAGGAGGCCGGCGGAAATCGATTTCATCAGTGATTGGGTCCAGACACCGATGATTAGGATCGCGGCCGCGGCTATTAGTCGCAACGGCTCGAAGTCGCCGGTTTTGTTGGTCAGAACGATCGGCGCACAGATACCCGGCAGCACCGCTACTGCCGAGTAGTTCAACATACGGCGGAAATATACCGGCAATGGGCGATCGCCGACTAGGCCCATAAATGAGAAGCGAATCAACCAGGTGCCGATACCAAGCAGGATGATAATGGTCCATACGTAGCTTGAATCAAACATCCGCCGACCTCCGACGCTCAAGACGTTTCTCGATCTCTGCACCGACAATCAGGGCCAGCAGTGCAGCCAGCAGCAGTCCTGAGTTGAACGGCAGTGATGCGAAAGCCAGGGTACCCGCCACAGAAGTAAACGCTGCGGCGAGGTGTGGCAGCGAGCGTAGCAGCGGCGCGACTAGGGCTAGGAAGGTTGCCGGTATCGCAAACTCCATACCGATATCGGTCGGCAGCAGATCTCCCAAGGTAGCGCCCAGATACGTCACAACATACCAGAGAATCCCCAGAGGAATGGCTACCCCCAAGTAGAAGCCGAAGCGCTCATCACGCGGACGTTGTGGATTTTTGGTGATATCAACTGAGGTCATCGCGAAGGGCTGATCGAACAGCCAGTAGGCGGCGACCGCCCGCTTCCACAACGGGAAGGCGCCAAAGTGCTCCACCAGTGCGGCCGAGTAAATAGCCATACGCATATTTACCGCCAAAGCGGTAAACACGACTATTAATACCGGAGCATTTTCATTCATCAAACTGAGCGCAGTTACCTGAGCAGCACCCGCGATCACCAGCACTGAGAAACCCATTACCTCTGCCAGATTAAGCCCTGCCTCGGTGGCAATCACGCCAAACAGCATTCCGAATGGGCCGAGCACCAGTGCGAAGGGTAAGCCGCTCCAGAAACCTTGGCGGAAACCGCGAAGAAAAGAGCCTTGTGTCTGCACTTTAGTGAGCCTGCTCCCAGTTCTCGCCAACACCCACTTCTACCAACAAGGGCACGCTCAGCTCAGCGGCACTCTCCATCAGCTCGTGAATCTTGGTGTTAAACGCCTCGAGTTGTGACTCTGCCACCTCAAACACCAGTTCATCGTGCACCTGCATAATCATGCGGGCATCAATATCCGACTCAGCTAACCAAGCATCCACCGCCAACATCGCGCGCTTGATGATATCGGCGGCAGTTCCTTGCATCGGTGCGTTGATCGCGGTGCGCTCAGCTGCTTGGCGGGACATCGGATTACGCGCATTAATTTCGGGCAGGTAGAGGCGACGGCCGAAGATGGTCTCTACGTACCCCTTATCACGCGCCATCTCACGGGTATTGTCCATGTAGGCCCGCACACCGGGGTAGGTCTCGAAGTAGTGATCGATATAGCTCTGTGCCTCTTTTCGGCCCGTGCCCAACTGCTTCGCCAGGCCGAAAGCTGACATGCCGTAGATCAGGCCAAAGTTGATCGCCTTGGCGCTGCGACGCTGATCGTCGGATACCTCAAGCGGGGTCACCTTGAATACTTCCGCTGCCGTTGCACGGTGAATGTCCTCACCAGCGGCAAAGGCGTTCACCAGACCGGCATCACCCGACAGGTGCGCCATAATACGCAACTCAATCTGAGAGTAGTCGGCCGCCACAATCTTGTAGCCAGCAGGCGCAATAAACGCATTACGAATACGGCGGCCTTCAGCCGAGCGCACCGGGATATTCTGCAGGTTTGGATCCGTTGAGCTCAGTCGACCTGTCGCAGTGACCGCCTGATGATAGGATGTGTGCAGGCGTTTAGTACCCGGATCAATCATGGTGGGCAGTTTGTCGGTGTAGGTCGACTTCAACTTGGCCAAACCACGATGCTCAATGATCAGCTTCGGTAGTGGGTACTCCAGTGCCAACTCTTGCAGCACCTCTTCCGCAGTTGAAGGTGCGCCCTTAGGTGTCTTCTTGATGACCGGCAAGCCCTGCTTCTCAAACAGAATTGTCTGCAGCTGCTTGGGTGAGCTCAGATTAAACGGCTCGCCTGCCGCTTCGTATGCCTCTTGTTCCAGCTCGGCTAGGCGGATCTCAATCTCTGCACTTTGCGCGAGCAGCATTGCCGGGTCGATCAATGCCCCGTTACGTTCGATATGTGAAAGCACCGTTACTAGCGGCACTTCAATATTGTTTAGCACAGCGTTTAATTCTGGTTGGTCGGCGTAGGCTTGTTGCAGTGTCTCATAAAGACGCCAGGTGATATCAGCATCTTCAGCCGCGTAGGCGCTGGCAGGTTCTATCTCGATCTGATTGAAGGTGAGCTGCTTCTTACCCTTGCCAGCCAGCTCTTCAAACTTGGTGGTGCTCTCATCCAGATAGTAATTGGCCAGGCTATCCATATCGTGACGGGTTGCCGTGCTGTTGAGCACATAGGACTGCAGCATGGTGTCGGCGGCGATTCCTCGCAACTCGATACCGTAGTTAGCCAGTACGTTCATATCGTATTTGAGGTGCTGACCGACTTTGGTGATCGTTTCGCTCTCTAGCAGCGGTTTAAGTTTCTCAAGCGCCCAATCAAAATCGATCTGTGCAGGCACTCCCATGTAGTCGTGCCCCAGTGGCAGGTAGGCCGCTTTGCCCGCCTCACAACAGAAGGAGAGGCCTACCAGCTTCGCTTCCATGTAGTTCAGGCTAGTGGTCTCTGTATCGACGGCGAAGGTGCCAGCCGCTGTCAGTCGCTCTATCCAGGCTTCAAGTTGAGCCTGCTCCAGTAGAGTTTCGTACTCGCGCACAACATCAATTTTGGTCGGTTTAGCCACTGAAGCGCTATCAGCACCACCCGCTTCAAGCTCGGCAACCCAAGTGCGGAACTCACACTCGCGGAACAGTTCCGCCAGCGTTTCTGGCTGAGGCTCGGGACAGCAGATATCGCCCAGATCGATGCTTAAAGGAACATCAGTTTTAATGGTGGCCAGCAGATAGGATAGCTCGGCCATCTCGCGGTGCTCTTCCAGCTTTGCCGCCATAGTCTTTGAACCACGAAACTCCAGTTCAGCGATCTTTTCGAGGTTCTGATAAAGGTCGGCGATACTGCCGATGCCCTGCAACAACGCTAATGCGGTCTTCTCACCCACGCCCGGCACGCCCGGAATGTTGTCGACCTTGTCGCCCATCAGCGCAAGGAAGTCGATAATCAGCTCAGGTCCAACGCCGAACTTCTCCACCACACCGGCCGGGTCCATACGCGTATCGTTCATTGTGTTGATTAGCGTGACACGCTCATCTACCAGCTGCGCCATATCCTTATCACCGGTCGAGATGATTACCGAGCGATCTGCTTTCTCGGCCTGGCGCGCAAGCGTACCGATCACATCATCTGCCTCTACACCTTCTTCAACAAAAAGCGGGATGCCCATGGCAGCGATAATTTTATGGATCGGCTCTACCTGCGAGCGCAGATCATCCGGCATCGGCGGGCGCTGCGCTTTGTACTCCGGAAATATCTCATCACGGAAGGTTTTACCCTTAGCATCAAAGATCACTGCAATCGGTGACTCTGGATAAGCCTTCAATAGACTGCGCATCATCGAAGTTACTAGGCGGATAGCGCCCGTGGGTCGGCCATCCTTGGTACGCATATCCGCCTGCTGCGAGGCAAAAAAGGCGCGATAGAGGTAGGAGGATCCATCAACGAGGACAATCGGTGCGCTAGTGCTATCGGTCATATGAAGATACTTGTTGTAGTGAACTAAGATTTGACGCAACATCATAGACAAATAGGGAGTGGCCGACTACCGCCAAGTGCTGATTCAGCGCTCTGAGCGCGCCGGGCCAACCGATCGGTTTAAGGATAGTATGGCGGTTTACACAGTAGTGAGCCTGCAACAGGTCAACGACCTGTTGGCAGACTTCGAACTCGGCCAGGCAACAGCGCTACATGGCATCTCTGGTGGTATTGAGAACACCAACTACTTCGTTGATATCGAGCTGGCGAGCAAAACGACCCGCTATGTGCTCACTCTGTTTGAAGAGATATCACCCGACGAAGTTCCGTTCTTTGTTGAACTGGGGACCTGGTTGGCGGATCGAGATGTGCCCGTCTCCTATGCGATCGCAGACCGCAATGGCATCGGCCTGAAACAGCTGTGTGGCAAACCCGCAATTCTGCAGCCCTGCTACAGCGGCGACCATATCAAACGCAATGCTCTGACGCCTGATCACTGTGCTCAGATCGGGGCTATGCTGGCGCGCTACCACCAAGCTGGCAGCGAATTCTATATGAAACGCCAAGCTCACCGCGGTGTATTTTGGTGGCGTCGAGAGTCGAGCCGCCTGGCGAGTCAGATCCCAGCTGAAGATGCAGCACTGTTGAAGACCGAAGTGGACGCTTTTGATCAGCTGCGCGAGACGACCGACCTACCGATGGGCATTATTCACGGCGATCTGTTCCACGATAATGCGCTGTTTGATAATAATCAGCTCACTGCCGTGCTGGATATTTACAACGCCGCCACCGCCTATCTGCTGTTCGACCTCGCGATCGTCGCTAATGACTGGTGTATCAATGCGGATCTACAGATCGACCCTGCGAAGGAGCAAGCGCTGTTAGAGGGCTATGCATCGGTGCGCGCGTTTACTGCAGCGGAACGGGAGGCTTGGGCGTTACTCACGCGCACTGCCGCGATGCGTTTCTGGCTGTCGCGCCTGGAACCTTGGGTGGAAGCTCAACAGGGTAAGGGCTCCGGCAAGACGCTACTCGACCCGAATGAGTACAAACAGATCCTACTTCACCGTATTCAGACCCCCTCGCTCCTACCCTAATACAGCTGTTTTAGATTAGACGAGTGCGAGCAGAGACTGGCAAAGTTTCTGCTCGTCATATCGATCAGTGCTGGCACCTGCCAGATCTATATCAAGTAGCTCAATACCCTGCTCTTTTAGCCAGCAAATAAGTTGGCTATCCACTTCAGGGTGTAGATTCGAGTCCGTCAGCAAGAGGTCAATCTTCGACGCACTTTGAGGCTCTGTAATTGCACCCAACTGGCGCTGCAACACCTCGATTTGATCGCGTAAAGTCATGCCGTACAGCTCTGGGTCGAGCCCCAAGTTAGGTACAAAGACCTTAGGAGCGCGGCTACTAGCAATCGCACCAGCGACACCCTCCGGCAGTAAGTTGGCAATCAGGCTCGAGAAGAAACTGCCGGGTGGAAAAACCAGTAGATCGGCAGATTGAATCAGGTCACGCTCGGCAGGTCTCAGTAAGACTATCTGGCCCGGCGGATGCTCCAATGCTACCTCTGTGATGCGCTCACCCAAAGGTGGACTCTCTTTACCAGTCATCAAATGCTGGCCAACGAGAGTGCGGCCGGACTCAGTCGTTACGCGCAGTTGGCCAACCTGTTGCGTAATGGGGCAGACAATACCCCGCATCTCAAGCAACTCAGCAAGAAGCAGGGTGATCGGCGTCAGGCTGCGTCCATCCCGCAAATAGCCACCTGTAAGCACCAGGTTACCGAGACTAGCGCCGCGATAATCGAACTCCTCAGGCGCTTCTTGGAGGAAGCTCTCGAGGTAATGACAGATCAGCCCCTGCAACGGCTGCTGTAACGAGCTCGAGAGAGGGTCAGTGGCTTGGCTAATCTGCTCGAGGTGCAGGCGCAGTTGCTGTTGCCCAAGCTCCGTGGGTAGCCGATAGGTCATCAACCGGTAGAGTTCAGGGTGTCCGGCGCAGGTATCGTCGGCCAGTGCCATCATCCTAGAGCGAAGATCCCCGACAGCAGGCATATTGAACGCCGCGCGCAATGCGGCTGAACTGCCGCCCGAATCAAAAGGGGTAACAAGGTGAATTGAGTTGTGGGTGTGCCGCTTGAGTTCTGCAGCCAGACTATTCAGGGCGGTACCACCACTAAAAAAGAGCAGACGAGGTCCGACCTCGGGGGCGTTAGTAATCTGCGCTCCGCTGTTCGCTCTCGGCTCTTCTTTTTCCACAAATCATCCTTGGGTGTACGTCCTTTCAGTAGACTCTAATCCTAGTCATTAGTTCCTGTAAATGCGTATACTGTACGCCCACACAGTTAAGCTTGGACGCACAGCCCCATGGATGTAACCCACATCATTGATGATCTAAACGATGCCCAGCGTGACGCAGTATCAGCAGATATCTCCAACCTGCTTGTCTTAGCAGGCGCGGGCTCCGGTAAAACTCGCGTCCTCGTGCACCGCATCGCTTGGCTAATCGAGGCTGAAGGGCTCTCTCCCTACTCTATTTTGGCAGTAACGTTTACAAACAAAGCGGCGCGTGAAATGCGAGGCCGCATAGAGTCACTGCTAAACGTCAATGTGCATGGAATGTGGGTGGGCACCTTCCACGGCTTGGCACATCGACTGCTGCGCGCGCACTGGCAGGATGCAGGGCTGCGTGAAAACTTCCAGATTATGGATAGCGATGATCAACTGCGCCTGATCAAGCGCATCGCTAAAGAGATGGCTCTGGATGAGCAGCGCTGGCCACCAAAACAGATGCAGTGGTACATCAATGCGCAGAAGGATGAGGGGCTGCGCGCTAAACATCTCCAACGGACTGGCGACCTCGTTCAGGATACGTTGATTAAGGTCTACGAGGCCTATGAGCAGGCCTGTGACCGCGGCGGTATGATCGACTTCGGCGAGCTACTACTGCGTTGTCTTGAGCTGCTGCGCGATCGTTCACCTAATTTGCTGAAGCATTATCGTGAGCGCTTCCGTTATGTGCTGGTAGACGAATTTCAGGATACCAACTCGATACAGTACGCTTGGCTACGTCTGCTCTGTCAGGGCGAAGAAAAGCTGATGGCCGTCGGCGATGATGATCAGTCGATTTATGGCTGGCGCGGAGCTCGAATTGAGAATATTCAGAACCTACCAACACATTTCCCAGGGCTAAGAACTATCCGTCTGGAGCAAAACTACCGCTCGACTGGCACAATTCTGGACGCTGCCAACGCCGTGATCCGGAACAACCAAGGGCGCTTGGGTAAAGAGCTCTGGACACAGGGCAACGAAGGCGAGCCCCTGAGCCTCTACTCAGCGTTTAACGAGCAAGATGAAGCGCGCTTTATCGTAGATCAAATAAGCAAGTGGGTTGATGAGGGCAACCGCCGGGATGAGAGCGCCATTCTCTACCGCTCCAACGCCCAGTCGCGCGTCCTTGAAGAGATGCTGATACGTGCCGGCATACCCTACCGAATTTATGGTGGTCAGCGCTTCTATGATCGCCTCGAGATCAAGAACGCCCTTGCTTATCTGCGATTAATCTCAAGTCGCGATGACGACACTGCGATGGAGCGTGTTATCAATGTGCCGACGCGCGGTATTGGTACGCGCACACTCGAGTCTATCCGCGACTATGCGCGCAACGAGTCGGTCTCTATGTGGCGCGCTGCCAACGAGCTGGTTGAGCATCAAAAACTGCCGGGCCGCGCCAGCAACGCGCTGCAGGCCTTCCTCGACCTAATCAATCAGTTAGGAGAGGACACCGAGCATGCACAGCTGCACGAGCAGACTGAGCATGTTATTCGCTACTCAGGCCTGATCGCCCACCACGAAAAAGAGAAGGGTGAAAAAGCCCAGTCCCGTATTGAGAACTTGGAGGAGTTGGTTACGGCCGCTCGCCAGTTCGAGCAGAACTGGGAGAATATGGAGAGCGAAGAGCAGACCAACGTGCTCTCGGCTTTCCTGGACCAAGCCGCTCTCGATGCCGGTGATGCACAGGCGGACCAGTACACCGATTCGGTACAGTTGATGACGCTACACTCCGCAAAAGGTTTGGAGTTCCCCCTAGTATTTTTGGCTGGCATGGAAGAGGGGCTCTTCCCACACAGCATGTCCGCTGAAGAGCCCGGCCGCCTCGAAGAGGAGCGCCGTCTCTGTTATGTCGGTCTGACGCGCGCGATGCAGAAGCTCTTCATCACATACGCTGAATGCCGCCAGTTGCATGGCCAGACTAACTACAACCGCCCGTCACGCTTTATCAATGAGATTCCTATCGAATTAGTCGAAGAGGTGCGGCTAAACGCTTCAGTTCGCCGCCCGCTGTCGGAACCCGCGCCCTCTGGTTTTGGCGACTACCGCAGCGGTAACGATGTGCCCGATACGCAACTAAGCTTGGGCCAACGCGTGCTCCATCCGAAGTTTGGTGAAGGGATGGTGATCAACTTTGAAGGTTCAGGCCCCAAAGCGCGCGTACAGGTTAACTTCGACTACGAAGGGGTAAAGTGGCTAGTGGTCGGATTTGCCAACCTGCAGCCCTGTTAAGCAGCAAGCCTGTAAGACTCTCTGCTAGCTAGTCCATCGACGCTCAGCGTGAGCGTCGAGCGCTGCGCTAAACTTCTCGGCACTCCAACCTGCCTCTAAGGCCTCAAGCATCAGCGCTTGCTGGTTCTTTGGCGCAAGCCCTCCAATTGGCGGGTCGCAATCGAGGTTAGTTGGGAAGGCGTAGCCCTCTGCCGTCGCCGCCACAGCATGCTGAATTTGCTGTGCATTCAGCGCCCCGGTCTGCTTTAACTCCAACAACTCGGGGTAAACCAGACGCGACATCGCCAAGCGATCCACCGTCTCCATCGCACGGCCAAAAGCCGATGAGATCTGTAATAAGTTTGCCATACGCTTGATGTCTGCGCTGAAGTTTGAGCCTGCTGCATGCAGTAGCGCTGGACTGAAGAGTAACAGATCGCCTTTCTCCAGCGGCAGTTGCACGCGGTTATGCGCAAAGATCTCATGCGCCTCAGGCGTGTTAGCCAGCAGATAACCATGACTGAACTTTTGCGAGTGTGGCAGCAGCAGCGTTGGCCCGCTCTCGACGGGCATATCGACGTGCGCGACAGCGGACTGCAGGGTGAGATGCGCCGACATACGGTGCACCGACTCCGGATACTGAGTGGCCTGTTCCGGTGTCATAAAGCCGAGGTGGTAGTCCCGATGAGGCACCTGCGCTTCGCCGCCCGGGTTCACCGAATTCACCTGGGACGTAATCTGATAAGCGGGTCCCATCCAAGCCTCGCAGGCCCATGCGAGCATATCGTTGGCGTAGTAGCGGGCGTATAAATTCGGCGCCAATAGCGCCAGCTTCTCCTGCGCATTCCAAACACGGTCGTTGGCGCCAGGTTTGGCGAAGTGGTCACCGCGTGAAGTACCACGTTCTCGTTCAATGATTTCGCGGAACGCCTCGCTCGCTTCATCGACTAGCGCGCTATCAAACGCACCCTTGATTACCAAAACACCTGGGCCATCCTGCCAGACCCAGTGCCATTCGCTCTGGATTTTACGAAGGCTCGAGAAATCAAACTGGATCTGTGCTCGTAGCGCCTCGCCCGAATAGATAACAACTTCTGATGTAATTGCTGCCGCGAAGGGTACGTTATCTGGCGATACAGTTGAGCAAATGAGTGACCTCAGAGGCTCCAGGTCGATATGCTCATGACTCAGATAGATGTTCGACATAGGTTGCTCCTCAAGTGAAGTTAAAATGTACAAGCAATTGCACTCGATGCGAAATATTTCAGTTAATTGAATGAAAAATGACAGTCATGTAACAAAGTTGTAACAAAACTGTATTTTAATATCGCGAGCTAATTGAGTGACGCTTTGCGCGTTGCGTCTTAAACCCAAACAAGAGGAGCTTCTCTTGGACATTAAACAGATGAACAAGCTTGAAAAAGCGACAGCTTCGGGCCGCTCAGAGGCGATGCGTATTGGTTACGCACTGCTCTTCATGGTTGGCATCATTCTCTACATCGGCACTCATATCGAGGGTATCGAAGGTGGATTTATTCTCGTTGTAGCGGCTGTTGTAGGTGGCTACATGGCGATGAACATCGGTGCCAATGACGTTGCCAACAACGTTGGGCCCGCTGTTGGCTCCAAGGCTCTTACGCTGACCGGCGCAATCCTTATTGCTGCGATCTTTGAAGCTGCTGGTGCACTTATAGCCGGCGGTGACGTTGTGAGCACAATCAAGAAGGGGATTATCAACCCGTCTGCGATTGGTGATGCTGACACTTTCATCTGGCTAATGCTGGCGGCGCTGCTTGCGGGTGCTCTGTGGCTTAACCTCGCGACCTACGTCGGTGCTCCAGTATCAACAACACACTCTATCGTGGGTGGTGTACTTGGGGCTGGTATCGCGGCAGGCGGCTGGGGCATTGCTAACTGGGATCAGATGGGTGCTATCGCAGCGAGCTGGGTTATTTCACCAGTCTTTGGTGGTCTTATTGCAGCCGGATTCCTCTACCTAATCAAGCGAACGATAACCTATAAAAAGGATATGCGTGTTGCAGCCAAGAAGATGGTTCCGGTTCTGATCTTCCTGATGGCTTGGGCATTCAGCACTTACCTTGCACTCAAAGGTGTTAAGAAACTGATCAAGCTTGACTTCGTATCGGCACTGGCTATCGGCTTTGCGATCGCTATCGTTGTCTACTTCATTGTAAAAGGTCTGGTTGCTAAAGCGGCTGACCGCCTGGACAACGATAAATCTGGTGTCAATAAGCTGTTCACCATTCCGCTGATCTTCGCTGCGGCACTGCTAAGCTTTGCACACGGCGCAAACGACGTCGCGAACGCAGTCGGCCCTCTGGCCGCGATCAACGACTCAATCATGAACCACGGTGTCTCAACTAAAGCGAGCATTCCACTCTGGGTTATGATGGTCGGTGCGCTGGGTATCGCTCTGGGTCTGGCGCTCTTCGGTCCAAAACTGATCAAGACTGTCGGTTCTGAAATCACTGAACTTGACCAGACTCGCGCATTCTCAATTGCGATGGCTGCGGCAATTACTGTAATTATCGCATCGCAGCTGGGTCTGCCGGTATCTTCAACTCACATCGCAGTGGGTGGTGTATTCGGTGTGGGCTTCCTGCGTGAATACCTCAAATCGAGCCACGCTCGCATGATGGATGAGATCAAATCTCACCACCAGGGCGCGGATCAGGAGGAGGTAGAGCAGTTCTTGGCTGAATTCGAGAACGCAACTATCGAAGAGAAAGGCGCGATGCTTAAGCAGCTGAAGAAGAAAACTGCTTCTGCTGAACTGAGCAAGAAAGAGCGCAAGCAACTGAAGAAAGCCTACAAACAGGAGCTGGTTAAACGCTCTGCAGTCTACAAAATCGCTGCAGCGTGGATCATCACAGTACCTGCTTCAGGCACTCTGGCTGCAATCCTGTTCTTCGTAATCCGCGGTGTGATGGTTTAACACCACCGATCGCTTCAACAAAAAGGCCCCTATACGGGGCTTTTTTCGTTTCTGTAACTATCACGAAATTGTCATAAACGCGTCACGGCCCTGTAACAAAAAAAGCCTCTAATAGATCTCAGTAAGGTTGGACACCAAGGCCAACCCCAACTTCGAAAC
>Ga0209555_10002854_pt1 | contig 11938 bp, 7 predicted proteins | sample SaaInl85LU_5_DNA_FD_184643 | JGI IMG/M metagenome (GOLD analysis project Ga0209555, IMG submission 184643) | Marine microbial communities from expanding oxygen minimum zones in the Saanich Inlet - ESP_85LU_5_DNA (SPAdes) (version 2) | ecosystem: Environmental > Aquatic > Marine > Intertidal zone... | reverse complement strand
TTAATTTGTCTTTTTATTTTGGGATGATTTTCAAAAAATTCTAAGGCCTGGCGTATGGTCATATCTAAAACATCGGATATTGATTTTCCTTTATATCTAATGTCCAAAGTTTCTTTGTTGTAGCGTTTGCCATTACAACTTTCACAATTTATGTAGACGTCAGGTAAGAAATTCATTTCAATGGTTCTAACTCCTGCACCTTTGCAATCTTCGCAGCGTCCACCACTAACGTTAAAAGAGAACCTACCTACTTTGTAGCCTCTGGCTTTTGATTCAGGGTGATTTGTGTATAAGGCTCTGATTTCAGAAAATACACCTGAATATGTTGCTGGGTTTGAGCGTGGTGTTCGTCCAATAGGCGATTGATCGACTTCTATCACTTTATCAATATGTTGAAGACCACTAACGGAATCGTACTCCAAGGGTTTCTTTACGCTATTGTAAAAATATTGATTTAGAATAGGGTATAATGTTTCGTTAACTAATGTGCTTTTTCCGCTTCCAGAAACGCCAATTACACCTATGAATTTTCCTAATGGAAAATCAACACTAATATTCCTTAAATTATTTCCTCTAGCTCCTTTAATAGAAATTGTTTTGCCATTTCCTTTTCTACGTTTTGGATTGGGTGTTATGGATTGAGTACCGGTGAGGTAGTCAATGGTTAAAGATTTTTTGGAAAGAAATTCTGTGCTATTTCCTTGAGCTATAATGTTTCCGCCATGTATTCCAGCGCCTGGACCGATGTCAATAATGTGGTCTGCTGATAGTATCATGTCTTTATCATGCTCGACTACAATAACTGAATTGCCTATGTCACGAAGCTTTTTTAAGGATTGAATTAATTTTTGATTATCTCTCTGATGAAGCCCAATGCTTGGCTCGTCTAAAATGTAAAGTACATCTGTTAACTGAGAGCCAATTTGAGTAGCTAAACGAATACGTTGGCTTTCACCTCCAGAAATACTTCTTGAAGTTCGGTTTAAGGACAGGTAATTTAATCCTACATCAATCAAAAATTGTATTCGTTTGCTTAATTCTTTGATAATTTCATTACCAATAATCTTTTGTTTTTCGGAGAGCTTATCGTTCAGACTGTCTATCCATTTTTTTAACTCAACGATGTCCATTTGAGCAACTTCAGATATATTTTTTTCATCTATCTTAAAGAATAATGATTCTTTCTTTAATCTAGCGCCATTGCATTTTTCACATTCATTTTTAACCATGAAGTCACTGGCCCATCGTTTGAGTTTATACGAGGATGAATTTTTATATTGATCTTCAATGAAATTGATTATACCGTCAAAATTAATTTTGTAGGATTTACTTAGTCCAGCGTCTTTGAGTTTCATTTCAAAGGTCTCGTTAGTGCCATGTAGTATGGCGTCTATGCCTTCCTTTGAAATGTCTTTTATTGGTGTTGATAAACTGAAGTTATATTTTTTTCCTATTGTTTCAATTTGATTTGTAATCCATGAATTAGACCTGTTTGCAATAGGTATTAAGCCGCCATTATTGATGCTTAATTTTTCATTTATGATTTTACTTTTGTCAATAACAGATTTGACTCCTAGACCGTTACAGCCTGAGCAAGCACCTTTTGGCGAATTGAAAGAGAAACTATTCGGTTCTGGTTGCGCGTACGAAATACCTGTTTTAGAGCACATTAAATGACTACTGAAATAACGTTCTTCACCGCTATCAATATTGAGAGTCATTATCAGACCATTGCCGTATTTCATTGCTGTTTCAATGGATTCTTTCAGGCGTTTTTCGTTTCCTTCTTTTATTATGAGTTTGTCAATTACAATTTCTATATCGTGGGTCTTGAAACGATCAACTTTCATACCTGGAGTAATCTCGGTAAGGTGGCCGTCAACTCTAACTTTTAAAAAGCCTTGTCTAGCAGTTTGTTCAAACAATTCTCTGTAATGCCCTTTTCGTGAAACCACTACTGGAGCAAGAATTATAGTTTTTTGCTGACTTAACTCATCGGTGATAATTTCATGGATTTCATCATTGGTATATGATACCATTTTCTCACCTGTATTAAATGAGTATGCGTCAGATGCTCTTGCGAACAATAATCTTAAAAAGTCATAAATTTCAGTAATTGTTCCGACCGTTGATCGCGGGTTTTTGTTGGTTGTTTTTTGTTCAATCGATATCACTGGTGAAAGCCCACTGATTTTATCCACATTTGGGCGCTCTAATCCGCCAAGAAATTGTCTAGCGTATGCTGAAAACGTTTCAATATATCTTCTTTGGCCTTCTGCATAAATGGTATCAAAGGCAAGCGAAGATTTCCCACTACCACTCAAACCTGTAATGACTACTAATTCATTTCTAGGAATAGTAATGTCAATATTTTTAAGGTTATGCTCTTTGGCTCCAAATATTTGGAGTGTCTCTTTTTTGTTATTCATTTAAAGGTATACTTTCTGAACTTGCTTTTTGAATGTTTAAATTATAGGCGTCGCTAGAGGGTATCTTGATGTCATAATTTTTAGCTGCAGAATTAGTCAGATAACTCTGTCTTAGCCAAGGATTATGAATTTTCAAGATTTTATAGTTGATGCCTAACTTAGCAGAAAAGTCTGCCCAACTACTTACGCTAGAGTCAACTTTAACGGTATATGTAGGTATGTGTTTGTAAAGGTCTTCGTTTCTAAATTGAAAACCATATTTTTCTGGGTTTTCAATAATCTCTTTTATGGCTAATATTCTAAATATGTACCGAGATGTTTCATCGTTAAGTAATAAATCGTAATAGTTATTGCTTTTTTGTCTATCAAGTTGTCTTTGAAGCCCCGACCTACCCATGTTGTATGCCGCAGCGGCAAGCGTCCAACTGCCAAATTTTTCGTTAGCTGAAGATAAAAAATCACAAGCAACATTAGTTGATTTTTCTAGATGAAAACGCTCGTCAATTTCTGAGTTCACTTCAAGTCCAAATTCTGTGGCGGTAGATTTCATAATTTGCCAAAAGCCTTTGGCACCTGCGGGAGATGTTACATTTTCTAGTCCGCTTTCTATTAAGGCTAAATATTTAAAGTCATCAGGAATATTTTTTTCCTTTAGTATAGGCTCTATGATTGGAAAATATTTGGCAGCTCTCTTGTGGAGTAATAAAGTATTGGATTGCCAATAGGTGTTTTTCAACAACTCTTTATCATACCTTTCCCATAAATCAGGGTTTTCGATTGGTGCTCTTTCGTTAGCAAAATAAAGGTTATTAGTAGGTTTTGGAAGGGCGAAAATAGTGTACTTCTCTTTTAGGTTTTCAAGAACTGATATGTTCTCGGCATGCTCATTTGACCAAAAGGTAAAGAGAGAAATAAAAACGATTGATATTAGTAAAACAGATGTAAAAGGGGTGTATTTTTTCATTTAAAATGGGCTGTTAAAATGTTTAAATGCTTCGGCATTTTGGTCTTTTTCCGAAACAATCGGATTTGAAATATTCCAATCAATATTTAAATCTTTATCGTTCCACAATAGCGCACCTTCTGATGCTTTGGAATAAGGTCCAGTGCATTTATAGCTGAAAATGGTATTGTCTTCAAGCGTCAAAAACCCATGTGCAAATCCACTAGGAATCCAAAATTGCAAATTGTTTTCTCCACTAAGCACTATACTTTTGTATTGCCCGTAAGTAGGGGAGTTTTGACGAATATCTACTGCAACATCTAAAACACTGCCTTGAATAACTCGAACTAATTTTCCTTGTTCAAAAGGAGGGCTTTGAAAGTGCAACCCTCTGAGAACGCCTTTGTGTGATAGCGACTGATTATCTTGTACAAAATTGACGTTTGGAACGTAAGAGTCAAACAGATTCTTGTTAAAGCTTTCAAAGAAATACCCTCTATTATCGCCAAAAACTTTTGGTGCAATAGTTAATAAGCCTTGAATATGACATTTTGTAATTTCCATAGAAATAGTTCAAGGGTTAAAGATACAAAACTACGACTACAAATTAGCCTAACTGTCTATTAAATAAAGTATATTTGCCCCTCGTAAAAATCAATAAAATGAAGAAAATTATTTTATCCCTAATTGTGCTTGTGGGATTTTCAAGTATTAATGCACAAAATTTAAGTACCGAAATGGAAAAAGTAAGTTATAGTTTAGGTGTTAACGTAGCCAAAAGCGTTAAAGATCAAGGTTTAGAAAGCATCGATTCAGAGGCTATTGCAAAGGCATTTAAAGATGTTTTTGAAGGTAACACATTAGAAATATCTGAAGAGGAAGCTAACATCGTTCTTCAAGATTATTTTGGAAAATTAGCAAATAAAAAGCAACAAGTAAATATTGAGGCAGGCAAAAAATTCTTAGATGAAAACGCTAAAAGAGAAGGTGTTGTCACTACTTCAACAGGCTTGCAATACGAAGTTTTAAAAGAAGGTTCTGGAGATTCTCCTAAAGAAACAGATCAGGTAACTGTCCACTATCATGGAACATTGATTGATGGTACTGTATTTGATAGCTCAGTAGATAGAGGTCAGCCAGCAACTTTCCCTGTTAATGGTGTTATCCCAGGATGGGTAGAAGCATTGCAATTAATGAATACAGGTGCTAAATATAAACTGTTTATTCCTTCTGATTTGGCTTATGGCGAAAGAGGAGCAGGGGGTGCAATTGGACCACACTCAACACTAATTTTTGAAGTTGAATTGATTTCTATTAACTAGATCAATTTGAATATATAGATACAAAAAGCCCCGCATTTGCGGGGCTTTTTTGTTGATTGAATAATCTATTGTTTTATGATTTGATGGTTTTTACCTTTAAAGACTACAAAGTATAGTCCGTTAGCCAAGGAAGACATATCAATCTCTTCTCTATAAGCCGTTTTTTCTTCATTCAATATTTGACTTCCGTAAATATCAACTAATCTATACCTCCCCATTTCACTGCTTTCTAAGACTACTCTTGACTCCGTAGGGTTTGGATATACTGTGGCAGTAAAATTATAGTCTTCTACACTTATTTCTTGTTCAATTGTAATAGTTACCACTATAATGGAATCACAGCCATTACTATTTGCATTTGGATAGGTTATTACAGTATCAAAATTTTCTGTGTATGTAGTTCCATTCCAAGTGAGGCTATCTACACCGCTTAGATTAATAGTATCAATTGAATGAGCAATTACTTCAATAGGATAGCTAATTGTTGCAGATATAGTAGAGTCAGGAATAAAAGCAACATAGTCGTTAGTAGCAACCCAAAAAGATTCTGACCTTCCAGGAACGGTTAAGGCAATGTTTTGGTCAGGAGACTGTATTCCTTGTGTAGCCCATGCACCACTACCACTTAGGTTATCTGAATATTCAGTATGAATTTCTATTCTGTTATCAGCTTCATAGATTTGAAGTTGAGCACTAAATCTAACGTCATTATCTTCATAAAATGAAACGCTGTCAAAATCCACAACAAAGATTCGGTTAGGTGCAGTTCCTACAGTGCTGTAACTAATTCCTCCACCAGAACTTGGGTCTAAATCAGAATCTATTAATACGATACTGTTATCTAGTTCCTCATCATATACCGGTAAGCCAAAGTTATAGTAATCATATGTATCCATATCGAAGCTAACCCAACCGTTAGATACTACATTAAATTTATCTACAGCTTGTCCCCAATAATCGAATTCAAAACCAATTGGTAAGAAGTCACTAATATCATCGTCACCTAAAAATAAAAATGTCTCTGTATCACTAATGTCTATGTAAGAAAATTGACCGCTGGTATCAATAAAATATTCATCTGTTTTAGTATAATTATGTAGTTGTATATTGTTATTGCCAATAAGGTCAGTCGTTGCAATAAAAGTGGAACCAATACTATTACCATTTGCGCTTAGCACTTCGCTATCACTTAAACTAAACGTTATGCTGTCTCCAAGGCAAATGCTAGGAGGTACAGCTCCTAACAAGGGATTTTGTAAAAAATTCAAGTTTAAATACACCGTGCTGTCACAGCCAATGCTAGAGGTTAGTGTGCCAAAGTAGTCCCCATTTGTTGAATAGGTGGAGCCTGCAAAATCGTATGAACTTTCATAAGTGTCAATAGAGACGTTATAGGTGCTATCAGGAATAATTAAATTGAGAAGAACAACACTATCGTTTCCATTGATGTCAGATAGGACAACAGCGTCGGTGTTTACGGATGAGGAGTAATACGTCTTTCCATTTATCCAAGAAAGGCTATCACATGCTATTATGGAGTCTATTGTATTTACATCGACTAATTTTAACAGGTTACGTTCAGCTTCTGGTATCCTGTTTCCAATGTAAAAAGTTGAATCATATACTACATCCGATTGTGTTATATAATACCCTGTGTATTCTGAAGGAGAAGGTATTTCAGTATAGTCGTTTCCATCGAAACTAAACAAAACATCAGAGTCAGTAAGTAAATTTCCATATAAAAATAGATTGCCATTAAAATCATTCAAATACCGTGGATAATAATAATGATTTGGAAGGGTAGAAATTTCTAAAAAAGTATTTCCGTCATAAATAAAAACAACATCATCACCTAAATTATCCTTATAATTTAAAATTAAATCGCTTCCTGAAACCCCTAAGGGGGCGTCATAATAGTATCCATCGTTAGCTATTTCGGTTATATTACCATCGAACTTGAATAAGCTGTGACTGTAGTCATTTTTTCTATACCTTAAATATAAATCCGAGCCTACTACTATTGGTTGTCCATAATAGCCACAATAAGGTGCATCGAATCCAGTAGGATTTGGCATTTGTGTTAGGTCAGTACCATCGTATTTAAATAAATAGAAACTTCCATCGTTTCCCACATACTGTAAAAATAAAGTTGTACCTAAAACAACAGGGTTTCCGTTATAGCCGGCACCTGAATTTTCAAATCCAGGCGGACTTGGTATTTGTGTAAGAGTACTTCCGTCAAATTTAAATAGGTCATAGTTACCGTCATTTCCTCTGTATCGTAAAAATAAATCAGTACCTAAAACGATTGGTTGTCCATAATAGCCACATGAACCGTTTTCAAAGCCAGTAGGATTTGGAATTATTGAAAGCGTACTTCCGTTGTAAGAGAACAAATTGCGACTTAGGTCATCTGCTACATAGTTTAAATATAACATTGACCCAATTGCTATGGGGTCTCCATTATAACCGCGAAAGGGACCTGAAAATCCGGTAGGACTTGGAACTTCTGTAAGCGAGGTTCCGTTGTACCTAAATAGGTCGTAATTGTTGTCATTTCCTTTGTACCTTAAAGCTAAATTAGAACCTATCGCGTACGGAAACCCTTGATAGCCAACATTTGAATTTTCAAATCCAGCAGGACTTGGTATTGGCGTAAGGGTACTTCCGTCATATTTAACTAAGTCGTAATTGTAGTCATTCCCCTTGTACATTAAATATAAATCAGTACCTAGAACGATTGGACTTCCAAAATAGCCTCTAGATTCCTCGTCATATCCAGGAGGTGAGGGTATTTCAACAAGTACTTTAGATTGAGAAAAAGCGCCTAATGCCAACAGCAAAAAGACACTAAAAAGTGTAATTTTTTTCATAACTTAAGTAAATTTTGATTATGCTCAAAATTAAAAAAAATACTTTTACTTTTACTTTTACTTTTACTTTTACTTTTACTTTTACTAGATATGACTATGTAAAGTTTGAATAAAAAAATCAGTCGAAGAATAAAAAAACAACACAAAAAAGCCCCGCATTTGCGGGGCTTTTTAAATAATAAGTTATAAAATTACATGTGTATTACTTCGTCGTAAGCAGCAGCAACAGCTTCCATTACCGCTTCACTCATTGTTGGGTGAGGGTGAACTGCTTTTAATATTTCGTGTCCTGTAGTTTCTAATTTTCTAGCTACAACAGCTTCAGCAATCATCTCGGTTACGTTATAACCAATCATATGACAGCCTAACCATTCGCCGTATTTAGCGTCAAAAATAACTTTTACAAAACCGTCTTTATGTCCTGCAGCAGAAGCTTTACCAGATGCTGAGAAAGGGAATTTACCAACTTTCACATCAAAGCCAGCTTCTTTAGCAGCTTTCTCTGTATAGCCTACGGAAGAAATTTCAGGTGAGCAATACGTACAGCCAGGAATGTTGCCATAATCTAATGGCTCTGGATTGTGTCCAGCAATTTTTTCAACACAAATTATTCCTTCAGCAGAGGCAACGTGTGCCAAGGCTTGAGTAGGTAATACATCACCAATGGCATAATATCCTGGGATATTTGTTTGGTAGAAGTCATTGACAATGATTTTTCCTTTATCGGTTACAATACCAACATCTTCCAAACCTATGTTTTCAATGTTAGCCGTAATACCCACAGCGGAAAGAACAACATCACATTCTATTTTTTCTTCACCTTTTTTGGTTTTTACTGTAACCACACAGCCTTTGCCCGAAGTGTCAACACTTTCAACAGAGGAGTTAGTCATTACTTTTATTCCAGATTTCTTGAAAGAACGTGCCAATTGTTTTGATACGTCTTCATCTTCAATAGGTACGATATTGGGCATGTATTCAACAACCGTTACATCAACATTCATTGCGTTGTAGAAATAAGCAAATTCAACACCAATTGCACCAGAACCTACCACTACTAGTTTAGAGGGTTTTTTCTCTAAAGTCATGGCTTTTCTATAGCCTATAATTTTTTTGCCGTCTTGTGGAAGATTAGGTAATTCTCTAGAACGAGCACCGGTAGCAATGATAATGTTTGACGCACTGTATTCAGTGGTTTTACCATCTGCATCAACAACATCAATTTTTTTACCAGCTTTTACGGTAGCCGTTCCCATTAAGACTTCAATTTTATTCTTTTTCATTAAGAAGTCAATCCCTTTACTCATCCCATCGGCTACATCTCTTGAACGAGATACAACATTAGAAAAGTCCGCTTCAGCACCTTTTACTGAAATTCCGAAATCTTCAGCGTGGTTTATGTATTCAAAAACTTGAGCGGATTTTAACAGAGCTTTGGTAGGAATACATCCCCAGTTTAAGCATACACCTCCTAAAGATTCTTTTTCAACAATAGCGGTTTTTAACCCTAATTGCGAAGCGCGAATGGCAGTAACGTATCCACCAGGTCCACTTCCTATTACAATGACATCAAAATTCATATTTTATTTTTGTTTAAAATCGACCACAAATCTAATAAATTCTGTAACAGAAAACGAAGTAATTTATCAATACTTATATTAACATTTGTTAACCGTAATTTTAGCTAAATCGCAAGTTGATTTTTAGGGAAACGAATTACTTTCCGATACAGAAATTAGAGAAAATATTATCCAGTAAATCGTCTGTTGAAATTTCACCTGTAATTTCTCCGATGTGAAAAAGAGCTTGTCGGATGTCCATGGCAACAAAATCGTTGCTGGTGCCACTAGTTATTCCATCAATAGTTTTAATTACAAAATTTAAGGACAATTGAAGGGCTTCAAGGTGTCTGTTGTTGCTTACTAAAGTATCGTTTCTATCGTAATTATTTGCGTGAACAGACTCGACAAGTTTCTTTGAAAAGGCTTCAATTCCTTTTTTGTTTTTTGCAGAAATAGGAAGAGCATTCGGGAATTGGGATGTAATGCTCGGGTTCAAATCAACTTTATTGACAACCATCAACGGATCTTTCAATCCATTTGCCTTTAACTTTTCTAACTCTTCTAGTTGTGCATCACTATTTTGTGAGGCATCTATTATAAAGATGATAATTTGAGCGTTTTGAGCTTTTTCTAGGGCTTTTTTTATGCCAATATTTTCTATTACATTATCTGTTTTTCGGATTCCAGCGGTATCAATAAAGCGAAACTGTATTCCTTCAATAACAATGGTGTCTTCAATAGTATCTCTTGTTGTTCCTGCAATTTCAGAAACAATTGCTCTGTCTTCATTTAGTAGCGCATTTAGCAATGTTGATTTACCAACATTTGGTTGTCCAATTATGGCAACAGGCACACCATTTTTCATGACATTACCAACTGCAAAAGAATCTATTAACCGTTTAAGAACACTTTTAATTTGTTCTAGTAAAGCGATAAATTTCTCTCTGTCGGCAAATTCTACATCTTCTTCACCAAAGTCTAATTCTAGCTCAATAAGCGATGCAAAACTTATCAGTTCGTCACGCAAAGCCTTTAGCTCGTTTGAGAAGCCACCACGCATTTGGTGCATAGCTACTCTGTGTGCCGATTCATTTTCAGATGATATTAAATCAGCAACCGCTTCTGCTTGTGATAAATCCATTTTACCATTTGAAAATGCTCTTAGAGTAAATTCACCTGCTTTTGCCATTCTAGCACCGGCACTAATAAATAACTGAATTAGCTGATTTTGTATGTATTTAGAACCGTGACACGATACTTCAATAACATCTTCTCCAGTGTAAGAGTGGGGATTTCTATAAATGCTTACAACCACTTCATCGAGAATTTGATTATTCGCTTTAATCGTGCCAAAATGAAGGGTATGGCTTTTAGCTTTTGATAAATCTTTAGAGAAAAAAGAGTTGCAGATATCAATGGCATTACTACCTGAAAGTCTAATTATTGAAATAGCGCCTTGACCAGACGAAGTTGCTAAGGCACAAATGGTGTCATTGTTAATAAACATTTGACAAAGATAGAAAGTCTTTTACTTTTTTGTTTTCCTAATTCATATTTCATTTTAAATTTGCAAAAATTAATTTTACCAATAAAAAAATATGAGTGTATTAGTTGATAATCAATCAAAAATCATTGTTCAAGGATTTACTGGAAGTGAAGGAACTTTTCATGCTGGTCAAATGATTGAATATGGAACCAATATCGTTGGTGGTGTAACCCCAGGTAAAGGAGGGCAAGTTCATCTTGAAAAACCCGTATTTAATACTGTTGCTGAAGCGGTTGAAAAAGTTGATGCTAATACATCTATCATTTTTGTGCCACCTGCTTTTGCCGCTGATGCTATTATGGAGTCTGCCGAAGCCGGAATAAAAGTTATTATTTGCATCACTGAAGGTATTCCTACAAAAGACATGATTACGGTCAAAGAATACCTTTCAGATAAAGATTGCCATTTAGTTGGCCCTAATTGCCCAGGTGTAATTACTCCTGGAGAGGCCAAATGTGGTATTATGCCAGGATTTGTTTTCAAAGCGGGAAGAATAGGTGTAGTTTCTAAGTCGGGGACACTTACTTATGAGGCTGCTGACCAAATTGTTAAAGCGGGAATGGGAATTTCTACGGCAATAGGTATCGGTGGTGACCCCATTATTGGCACTACTACCAAGGAAGCTGTCGAATTACTTATGAATGATTCAGAAACAGACGGTATTGTAATGATTGGTGAAATTGGTGGTCAGCTAGAAGCTGATGCTGCGCATTGGATTAAAGCAAATGGCACTAAACCTGTTGTAGGATTTATTGCTGGACAGACCGCTCCAAAAGGAAGAACTATGGGGCATGCTGGCGCAATAGTTGGTGGCGAAGACGATACCGCAGAAGCAAAAATGAAAATTATGAGCGAATGTGGTATTCACGTTGTAGAATCACCAGCGAGTATTGGCGATAAAATGGCTGAACTAATGGGCGTAAACGCTTAAAAAAAAACTAACTATTCTTGAAAGACGCTTCGTGCGTCTTTTTTAGTTTAATACACTATATTTATAATCTCAAATTTTAAATTGATATGGAACTATTAAAAGGTAAAACAGCAATTATCACTGGTGCTTCAAGAGGAATTGGAAAAGGAATTGCTTTGGCATTTGCACAAAATGGCGCAAATATTGCGTTTACATATTTGTCATCTGATGAAAAAGCTAAAGCTCTTGAGGCTGAATTAGGTGAGTATGGAATTACGGCTAAAGGCTTTAAATCGGATGCTTCAAATTTTGAAGCTGCACAAACTCTAGCAGATCATGTCATGTCAACTTTT